>Ga0315290_10002108_pt1 | contig 13934 bp, 11 predicted proteins | sample YL17G12_0_MG_FD_203627 | JGI IMG/M metagenome (GOLD analysis project Ga0315290, IMG submission 203627) | Sediment microbial communities from Yellowstone Lake, YNP, Wyoming, USA - YL17G12_0 | ecosystem: Environmental > Aquatic > Freshwater > Lake > Sediment | place: USA: Wyoming | collected... | reverse complement strand
GCGTGGCCAGATCGAACGCGACGCTGATCCCTTGGGCGCCGCCGGCCAGCGCCTGGCGATAGAAAGCGTTCGACGCCTGTGCGGTCGAAAACCCCGCGTACTGGCGAATCGTCCATGGCCGCACCGCGTACATCGTCGCTTGCGGCCCGCGCAGATAGGGCGCGAAACCCGGCAGCGTGTCGACATGTTCAAGGCCTTGCAGATCAGCGGCGGTATACAGCGGCTTGACGCAGATGCCCTCGGGCGTGACCCAATTCAGGGACTCGAGCGTGCCACCGGGCGCGGACTTCGCGGCCACCTCTTCCCAGGCGGACAAGGATCGGGCGGCAGAGTCGGGACCGGAGTCGGGAGCGACGTCGGGTTTGGCGGGCATCGTGAGCTTTCGATCGGTGGCGGGCGAGGCCGGCAGCGGCCCGTTCCAGCACCGTGGTTCAAGACCGGATCATATTGCTCGGCATGGCATCGCAGCCGACCCGGCCGCGCCTCGCCCCGGCCGCCAGGCGCGTCGAAGCGCCGCTTGCCTGATTCCGAGGAGCCTGGGTGAGTCGAGATCAGACCCTGCCAGAGTTCGCCCGCCAATGCACCGCTGCGACAATCGCCGCATGCCACGCCCTCGCCTCGCTTTGATCGCCGCCGTCGCACGCAACGGTGCGATCGGCAAAGACAACGCCCTGCTGCTGCATCTGCCCGGCGATCTGCCGCGCTTCAAGCGCCTGACGCTGGGCGGCGCCATCATCATGGGACGCAAGACCTGGGAGTCGATCGGCAGGCCGTTGCCGGGCCGGCACAATATCGTCCTGACGCGAAATCCTCGCTGGCACGCGGCAGGCGCCGATGTGGCGCCGTCGTTGCAGGCCGCGCTTGCGCTGGCCTCAACAGCACCCAAGGCGTTCGTGATCGGCGGCGCACAGGCCTGGGCCGAAGCCCTGCCGCTCGCGGACGAGTTGATCCTCACTGAAATCGACGCGGACCTCGAAGGCGATGCATTCTTCCCGCCGTGGGACAGGAGCAAGTTTGAAGAAACGGCGCGCGAGGCCGGCACCGACAGTCGCGGCCTGAAGTTCAGTTTCGTCACCTACGCAAGAAAACAAGGAGAGTGAGATGTCAGGAGATGGTTTTCACGTGCACGGCCCGCACGATCATGAACTCGAACATGCTGCGCAACACGAGCCGGAAGGCTTTGCCGGAAGGCTGGCGATGGCGACGGCAGTCATCGCGACTGTCGGCGCCCTGTTTTCCTATCAGGGGGGTGCAACCCAGGCGAATGCCGGCCTGTTCAAGAACAACGCAGCGATCAAGAAGACCGAGGCATCGAACCAATGGAACTACTACCAGGCCAAGAGCAGCAAGCAAAACCTTGCAGAACTCGCAGTAGAACTCGCTCCGGACTCGCGCAAGGCGTTCTACGTTGAAGAAGTGAAACGCTACAAGACCGAGAAGGCCGAGATCATGGTCGTGGCGAAGAAATTCGAAGACGAATCAACCGACTGGGACAAACGCAGCGACGAGCAGATTCACCAACACCACCGCTGGGCCCAGGCGACCACGGCATTGCAGATTGCGATTGCAATGGCCGCAATCGCGCTGCTCACGAAGAGCAGGGGTTTGCAGTATGGCGTCTACGCCATGAGCGCGATTGGCACAGTCCTGGGTGGACTGGCCTTTTTCCATATCTGAACTTGGAAGCAGGCTTCTAGGCACTGATGTTGATCACAACACCGGTGCCCGAGACCATCGGCGTCGTGCGGTGCGCGCCCAGACCCTGCGCCAAGCTGTTCAGGAAACTGGCCAAACTCGGTGCCGCGGCTTCGGCCGGCGATGGGTTCGGATCGAGTGAACGCAGCACGCGCATCAAGGCCTCGAACGCTTGGCCCAGTGGACTTTCTGGTTGCGCCGGGCTCGGGCTTGGTATCTTGGCCGGCGCGGGTTTGTTGGTCTGGACGACCGGAGGCGGCATCTGCTGCGAAGCCGACGCCGCACCAAGGTCGGCAATCACAGGCGACGGACTGTTTCCGACGGTGCTTGCATCCAGACGAACTGCGAGCGCTTCCAGGCGTGTCACAAGCCCGGAGTAGCCACGCGACATGCCGTAACCCTGGTCGTCGCGCCGAGGTCCATCATGGGCACCGTGATCGTCGTTCTGGCGCGGCTCGCTGCGCGAACGGTCGGCATCGCCGGCCCGCAGCTCCTGCCACAACGCATGGGTGAACGAAAATACGATGTCTTCCGCGCTCGGGGCCGGTGCGCGAGGCCCGGCAGAGACAACCGTGGTGCCGGCGTTTGCTGGGGTCATGTGTGTCGTCACGGCTGGATCCGCAGCAGCAGCCGTCGCGGGGACCTGAATCGGCACTGGAACCGTGCCGACAGTCGGCGCCGTCAAGCCCGTTGTCGCCGGTCGCCGCGGGGCCACGGTCAGCCCCATTTTCTCCAGTGCCACCAGCATCGCTTCATACAGCACATTGCGCCGACCGGGGTCGCGTCCGTACGCCTCACCAGAATGGGTGGTCGCACCTCTGTTGTCATTCACCGCGGGAGCAGCCGGCGCCGCCGCAACGCCTGACGGCGCCGGGCCGACCTGGCTGAAGAGCGCCAACGAACTTGGAGAGAGGGACATGACAAGACCCTTGCAATCTTCCGGTGCATGATTCGATTGCAGCCGTACTCACGTTTTCGGCCTGGCGCTCGACCAACTTCAAATGGATCACGCAACGCCAGGTAACCGCGGTGCAGAATGACATCCGGCAACGCACATGAAACTCGCCACCTGGAACGTCAACTCACTCACGGTTCGCCTGCCGCAAGTGCTGGCCTGGCTGGCTGCGCACAATCCGGACGCGCTTTGCCTGCAGGAAACCAAATTGATCGATGAGAAGTTCCCGCTCGCCGAGATTGCGTCGATAGGCTATCGCGCTCAGTTCTTCGGTCAGAAAACCTACAACGGCGTGGCCTTGCTGACGCGCGAAGCGGCGAGCGACGTGGTGAAAAACATTCCGGGGTTTGACGATGCGTCAGCCCGCGTCATCACCGGCACGGTATCTGGAGTGCGCGTGATCGGCGCCTACATGCCCAACGGCGAGGCGCCCGAAAGCGAGAAATTCAGCTACAAGATGCGCTGGCTCGACGCCTTGCATGACTGGCTCAAGCTCGAATGCGCAGACCACCCGAAGCTGGCGCTGCTCGGTGACTTCAACATTGCTCCGGAAGACCGCGATGTTTACGACCCCGTGGCCCTGGCCGGCCAAATTCACTGCACAGACCGCGAGCGCGCCCAGTTCGCACGTCTGCTCAGCCTGGGCCTGCACGATGGGTTTCGTCTGTTCGAGCAGCCACCCAAGAGTTGGAGCTGGTGGGACTACCGCAACCTCGCGTTTCGCAAGAACCAGGGGCTTCGGATCGACCATATTCTGGTGAGCGGCGCTTTGCGCTCGAGCGTCGCCTCGTGCACGATCGACAAGCTGACACGCAAGAACGAACGCCCCAGCGATCACGCCCCGGTGTGGCTCGAACTCGACCCTCAGGCTTTGAGCCCGAGCTCCTGAATTTTCCGGGAGATCGTGTTGCGCCCGATGCCCAGGCGCTGCGCGGCTTCGATGCGGCGTCCACGCGTGATCTCAAGCGCCGTCTGAATCAGCCGTGCTTCGACCTTGTGCGTCAACTCATCCCAGGTATCGGCTGCCCCGGAAAGCAGCAATGCGCGGGCTTCGTCTTCAAGACCGACGAGCCAATGTGTCGGGAGCGCGGCCTGCAGCGGCGCGGCGCTGGCTTGCGCCGATGGCGCCACTGCTGGCGAGCCGGGCAAATCAGCGCTCGCGCTGGCCGCGACACCCGCGGCTTCAACGCCTGCGGCGACAGGGGCCTCAGCCGGCGGATTGAACCGCTGCAACTCGGGCGGAAGATCGCCTGCGTCGATGCGTTGCGACGGTGCCATCACCATCAACCAATGGCAAATGTTCTCGAGCTGGCGCACATTGCCCGGATAGTCGAACTGCGTCAGTCGCGTCAGCGCGGCATCGCTGAACTGTTTTGTATCCACACCCAGGTCTTTGGCGCTCTTCTGCAGGAAGAACTTGGCCAACATCGGGATGTCTTCGCGGCGCTCCCGAAGCGCCGGCAGGCGCAGCCGGATCACGTTCAGGCGGTGGAACAGGTCTTCGCGGAACGAGCCGGCGCGCACTCGCTGCTCCAGATCTTGATGCGTCGCGGCGATCACACGCACGTTGCTGCGCATCGGGTTGTGGCCGCCGACGCGATAGAACTGGCCGTCGGACAGCACGCGCAGAAGCCGCGTCTGCAGGTCGAAGGGCATGTCGCCGATCTCATCGAGAAACAGGGTCCCGCCGTCGGCCTGCTCGAAGCGCCCGCGACGCGTCGACTGGGCTCCGGTGAACGCGCCCCGTTCATGGCCGAACAGTTCCGATTCAAGCAGGTCTTTCGGAATCGCTGCCGTGTTGATCGCGACGAAAGGCCCATTGCTGCCGGCTTCGCCGCGCGGGCTGTGCCGGTGCAACGCTTTCGCGACGAGTTCCTTGCCGGAACCCGACTCGCCGGTGATGAGCACGGTGACGGTGCTCTGACGCAAGCGCCCGATCGCGCGAAACACGTCTTGCATCGCCCTGGCCTGCCCCAGCATTTCGGGCACCTGGGCCGAGCCTTCGTCGCGCAACGGTTCGCGCAGGCTTTCGTCAAGCGCGCGCCGGATCAGCTCGACTGCCTTGGGAACGTCGAATGGCTTGGGCAGGTATTCGAAGGCGCCGCTTTGAAACGCGCCGACCGCGCTGTCGAGGTCGGAATACGCGGTCATGATGATGACCGGCAGGCCCGGGTGCTTGAGCTTGACGCGAGACAACAAGTCGATGCCCGAGCCTCCGGGCATGCGAATGTCCGACACCAGCACTTGCGGCTGTTCGGATTCGAGCGCGGCCAGCACGTCGCGCGCATTGCTGAAGCTGCGCACCGCAAGACTTTCGCGTGCCAGGGCACGCTCCAGCACGAAGCGGATGGATTGGTCGTCGTCGGCGATCCAGATGGGTTTCATGCGGGGACTGCGGGTTGGACACCCGGTTCCGCCAGCCGTCGGCGGCTTGCGGTTCAGGGCAGAGGGATCAGTATCTTGAAGACCGTATTGCCGGGCTCGCTTTCGAATTCCAAGCTGCCATGGTGCTGCTGAACGAAGGTCTGCGCCAGCGTCAGCCCCAGGCCCGACCCGCCGTCACGCCCCGTGACCAGCGGATAGAAGATTCGCTCGCGCAGCGCCTGCGGTACGCCGCCGCCGTTGTCTCGAACATGCAATTCCAATGCCAGACGATAGCGTTGCTTGCCCAGCGTCACCTGGCGCGCGATGCGCGAGCTCAAGGTGATCCTGGCGTCGCCGCAGGCAATTCGCTCGACGAGAGCCTGGGCGCTGTTTTGCGCGATGTTCAACAGCGCCTGGATCAGCTGCTCGCGGTCGCCGCGAAATTCGGGAATCGACACGTCGTAGTCGCGCCGCACCTCCAGGCCCTGCGGGTATTCGGCCAGGATGAGCGAGCGCACCCGTTCGCACACCTCATGAATGTTCACATCGCCCACGACGTGGGGCAGCCGGTGCGGAGCGAGCAAGCGGTCCACCAGCGACTGCAGGCGGTCGGCCTCGGCAACAATGACGCGGGTGTAGTCGCTCAGGTTCTTCGAGGGCAGTTCCATCTCGAGCAGCTGCGCCGCGCCGCGAATTCCGCCGAGTGGATTCTTGATTTCATGCGCGAGGTTTCGGATCAACTCCTTGTTCGCCTGGACCTGCTCGAAGGCTCGCTCCTCACGTTCCAGGCGCGCCTGTTGCTCGACCAGAACCAGTTCAACCAAAAGGTGCGCGGTGGCCTCGATCGGGCTCACGATCACGTGCACGGGCCAGGCCTCGCCCGGCGTCGGGCCTGGCCGGCGCAGATGCGCGTCGAGCCGACTTGCGGAAAACTTGTTGGCCGCCACGGCCAGAACCGTGTCGCGCACGGGTTGCGCATCGACAAACCAGTCGAAAAGCGTGGAGCGCTGCACGTTGCGCCGTGCCATGCCGATCGTCTGCTCGAACGCCGCGTTGGCGAAGATGCATTCGCCGGCGGCGTCGATCACGGCGACCATGCTCACCAGGTGATCGAACGCGGCGTAGGCTTGTGGCCCTCCAGTGCATTGCGCCGAGGCCGGATCGGGCGTGACTCTCACTGCGGCAATTTGGCCAGTTCGCGCTTCAAGGCCGCGATGTCATCTTCCTTGCGAGCGATGCTGGCTTTCAACTCGGCGACACGATCCAGGTACTTCTGGAAGTTGCGCTCTTCGCCACGCCGCTCGGGCTCGCCGTTGTTGTATTCCTTTTGCAGCGACGCCAGCCGTTCGGTCTCTGTGCTCAGCTCGGCCTCGAGGATTCGGCGTGCGTCGCTGTCGCGCAAGCGTTGGTCATTGGGATCGACTTTCGCTTCGCTGCGGCCTTTCGAAGCTCGCGCCGTGGACCCGGCCTGCGCCGGAACCGGCTTGCTTTCGGTGCGCGGGGGGACCGACTGGATCACGGTCACCGGCGCCCCTTCGAGGGTTCGGCAGCCCCGTTCCTGGGCTTCCTTGGCGCTGATCGTGTCGGTGTACACATTGCCGGGGCAGCGGTAGACCGTATTGGCCGCCTGCACGTCGAACAGCGCCAGGCTGCACAACACGGCGAACGACGCACCGCACGATCCAAGGTCAATCTTCATGTCAACCCGTCCTTGGCCTTCGAACGCCCTGGATGGCCTGGGCGCCGACCGGCTCGGGCAGATTGTCTCGCAGCTTTGCGCCCGGCCCGCCAGGCCGCAGCCTGGCCGCGGTCGACGCGCCAGAAAGAAGGGACGGCAGTTGCCGTCCCTTTCCTTGGAGCCGTGCTGCGATGCAGGCGCTTGGCCTGGTCTTGGGCCGAGTCTCAGAGGCTGTAATACATGTCGAACTCGACCGGGTGCGTCGTCATGCGAAAGCGCGTCACTTCCTGCATCTTTAGCTCGATGTAGGCGTCGATGAAAGCGTCGGTGAACACGCCTCCCTTGGTCAGAAAGGCGCGGCCCTTGTCGAGGTAGTCCAGCGCCTGGTCCAGGCTGTGGCACACCGTGGGAATCTTTGCATCTTCTTCGGGCGGCAGGTGGTACAGGTCTTTGGTTGCGGCATCGCCAGGGTGGATCTTGTTCTCGATGCCGTCCAACCCGGCCATCAGCATTGCCGAGAAACCGAGATAGGGGTTGGTCTGGGGATCGGGAAATCGCACCTCGACGCGCCGGCCCTTGGGGTTGGCAACATAGGGAATGCGCACCGCCGCCGACCGGTTCCGGGAGCTGTACGCCAGCTTGACCGGAGCCTCGAAGCCTGGAACCAGGCGCTTGTAGCTGTTCGTGCCAGGGTTCGTGATCGCGTTCAAGGCGCGCGCGTGTTTGATGATCCCGCCGATGTAGTACAGCGCAAACTCCGACAGCCCGGCATAACCGTCACCGGCAAACAGGTTCTTGCCGTCTTTCCACACCGACTGGTGCACGTGCATGCCCGAGCCGTTGTCGCCGACGATGGGCTTGGGCATGAAGGTCGCCGTCTTGCCGTAAGAGTGGGCGACGTTCTGGATCACGTACTTCTGCAATTGCAGCCAGTCGGCGCGCTGCACCAAGGTGCTGAACCTGGTGCCGAGTTCCATCTGGCCGGCAGTGGCAACTTCATGGTGATGCACTTCGACAGGCACGCCCAGGGATTCAAGGATCAGGCACATCTCGGAGCGCATATCCTGAAACGCGTCCACCGGCGGCGTCGGGAAGTAGCCTCCTTTGACGGCGGGCCGATAGCCCGAGTTGCCGTGCTCATATTCCTTGTCGCTGTTCCATGCCGCCTGCTCGGACTCGATCTTCGAAAACGAACCCGACATGTCGACTTTCCAGCGCACGCTGTCGAATACGAAGAACTCGGGTTCCGGGCCGAAATACGCGGCGTCACCCAGGCCCGAGGACTTCATGTAGGCCTCGGCGCGCTTGGCCAGTGAACGTGGATCGCGCTCGTAGGGCTTGCCGTCGCCCGGCTCGAGCACGTCGCACGTGAGCAGCAGCGTCGGCTCTTCGAAGAACGGGTCGATGTTGGCCGTGTTCGGATCCGGCATCAGCAGCATGTCGGATGCTTCAATGCCCTTCCAGCCGGCAATCGACGAGCCATCGAAGGCGTGCCCCGAGATGAACTTGTCTTCATCGAAAGCTGAAACGGGTACGGACACATGCTGTTCCTTGCCGCGGGTGTCGGTGAAGCGGAAGTCGACGAACTTGATCTCGTTCTCCTTCACCATCTTCATCACATCGGCAACGCTCTTGGCCATAGGTTCTCCTGGCAGTTTTTTTGATGGGGGACGATTCAGGCGCGCGAGACACGCGCGCCGACTGCGCCCGTGCGCAAAATGCGCACCGGAATGTAGCAGAATCCGTGCCAGCGGCCGGCGTTGAGAATCGCCGTGCGTGCACCCTCAAGGTGCGGGTGTGCGCACCTCTTTGTGAACTGCCAGCCCCTAACGCACCAACTCGGGGCCGAGGCGCACGTCGGCCTGTTGCAGGCCCCGCAGCAGCTCTGCATAGGCCGCGTCGATCGCAGCGGTGTCGCCCTTCACGCCCAGTTCGATGTGGCGCCCCCACTGCGGATGGTCGACGCTTGGCAGGCTGAACACCTTGATCCCCGGGTATCGCGCCTCAATCTCCAACATCAGCGGCGTGAGAGTCGCCTCCAGCCCACCGAAGACGATCACCGACTTCTCGAGCAGTCGAAGCGCACGATGCAGATGCGCAAGGCGCTGATCGAGAACCCACTCGATCATGGGCCAGGCCATGACCGGAAAGCCCGGGACGAAGTGGACGTTGTCGACGCTGAACCCGGCGATCTTGTTGTAGGGATTGGGGATGATCTGCGCGCCCTGCGGGAACATGCCCATGTTCAGTCGATGCACGTTGTCGCTGCGGTCAGGCTCATACGCCACGCCTTGTTCGCGCGCCACCTCGCGCATACGCTCGAGGATGAAATCGCGCGCCACCGGATGCAGCGCGAGCGGCCTGCCCAGCGCCTGCGCCGCGCATTCACGCGTGTGGTCGTCCGGCGTCGCGCCGATGCCGCCGCATGAAAAGACGATGTCGCCGCAGCCGAACGCGTCTCGCAAATCGGCGCTGATGCGCTGCGGCTCGTCGCCGACGTAGCGGGCCCAGCTCAGGCCGAGACCGCGTGCAGCGAGCAACTCGATCACCTTCGGCATGTGCTTGTCGGCGCGCTTGCCGGAGAGGATCTCATCGCCGACGATGAGCAGACCGAAGTTCATGGCGGCTGCAGGCTCTCAAGCAAATGTGGCCCTGCCACTTTGCTTGACCCCCACGGGGCGCGGCCGGCTTGGGCCGGGCTCGGGGCGTCCAGTGGCGCCGGGCTCGATGTGACGATCAGCGGCGGCGGACTCAGGTCGCCCCGGCGCCGATCCGCCGCCCGAAGCTCCTCCAGCGCAGCGAGCAGATAGTGGGTGAACCACAGCGTCGAAAAGGCGAACACCAGCGTGTACAGCCAGACCGCGGCGACCACCAGCACTGGCGCGAGGATCAGCATGGCGGCGCTGGCCGCCCAGAGCAGCGACGGTGCTGCCCCCATGTAGCCGGTGGTCACGCCGATCGCGAGCAGCGGCCAGCGATGCACGTGCATCAGCGCACGGCGCTCGTCAGCGCTGGCATGCTCCGCGAGCACGTCGAAACTCAGCACGCGGTACGTCAACCAGCCCCAGATCAATGGCGGCAGCACCAGGATCAGCGGCGGCACGAACCAGAATGGGATGCTGACGACCATCGCGGCCAGCGCCCCAGCGGTGCACCCCAGCGACCAGGTTGCACTCTGCGCGAAGCTCGCACCACGGCGCCGTTCGAGACTCGGGAAGCGCCTGCGCTCCACCAAGGTAACGACCGCCGGTGTCATCAGCAGCGCCACCATCAACAGTGAAAACACGACGATCACGGGAATTGCGAGCGCCACCACAATCAAGGGCGCAAGAACGCTGCGAAAGGCGCTGGCACCCACGCGGTCGAGCCAGTTCAGCAGCGCCTCCAGCAACGACCAACTCTCCAAAGTCGCGCGCAGTCCGGCGAGCGCGTCTTCCCAGAAAAAGTAGCCGAGCAACCCGGCCATGCCGCCTGCCACGAGCAGGGGCAGAAACGACAGCAAGATGACGCGCGGGTGCAGACAGTAGCCGGCCGCGCGCCAGAACGAATCGAGCAGTGGGTTCACCGCGCAGAGGATAGTCCAAGTCCCAAGGGCGGCCGCTTCAGGCGCGGCCGTCGCCGCCGCCGCGATGCAGCGCAGTGGTCACGCGCATCTTCGTCGGGGGCAGATCGGGCTCAAGGCGATTGGCCTCGGGTTGCCGAGCAGTCGTTCCTCGCGGGCCAGCCCGGGCGCTGCCGGCGCCGCAAAAACGGGGTCACAATACTGCCTTCTTTTCTTGCTGGCAATGATCCTGCACCCACCGACCCTCCTGTTCGTTTGTGCCGCGGTGGTGTTGCTCGCTGCCATGGTGATGACTTGGTTCGGAGCGCGCCAGCGCTGCTATCGCGGCTACTGGTGCTGGGTCTGGGCCCAATGGCTGCTCGGAGCAAGTCTGGTGCTCCAGCTTGTCGGGCCGCGCAACGACCTGGTGTCGGCGGCGGCGCAACTGCTGGTTCTGCAGTGGCCGGTGTTTGTGCTGGCGGGGTTGCGCCGGTTCTACTCGCGCCATGGACTGCCGGTGCAGGGTGTCGTCGACTTGGTTCTGTTCGGTTTGGCCGCGCTCGGCGTGGCTGTGGCGATGCAGCCCCGCGCTTCGGCGCAGACGCAACTGATGGCCTGGAGCCTCGGACCGCTGCTGCTTCAAGCGTACGCCGCGATCCTGATCACGCGGCTGGCGGAGTTCAGAAGCAGCGCTGCATTGCAGCTGCTCGCGATTGCGTTGGGCGCCGCAGCGATCGCGAGCCTGTTTCGACTCGTGTTCACGGGCGATGCGTCCGCAGCCGACCCTCAGGCGCTGCCCATTGGCACCGTGATCATGATTCTTCCCGCATTCGTGCTCGTGCATGTGGCCTTGATGCTCAGCTTTCAGCGCACCGAACACACCTGGCAGGCCGAACAGCGCAAGCTGCGTTACCTCGCTGACATGGATGTGCTGACGCACGTGGCGAACCGGCGCCACTTTCAGGAACTCGCCGCCGGCGCGCTGGCTTCGTTCAAGTCAGAGCAGGCGAGCGTCATGACGTTCGACATCGACCATTTCAAGCGCATCAACGAGATGTTCGGACACGCCAGCGGCGACGACGCATTGCGCCAGGTCTCGCAATGCATGCGCGACACGCTGCGCGAGCAAGACGTCGCGGGCCGCGTCGGGGGCGACGAGTTCGCGATCCTGCTTCCCGACACGCTTCCCAAGGCGGCGATGGCGGTGGCCTCACGCATGGTCGCCAACCTTGCCACGCATCAAGTCGCGCCGCGCATCGCACCGCTCAGCCTGAGTTTCGGAATCGCGCAGATGTACGAAGGCGAGACCATCGTCGACGCACTGCGCCGCGCGGAACAGGCTTTGTTCGAAGCGAAACGCCAGGGCCGCAGCCGCATGGTCGTCGCCACCGGATCGAAGGACAAGCCGGTGTTCACGAACAGCCGCACGATTGAATTGTTCGGCGCGTAGGAGTCGTCATGGAGTCACAGAGCGGCGCAAGCGCGTGCAAGGCATGAACCATGCGTCGTATTGCGCCCACATGAAAACCCGATGATCGGGCCATAGACTATCCGGCGCCGACCGCTTGCGCCTGCGCCGCCACGCCCCCCTGCCCTGCCTCGGTCGTCAAGCTTGCCACTCGCAAGTCCTGGCCGATGCGTCCGCCTTCGAGCGCGATCACGCGGTCGGCGCTGGCGATGGTTTGCGGGCGGTGGGCCACGATCACCCGCGTCAGCGCGAGGCCGCGCACGCCCGCGTTGACGATGCTCTCGCGTGCCACGTCGAGGTGGCTGGTGGCTTCGTCGAGGAACAACAGCTTCGGCTGTTTGTACAAGGCGCGCGCCAGCACGATGCGCTGCTTCTGCCCGCCGGAAATGGCCGTGCCCATGTCGCCGATCAGCGTGGCGTAGCCCATTGGCATGGCCATGATCTCTTCGTGCACCGCGGCAATGCGTGCGCAGTGTTCGACGCGCGGCTGGTCGGCCCGCAAGTCGAAGAAGGCGATGTTCTCGGCGATCGAGCCCGCGAGCAACGCGTCTTCCTGCATCACCGCGCCGATGAGGCGGCGGTAGGTGCGCGCGCCGAGTTGCTCGATGCGCAGGCCGCCGATGCGCACCTCGCCCTCGGTGGGCGACAAGAGGCCGAGCAGCACCTTGAGCAGCGTCGTCTTGCCGCATCCCGAAGGGCCGACGATGGCCACCGCTTCGCCGGGGGCGATGCTGAGGTTCAGGTCTTTCAGCACCCAGGGTTCGGCGTCGCCATAACGGAACGAGAGGTTCTTCACCTCCAGCGTCAGGTCTTCCACTTCGCGCTCTACGGCCTGGCCCTGCGACTCAGGTTCTTCGAGAACGATGTCGGCCAACCGTTCGCCGTGCAGGCGCAGCATTTTCAATTCGACGACCTTGTCGATCAGGCTCGCCACGCGGCCGGAGAAGGTGCTCTTGTAGGCCACGAACGCGAACAGCATGCCGACCGAGAACAGGTTGTCCATCACCGCCAGCGCGCCGAGGTAGAGGATCAGGATGTTCTCGCTGCCCGAGAGCAGCGTGTGCGCGATGCGGTAGCCGATCATCATCTTCTCGGTCGCGAGGCCTCGGTTGGTGGCGTCGACCGTCGCGTTCATCCATCGAGCGCGGCGCTCGTCTTCGTGGTTGAAGAGCTTGATCGAGCCGATGGCGCGAATGCTTTCCATGAAGATCGAGCTCGCCTTGGCCGAAAGCACGATCTGCTCGCCCGTGGCCTGGCGCAGCGGCGCGTAGGCGGCCCAGCGCAGCAGGCCGTAGACGACGAGCGAGGCGAGCACGATCAGCGTCAACGGTACGCTGTAGAAGAGCATCATCACCACGGTGGCCGCGGCCATCACGCCGTCGAGAATGGCCTCGACGAAGCTTGTGGTCAGCGTGTGCTGGATGGCGGCAACCGAGCCGAAGCGCGACACCACGTCGCCCATGTGGCGCTTCTCGAACCACACGCTGGGCAGACGCAGCAGGTGGGCAAAGACGTTGCCGTTCCATTGCAAGCCGAGGTGGGTGGCCATGAAAAGCACGACCCACGAGCGGGCCAGGCCGAGGGCTGTCTGGATCAGCATCAGCAGCGCAAAGCCAAGTGCGAGCAGGAGCAGCAGGTCGCGGTCGGCAGACGTGATGGCGCCGTCGACCACCCACTGCATGAAGAACGGCGAGACGAGGGCAAAGACTTCGAGCGCCAACGCAAGCACCAGGATTTGCAGCAAGCTCTTGCGCAGCCCGACCGCGCGGCCGAGCAGGGACCGCAGATTGACGCTTTGGCGTTCGGTCTTCTTGCGGAAGGCGGGCGATGGCGTCAGTTCGAGCGCGACGCCGGTGAAGTGCCTGGACGCCTCGGGCAAGGTGAGATGCGCTTCGCCACGGGCGGGGTCGAGGATCGTGATGCCGCGGCGCGTGACGCGAACGAGCACGACGAAGTGGTTCAGGTCCCAGTGCAGGATGCATGGGGTCTTTAACTCGCCGAGTTCTTCGAGCTCGAGCCGCAGGGGCCTTGCGGCGAGTTCGAGTTGACCGGCAATATCGATCAACTGCTTGAGCGTGGCTCCCTTGAGCGAGATCGAGAAGCGGCGGCGCAGGCTGGGCAAGTCGGTGCGGTAGCCGTGGTGGCTGGCGACCATCGCGAGGCACGCGAGGCCGCATTCGGCGGCTTCGGTTTGCAGCAGCGGCTGGATACGGCGGCTGAAGGCGAAGTTCAG
>Ga0315290_10002107_pt1 | contig 13935 bp, 7 predicted proteins | sample YL17G12_0_MG_FD_203627 | JGI IMG/M metagenome (GOLD analysis project Ga0315290, IMG submission 203627) | Sediment microbial communities from Yellowstone Lake, YNP, Wyoming, USA - YL17G12_0 | ecosystem: Environmental > Aquatic > Freshwater > Lake > Sediment | place: USA: Wyoming | collected... | reverse complement strand
GTAGGACATGGCCAAGGAAGTATCGGCACAGATTAAGTTGCAGATTCCGGCTGGGAAAGCGAACCCTGCTCCCCCGGTCGGGCCGTCGCTGGGTCAGCACGGTGTCAACATCATGGAATTTTGCAAGCAGTTCAACGCGAAAACCCAAAAAGAGGGCGATAGCATCATCCCGGTGGTCATCACGGTCTACAAGGACCGGTCGTTTACCTTTGTGATGAAAACTCCGCCGGCATCTGACCTCTTGAAGAAGGCGGCTGGAGTGATAAAAGGATCCGGCGTTCCCCAGAAAGACAAGGTCGGGAAGATCACGAAGGCGCAGTTGCGCGAAATCGCGCAAAAGAAAATGACGGATCTCAATGCCGTCGATCTCGAGGGGGCGATCAAGATCATTGAAGGGACGGCGCGTAGTATGGGAGTCGTGGTTCAGGGGTAATCGAGGCGGACTGGATGGGCATCTGTGCTCGCAGAACGCGGACGATTAAGACGATTAAATAAGAGCGCGTCCAGGCGTGCTCAGGGCGGGCGGGTGAAAACAGTACGCGCAGTTGAGGCCAGTCCGGCCCCGCATTCTGTGCCGAGAGTTGAGGAAAGAGAGGGGTAGCAATGGGTAAGAAGATGAGAGCAGCGGTAGAAAAGCTTGAGCCTCGGGCGTATGCCTTGCGTGAGGCGGTCGATGCGGTGAAGCGGTCGGCCTACACCAAGTTCGATGAATCCGTCGATCTGGCGCTTCGACTGGGCGTCGATCCGAAGCGGGCTGACCAAATGGTGCGTGGCACGACCTCGCTGCCGCATGGCACGGGGAAGAAGGTTCGCGTGTTGGTCTTTGCCAAGGGAGAGAAGGAGCAGGAGGCGCGGCAAGCCGGCGCTGATTATGTCGGGTCTGATGACCTGATGGAGAAGATCAAGGGCGGATGGATGGACTTTGATTGCGCCATCTCGACGCCGGATCTCATGGCGGCTGTCGGGAAGCTCGGAAAGGCGCTGGGGCCTCGCGGGCTCATGCCTAATCCAAAGAGCGGGACCGTCACCTTTGATGTCGGCAAGGCCGTATCAGACATTCGAAAAGGCCGTGTGGAATATAAGGTCGAAAAAGCCGGGATTGTTCAGGTGCCTGTCGGGAAGGTGTCGTTTAAGCCCGAGCAGCTCTACGACAATGCGGCGGCGGTTCTTGAGGCGGTAATCAAGGCAAAGCCAGCCTCATGCAAAGGACGCTATCTGATGAGTGCGACTATTTCGAGCACGATGGGGCCTGGCGTGAAGCTCGATGCCATCGCGCTAGCCAAGGAATGGAGTTAGTCGGGGTACTGCCGCGCGGAAGGGGAAGGGTTCGACTATGAATAAGGACGAGAAAGCGACAGCGGTTGCGGAGTTGACGGAGACATTTGGCCGCGCACGGCTTGCGATTGTCACCGAAAGTGCCGGGCTCTCCGTCAACCAGGTCACGGAACTTCGCAAACAATTGCGTGGTGCCAAAGCCGAATACATGGTCGTCAAGAATACGTTGGCTGTCCGTGCTGCGGGGGGCACGATCCTTTCTGGGGTGACGACGTACCTAAAGGGACCAACGGGGTTGGTGATCGGCTATGACGATCCGGTGCTCCCGGCCAAGATCCTACGGGATTTTATTCTGGCGGAGAAGCGTGAACAGAAGATAAAGATCACCATCGGTGTCTTAGAGGGCAAGGTGGTGCAGCCTGCTGAACTGGCGGCTGTTGCGAAGTTGCCGAAGAAGGAAGTCCTCATTGCGATGTTGTTGTCGGCCATGCAGGGACCGGCGCGTGGCCTTGTGTATACGCTCAGTGCGGTCTTGTCGAAATTTGTGAGAGTCATTGCAGCCATTCAGGACAAACGAAAAGGAGAAGGGGATATGTCAACGACAACGGCAAAATTGTCACAGGAAGAATTGATCAAGGCCATCGAGACGATGAGTGTGCTCGACCTGGCGGAACTTGTGAAGGGGTTGGAGACTCGATTCGGCGTCACTGCGGCCGCACCGGTCGCCGCCGCTCCTGCTGCAGGTGGTGGTGCCGCAGCGGCAGTCGAGGAGAAGACCTCGTTTGATGTTGTGCTCGTGTCTGCTCCGGCGGAGAAGAAAATACAAGTCATTAAGGTCGTCCGCGAACTCACCAGCCTTGGTTTGAAGGAGGCGAAGGATCTGGTCGAAGGCGCGCCTAAGCCCGTGAAGACTGGTGTCACGAAGGAAGAATGCGACACCATGAAGAAAAAGCTCGAAGAGAGCGGAGCCAAGGTCGAGATCAAGTAGCCTTGATTTGATCAGCCTCTAGTGTCTGTGGGTGCCTGCCATGTGTGGGCACCCAAGCCTAACCATTTGTAGTGGAGGACTGGGGAATGTCCGAAACGACTCTACAAGAGTTCGTCGAGCGGAAAGACTACTCTCGTATTCATAGTAGCATTGAGATTCCTGATCTTATTGAGATTCAGAAGCGCTCCTATGAAGAATTCCTTCAGCGGGAGGTCGAGCCGGAACGTCGCAAAGATCATGGGCTCCAGGCAGCCCTGGCGAGTGTCTTTCCGATTCCGGATTACAACAATACCGCCGTATTGGAGTTTACGAGCTACACGCTCGGCACCCCCAAGTACGATGAGCGGGAATGCCTTGAGCAGGGGATGACCTATGCCGTTCCGCTGAAACTCCGGGTACGCCTGGTCGTGTTCGACAAGGAAGACAAGGGCTCCAAGAAAAAAGTGCTCGACGTTCGAGAGCAGGAAGTCTACGTCGGCGAGCTGCCGCTCATGACGGAGCGGGGAACCTTCATTGTCAACGGCACGGAACGTGTGGTGGTGAGCCAGTTGCATCGGTCTCCTGGTGCGTCCTTCACGCACGATAAAGGCCGGACGCACTCCAGCGGCAAGGTGTTGTATTCCGCCAGGATCATTCCCTATCGCGGATCGTGGCTCGACTTCGAGTTCGATGCACGCGACATTCTCTATGTGCGCATCGATCGTCGGCGGAAAATGCCGACGACTATTCTGTTGAAGGCCTTTGGCTTTTCGAGCGACGATTTGCTCAAGATGTATTATCCGGTTGAGGAAATTCGGGTCGTTAAGGGCAAGATGCTGCGAAAGCTCGACCCCGAGATCCATCAGGGGCTGCGCTGCTCGGCGGAAGTCCTTGAAAAGGGCGGCAAGGAGCCGCTGGTGAGGGAAGGCGCCAAGCTCACGAAGGGGCTCATCGCAAAACTCAAGGCGGCTGGCGTGAAGGAAATCCCGCTTGCGCCGAGCGAGTTGGTCGGGCGTGCGGTCCTGACCGAACTAGTGGATTCAAAGAAGAACAAGATAGCCGAAAGAAATCAGCGGCTCACCGCTGAGATCGTCGAGGCGCTGCTTGAGAGCGACATCGAAGAATTCAAGGCGATCTATTTTGATACGGTCACGTCTACGCCGGTGATCCTGGATACGCTGGAGATGGATAAGACCGCCTCGAAAGAGGAGGCGATGGTCGAGATCTATCGTCGTTTACGGCCGGGAGAAACGCCCTCAGTCGATACAGCGCGAGCCCTTTTCGACAATCTATTCTCGAACTCCAAGCGGTACGATCTCTCGCCGGTCGGGCGCCTGAAGTTGAATAAGAAACTGGGCCTCGATCTTCCGTTGGAGCAGCGGACGCTGACGGCGCAGGACATGGTCGAGGTGATCCGCTATCTCGTGAACTTGAAGCTGGGCAAGGGGGAAATCGACGACATCGACCACTTGGGCAATCGTCGCGTCCGTTCGGTCGGCGAGTTGTTGGAGAACCAATTCCGACTCGGGCTGGTTCGCATGGAGCGCAGTATCAAGGAGCGGATGAACCTGCTGGATATGGAAACGGTGCTGCCGCACGATTTGATCAATGCGAAGCCCGTCGTCGCCGCCGTGAAAGAGTTTTTCAGCAGCAGCCAGTTGTCTCAATTCATGGACCAAACGAATCCGCTCGCAGAAATTACGCACAAGCGGCGGCTTTCCGCGCTCGGTCCTGGCGGGTTGACCAGGGAGCGGGCGGGGTTCGAAGTTCGCGACGTCCATCCTTCGCACTACAGCCGTATTTGCCCGATCGAAACGCCGGAAGGCCCGAACATCGGCTTGATCACGTCACTGGCGACCTATGCGCGCATCAATAAGTTCGGGTTTATCGAAGCGCCCTATCGCAAAGTGGTGAAGGGGCGGGTCACTGACGAGATCGAGTTTCTTTCTGCGATCGAAGGGGACAAGTACATCATCGCGCAGGCGAACTCGCCGGTGGATGCGTCTGGTCGCCTGATGTCCGAAACCATCTCGGCGCGATCCGCCGGAGATTTCGTGACGGCCACCTCGGACAAGATCGATTACATGGACGTGTCACCGAAGCAGGTGGTGAGCGTGGCCACAGCCTTGGTGCCGTTCTTGGAGCACGACGATGCCAACCGTGCCTTGATGGGATCAAACATGCAGCGTCAGGCGGTGCCGCTGCTTGTATCCGAATCCCCGTTAGTCGGTACGGGTATGGAAGCCGTGGTCGCGCGTGACTCGGGGTATGTGGTACAGGCCAAGCGTGCCGGTGTCGTGGAAAGCGTGGATGCCACGAGGATCGTCGTGCGTACCGATTCGAAAGAAGGTCGGAAAAGGAATGATGCCGGTTTGGATGTGTACGATCTGATTAAGTTCCAGCGATCGAATCAGAGTACGACCATCACGCAGACGCCAGTGGTGCGGCTTGGGCAGCCAGTGAAAGTTGGACAGGTCTTGGCGGACGGTCCCGCCATTGATCACGGCGAGCTGGCATTAGGTAAGAATATTCTCGTCGCCTTCATGCCCTGGGGCGGATACAACTTCGAAGACGCCATTCTGCTGAGCGAAAAACTCGTGCGGGAGGATGCGTTCACCTCGATTCACATTGAGGAATTCGAGGTGGAGGCCCGCGACACCAAGTTGGGGAAGGAAGACATCACTCGGGACATTCCGAACGTCGGAGAAGAAGCGCTTCGCGATCTTGATGAGAGCGGGATCATCCGTATTGGAGCCGAGGTGAAGCCTGGAAATATTCTGGTCGGGAAGGTGACGCCGAAAGGCGAGACTCAGCTCACGCCGGAAGAAAAACTGCTGCGGGCCATCTTCGGTGAAAAAGCCGGAGATGTGAAGGATACGTCGCTCACGGTGCCGCCGGGCGTCGAGGGCATCGTCGTCGATGTGAAAATTTTCTCGCGCAAGGGGCTCGATAAGGACGAGCGATCCAAGAGTATCGAAAGCGAAGATGCGATGAAGCTCCAGCGTGATCACCACGAGGAACTCCGTATCATTGATGAAGAAAAAACGAAGAAGATCAGAAAACTGCTGCTCGGGAAGGTGGTTGGTCGTGACTTGATGGATCCTGAGAGCGGCGATGTCATTCTGAAGAAGAAGGGCAAGCTGACCGCAGAAATTCTCAAACGGTTGCCGGATGAGACCGTCCGGTACATCATCCTGAGCGATCCTGACGAGCAGAAAGAGCTGGAAGATGTCGAGCGGCGGGCGAAGGAGCAGATCGAAATCCTTCAGACGCTGTACGACGAGAAGGTCGGGCGTCTGAAACGGGGCGATGAGCTCCCGCCTGGCGTGATCAAGCTCGTCAAGGTCTATGTCTCGATGAAGCGCAAGATTCAGGTCGGCGACAAGATGGCCGGGCGGCATGGAAATAAAGGCGTGGTCTCTCGGGTCTTGCCCGAGGAAGACATGCCGTGTTTGCCGGATGGGACGCCCGTGGAAATTGTGCTGAATCCGCTCGGTGTGCCGTCACGTATGAACGTCGGTCAGATTCTGGAAACTCACCTGGGCTGGGCGGCCAAGGCACTGGGGATCAAGGTGGCGAGCCCAGTGTTCGACGGGGCGTCAGAAACGGAAATTAAGGAGCTGCTCAAGAAGGCAAACTTGCCGACCAGCGGGCAAACTATGCTGATGGACGGCCGGACCGGCGAAATGTTCGGCAGTCCCGTCACGGTCGGGTACATGTATGTCTTAAAGCTCCACCACTTGGTCGACGACAAGATCCACGCACGGTCGATCGGTCCCTATTCGCTTGTCACGCAGCAGCCGCTCGGTGGCAAGGCCCAATTCGGCGGCCAGCGGTTGGGAGAAATGGAAGTGTGGGCGTTGCAGGCCTATGGCGCTGCTTCCACACTGCAAGAGTTTTTGACGGTGAAGTCGGACGACGTGCCAGGCCGATCGCGGATGTACGAAGCGATCGTCAAGGGTGAGCCGTTCCTGGAACCTGGATTGCCGGAGTCTTTTAACGTCTTGGTCAAAGAGCTCCAGAGTTTGGGGCTCGACGTCGAACTGATCAAGTCGCAAGACTAACCCATTTGTGTGCCGGCCTTAGCGGTCGGCAGCATCAGAGGAGGTCACTACTTTGGAAGGCGTCTATACATTGTTTGAGAAGCCGCGCGATGCGGTTTCCTTTGATTCGATGCGGATCAGGATCGCGTCACCAGAAAAAATTCGGTCGTGGTCCTACGGCGAAGTGAAGAAGCCGGAGACCATCAATTACCGGTCGTTTAAACCGGAAAAAGACGGACTGTTTTGCGCGAAGATTTTCGGTCCAATCAAGGACTGGGAGTGCAACTGCGGTAAGTACAAGCGCATGAAGCACCGCGGGATTGTCTGCGACAAGTGCGGTGTTGAGGTCATTCAGTCCAAAGTCCGCCGAGAGCGCATGGGCCATATCGAGCTCGCGGCACCGGTCGCGCATATTTGGTTCCTCAAGGGCGTGCCGAGCCGGATCGGTACCTTGCTCGACATGAGCCTCAAAGGGCTGGAGCGGATTCTCTATTTCGAGAGCTATGTCTGTGTCGATCCAGGATCGACAGATTTGACGGAGAAAGAGCTGGTCTCGGAGGAAAAGCTTCGCGAGCTCCAAGGTGCTGGATACAGCCCCGGTTCCTATAAAGTCGGTATCGGTGCCGATGCCATTCGGGAGTTGCTCCGCAAGATCGACATCAATGCCAAGTGGGATGAGATCAAGGCTAAGGCTAAGACGTCGGCCTCCGCAGCGCTGAAGAAGAAATACGCGAAGCAACTGAAAGTCATCGAGGCCTTCCGCAAGTCTGGAAACATGCCTGAGTGGATGATCATGGATGTGATCCCGGTGCTACCACCGGAATTGCGCCCACTCGTGCCGCTGGACGGCGGACGTTTTGCGACATCGGATCTGAACGATCTGTACCGCCGCGTCATCAATCGGAACAATCGCCTGAAGCGGCTGATCGAGTTGAAGGCGCCAGGCGTGATTATCCGAAACGAAATGCGGATGTTGCAGGAAGCGGTTGATGCTCTCTTCGATAACGGCCGTCGCGGTCGCGCGATTCGTGGCCCCAACAAGCGCCCGCTCAAATCGTTGAGCGACATGCTGAAGGGGAAGCAGGGGCGTTTCCGTCAAAACCTGCTCGGTAAACGGGTCGATTATTCTGGGCGAACCGTCATCGTCGTGGGACCAGAGCTTCGGCTGCATCAATGCGGGTTGCCCAAGAAGATGGCACTCGAGCTCTTCAAGCCCTTTATTTTCCACAAGCTGGAGGAACGAGGCGCGGCGACTACGATCAAGAGTGCCAAACGCTTGGTCGAAAAAGAACGGCCGGAAGTGTGGGACGTGCTTGACGAGGTGATTCGCGAACATCCTGTGCTGCTGAACCGTGCACCGACGTTGCACCGTCTCGGTATCCAGGCGTTTGATCCCGTGTTGGTTGAAGGCAAGGCCATCCGGCTGCATCCGCTGGTCTGCGCCGCATTCAACGCTGACTTCGATGGTGACCAGATGGCGGTCCACGTTCCGCTGTCGGTCGAAGCGCAGGTCGAGGCACGCGTGCTGCTGATGTCGATCAATAACATTCTCTCGCCCGCCAACGGCAAGCCGATTGCGGTCCCGTCGCAGGACATGGTGCTCGGCTGTTATTGGCTGACCAAAGAGCGTGCAGGATGCAAGGGAGAGGGGAAAGTGTTCGGCTCGCCGGAGGAAGTGCGCATTGCGTTTGATTCGCGAGAATTGGAAGAGCATGCGCGGATCAAGGTGCGGATCGAGGGAAACCTCGTTCAGACCACCGTCGGGCGAGTCATCCTGTCGGACGTGCTCCCTCCGGGACTGCCGTTTGCCAACGCGAATAAGCTCATGACCAAGAAGGAAATGACCAAGCTCATCGATACCGTCTATCGCCAGTGCGGTCACCGTGAGACCGTCACGTTCCTCGATAAGGTCAAGGACACGGGATTCGAGTATGCCACGCGTGCCGGCATCTCGATCTGCATCGACAACATGCATATTCCGACCAAGAAGCAAGAATTGCTGGGAAAGGCTCAGCATGAGGTCACGGAGATCGAACGGCAGTATGCCGAGGGGTTGATCACCAATGGCGAACGCTATAACAAGGTGATCGACATCTGGGCTCATGTGACTGAACAGATTGCCAATGAAATGATGAAGGAATTGGGCGCGGGTGGCGATCCGACCAAGGCCGAGTCCTTCAACCCAATCTTCATGATGGCGGATTCCGGTGCTCGGGGAAGCTCGCAGCAGATCCGCCAGTTGGGTGGTATGCGCGGATTGATGGCGAAGCCGTCCGGTGAAATCATCGAGACTCCGATTACCGCCAACTTCCGCGAAGGATTAACGGTGTTGCAGTACTTCATTTCGACGCACGGTGCCCGTAAAGGGTTGGCCGACACGGCGTTGAAGACTGCCAACTCCGGTTATCTCACGCGTCGCTTGGTGGATATCGCGCAGGATGTGATTATCAACGAAATCGATTGCGGCACTACCGATGGCATCACAGTGAGCGCATTGGTCGAGGGGGGCGAAATCATTCAGCCGATCGAAGAGCGGGTGTTGGGACGGTTGGCCGCCGAAGATATTCGTGACCCGGTGACAGGTGAGATCATTGTGTCGTTCAATGAAGAGATTGACGAGGACCGGACAAAGGCGATCGTGGAAGCTGCGGTTGACCACGTCAAGATTCGTTCGGTGCTGACCTGTCAGTCACGCCGTGGAGTCTGTCGTTCCTGTTATGGGCGCGATTTGGCCCGCGGGCGGTTGGTCGAAAAAGGCGAGCCCGTTGGTGTCATTGCCGCACAGTCAATCGGTGAGCCTGGAACGCAGTTGACCATGCGGACGTTCCACATCGGTGGAACGGCGAGCAAAGTGGTTGAGCAGACGGTAACCGAAGCAAAGCATGCCGGCACCATCAAGTTCATGAGCTTCGATGCCAAAAAGAATGCCGACTTCAATAACGCCGGGATTGCGGTTCAGAATAAAGATGGCGAATGGGTCGTCATGAATCGGAACGCCAAGATTGCCATTGTCGATGAGACCGGGCGTGAGCGCGAGAAGTACGGCGTCGTCTACGGTGCCAAGATCAAGATTAAAAATGGTGGTCGCGTTGAGGTGGGACAGAAATTAGTCGAATGGGATCCGTACTCACTGACTATCCTCACTGAGGTCGGCGGTAAGGTGGCGTATGGAGACATTATCGAAGGTGTCTCCATGAAGGAAGAATTTGATGAAGTCACCGGTCTCTCCCGCAAAGTCATCGTCGAGCATAGCGGGGCAACATTGCGTCCACGCGTGTCGATCAAAGATACCAGCGGGAAAACCGCCAAGGTTGCAGCGGTGGCAAACGTGGCTCGGTATCTGCTTCCGGTCGGCGCGCATATCTTCGTCGAAAAGGGCGCGGAGGTTCATCCTGGTGATGTGTTGGCCAAGATTCCGCGGGAGACGACCAAGACGAAAGACATCACGGGTGGTCTGCCTCGCGTGGCCGAGTTGTTTGAGGCCAGAAAGCCGAAGGAGACGGCCGTCATCAGCGAGATCGATGGCGAAGTCTCGTACGATGGTTTCGTGAAGGGCATGCGCAAAGTGCTGGTCAATAATAAGATGGGCGATGTGAAAGAATACTTCATACCCAAGGGCAAGCACGTCAACGTGCATGAGGGTGATTGGGTCAGGGCCGGTGAGCCGTTGATGGATGGATCGGCCAATCCGCACGACATCCTTGATGTGCTGGGCCCGAACGAGTTGCAAAAGTATCTCGTCGATGAAGTGCAGGATGTCTACCGGCTGCAAGGTGTGACGATCAACGACAAGCACATCGAGATCATTGTGCGGCAGATGTTGCGCAAGGTCAGAATTGAAGATCCTGGCGATACGGAATTCTTGCCCGGCAGTCAAGTCAGCAAGATGTTATTCGATGAAGAGAATCAGCGAGTGTTAGCTAAGGGTGGGCAGCCGGGTCTTGGGAAGCCGGTATTACTTGGTATTACCAAGGCAGCGTTGACTACCGATAGCTTTATTTCGGCAGCCTCATTCCAGGAGACCACACGTGTCTTGACGGAAGCCGCGATCAACGGGCGCGTTGATAATCTGTTGGGCCTGAAAGAAAATGTCATCGTCGGTCGCTTGATTCCAGCTGGAACCGGCTTCGAAGAGTATCGGGACACCTTTGTCATTAGTCCCAAGCCTGAGCCCGTGATTGTCGGTCAGGGAGATGCTGCGGCGCTTACGCACGAGGGCGTAGCGACGGGATCGGGAGAGCCTGCTCGATCATAATGCATGCGGTGCTGGAGACGGCTTGACACCGCGATCAATGCTCACTACAATCCTACGGCTCTGCCCTTGAAGGGTTGAGTAAAGCGGTCAAACTGTGCCGAAGATGAGAGTGAAGTACTAATGCCAACGATTAATCAGTTAGTCAGAAAAGGTCGCCAGCTGGCGCACGCGAAGACGAAGAGCCCCGCACTCAAGTCCTGTCCGCAGAAGCGTGGCGTATGTCTCCGTGTCTATACCTCAACGCCAAAGAAGCCGAACTCGGCGCTGCGTAAAGTTGCGCGTGTCCGGTTGACGAACGGGATGGAAGTCACGACGTACATCCCTGGTGTCGGCCACAATCTTCAGGAGCACTCCATTGTGCTCGTGCGCGGTGGCCGTGTGAAGGACTTGCCGGGTGTGCGCTATCACATCATCAGAGGTGCCCTTGATGCCGTCGGTGTGGCGGATCGAAAGCAGAGTCGTTCGAAGTATGGAGCGAAGCGTCCGAAGTAAGAATTGACGATTTACGGATTGCATCATTGATTCAATCGTCAATGATGCAATGAGGAAATGACGAAGTAGGAAGAAGATGCCAAGAACTAAATTTTTAGACCACCGCGATCCTCTCCCTGATGTGCGATATCGAGATAAGCTCGTCGGGAAGTTTTTGAATATCCTGATGTCGGGTGGAAAGAAGAGTACGGCCGAGCGCATTTGCTACGGAGCCTTCGATGTCATTCAGGAGAAGACCGGCAACGATCCGCTTAAAGTATTCCGGACGGCGATTGATAATGTGAAGCCGGTCGTTGAGGTAAAGTCCCGTCGGGTGGGCGGTGCCTCTTATCAGGTGCCGGTAGAAATTCGTCCGGCTCGCCGGATGTCGCTGGCTCTCCGATGGTTGGCGGAGTATTCGCGTTCTCGCGGCGGTAAGAGCATGCGAGAGAAGCTCGCGGCTGAGTTGCTGGACGCGTCGAACAATACGGGGGCGGCGGTGAAGAAGCGGGAAGACGTGCATCGGATGGCGGAAGCCAATAAGGCGTTCGCGCACTATCGCTGGTAGCGTCGTTCTGTGCTGCAGCGGGGCCCTGCTGTGATCCGTTCACGCGGGTGGATGTAAGTCGCAGCGTTTCACTGGCTCGGGCTGCAGCATATATATTTTTAGGGGAAAGTACGTGGCTCGTCAATCACCATTAGAGCAAACTCGGAACATCGGCATCATGGCCCATATTGATGCCGGTAAGACGACGACAACCGAGCGTATCCTCTACTACACCGGAATCTCCCACAAGATGGGTGAGGTTCACGAAGGCGCGGCGACGATGGATTGGATGGAGCAGGAGAGGGAGCGCGGCATTACAATTACGGCTGCTGCGACGACCTGTTTCTGGCGAGACCATCGCATCAATATCATCGATACTCCAGGGCACGTCGATTTTACGATTGAGGTCGAGCGGTCGCTTCGGGTGCTCGACGGGGCTGTGGCGGTGTTTGACTCTGTGCAAGGAGTTGAGCCGCAATCTGAGACGGTCTGGCGGCAGGCGGATAAGTATAGTGTGCCTAGGCTCGCGTTCATGAACAAGATGGACCGAATCGGCGCAGATTTTTATGCCAGCGTCCAGACGATGATTGATCGGTTAGGGGCAAACCCTATTCCGATTCAGATCCCTATCGGTAAAGAGTCTGAGTATCGTGGATCGATCGATCTCATCACGATGAAGGCGTACGTCTATGACGATGAAACGCTCGGCGCTAAATATAAGATCGATGAGATTCCGGCTGATCTGCTTGATCGAGCCAAGGAGTACCGCACCAAGATGGTGGATGCGGTCGCTGAATTCGATGAGCAGGCCATGGATAAGTATCTAAATGGTCAGCCATTGACGGAGGAAGAGATTCGTCGGGCAATTCGAGCGGGTGTGCTTTCGATGAAGATGACTCCTGTTCTCTGTGGAACTGCTTTTAAGAATAAGGGTGTTCAGCAGTTGTTGGACGCGGTTGTGGATTTTCTTCCATCCCCGCTTGATGTCGAATCGGTGACCGGGATAGATCCGAACACCGAACAGGAAGTGAAGCGACGTCCGTCAGATAGTGAGCCATTTGCCGCTTTAGCCTTCAAGATTATGACAGATCCGTTTGCGGGTCAGCTCACCTTTTTACGAGTATACTCGGGCACGCTGAAGACGGGAACGTCCATCGCGAATGTGACGAAGGGAACGAGGGATCGCGTCGGACGTTTGCTGAAGATGCATGCGAACAAGCGTGAAGACATTGATATGGCCTATGCGGGTGATATTGTTGCGGCCGTCGGACTAAAAGGGGCGACGACCGGAGACACCTTGGCGGATGAAAAACAGCCAGTCCTGCTCGAGGTCATGAAGTTTCCTGAGCCGGTTATCGCAATGGCGATTGAGCCAAAAACCAAACAAGATCAAGAGAAGATGGGGTTCGCGCTCCAGAAATTGGCGCAGGAAGATCCATCCTTCCGGGTGAAAACGGATGAAGAGACCGCTCAGACTATCATTGCCGGGATGGGAGAGTTGCATCTGGAAATTATCGTCGATCGCATGCTGCGTGAATTCAAGGTGGAAGCCAATGTCGGAAAGCCGGAGGTGGCCTTCAGGGAAACAATTCGCAAGAAGGCTGAAGCTGAGGCGAAGTACATTAAGCAGACCGGTGGTCGTGGCCAGTATGGACATGTCGTGTTGACGGTCGAGCCCGCTGAGTCAGGCAAAGGCTTGGAGTTCATCAATAAAACCGTTGGTGGCTCTATCCCAAGGGAGTTCATTCCAGCGATCGAAAAGGGTGTGAAGGAACGGCTTGACTCCGGTGTGCTCGCAGGATATCCGCTTCGCGATGTTCGGGTCACGGTGATCGATGGGTCGTTTCACGACGTCGACTCCAATGAAATGGCATTTAAAATCGCCGGTTCGATGGCATTTATCGATGCCTGTAAGAAAGCCAATCCCGTGTTGCTTGAACCGATCATGAAGGTGGAGGTTGTGGTTCCTCAGGATTTTATGGGCGATGTGATCGGTAATTTGAATGGTCGTCGTGGCAAGATTCAGGGAATGAAGGCGCGGGCTGCTGCGCAGATCATTGATGCGTCGGTGCCACTCAGTGAAATGTTCGGGTATGCGACCGATCTTCGGTCTCGAACGCAGGGCCGCGCCACCTATAGTATGGAGTTTGACCGGTACGAGCCGGTGCCTCGGCAGATTTCCGAGGCCATCATTGCCAAGTATCGTGGTGAGTAGTCGAATTGATTCTTGAGTGAGGACGGAAGGAAGCGGGTATGGCGAAGGCGAAATATGAGCGGCGGAAGCCGCACGTGAATATCGGGACGATCGGGCACGTGGACCACGGCAAGACGACGTTGACCGCAGCGTTGACCAAGGTCAGTGCGGAGAAGGGGATGG
>Ga0315290_10002106_pt1 | contig 13943 bp, 9 predicted proteins | sample YL17G12_0_MG_FD_203627 | JGI IMG/M metagenome (GOLD analysis project Ga0315290, IMG submission 203627) | Sediment microbial communities from Yellowstone Lake, YNP, Wyoming, USA - YL17G12_0 | ecosystem: Environmental > Aquatic > Freshwater > Lake > Sediment | place: USA: Wyoming | collected... | reverse complement strand
TCGATGAACTGTGCGACATGGCGGGCAAGCTTCGCGCCCGCAACCAGCAGACTATGGAGACCTGTATCCGCCGGACTGCGATCCTGCACCTCGATCATATCCGCGACAGCGGCGACCCGTTCGAGTTCGGCTCGGCCAGGCCGCTGGACTTCGGGCACTGGGCGGGCCACAAGCTCGAGACGCTCAGCGCCTACAGCCTCGGCCACGGCCAGTGCGTCGCCATCGGCATGGCGCTGGACAGTTTCCACGCGATGCGCCAGGGCCTGCTCAGCCAAGGCGCATTCGAGCGGATCGTGGCGGGCCTGCATGCGTGCGGGCTGCCGGTGTGGTCGGAGCTGCTGGCCCAGCGGACGGCCGACGGCACGCTGGAGATCCTCGCGGGCCTCCAGGAGTTCCGCGAGCACCTCGGCGGCGCCCTGAACGTTACGCTGCCCGACGGCATCGGCAAGAAGGTCGAGGTCCACGAGATCAACCCGTTTTTCGTCCAGGAAGCCATCGAGTACCTCAGGGAAAAATCCGAATCTCGAATCTCGAAATCCGAAACAAATCCAAATGATTAAATTCAAATGCTCCAAACGCCGGTGGCGGGCAGATTAGAAGCAAATCTGGAGTTTCATCGGGCTTTGGTGCTTTAAGTTTGTTTCGGATTCTTCTGCCGAAAGGCAGGTTTAGTGATTTGAATTTGTTTCGGATTTCGTGCTTCGTGTTTCGGATTTATCAGGTGGTATAATGCCTATCAATTCTGAATCGTTCCGCTAGAGGCAAGTCGCGGATGAAACTGCCAAACACCACCAACAAACACCTGACTTACTGCCTGAACGTCCACCCGGGCGAGACCTGGGCGGAGAACTTCGCGGCCATACGCGACCACGCGATGCGGGTCCGCGACGCCGTGGCGCCGCGAGAGCAGTTCGGGCTTGGCCTGCGGCTGGGGCGCCGCTCGGCCGAACAGCTCGCCCAGCCGGCCGCCCTTGCCGAGCTGCGGCAGTTCCTCGACGACCACGGGCTTTACGCCTTCACGATCAACGGATTCCCCTATGGCCGGTTCCATGCCACAACCGTCAAGGAGAACGTCTACCGCCCGGACTGGCGCTGCCCGCGGCGGCGCGAGTACACGAACCTCCTGGTCAGCATCCTGGCCGGCCTGCTGCCCAAAGGCGTCACCGGCAGCGTCTCGACCGTGCCCTGCGCCTACAAGCCGTGGATACGCACGCCGGCGGACATGCTCCAACTGGCGCGGATGCTCGGGGCGGCCGCGGCGCACGCACACCAGGTCCGCCAGGAAACGGGCAAGGACATCTGCATCGCGCTGGAACCGGAGCCTGACTGCTTCCTGGAGACCACCGCCGAGGCGGTCGAGTTTCTCACCATCGAGCTGCCCGACGGCGTGCGGGCCGTGGCGCACGAGATCGGCCTGGACCCCGACGACGCCGCCGCAATGGTCGCGCGCCAGATCGGCGTGTGCCTCGACACCGCCCACGCGGCCGTCGAGTTCGAAGACCCCTGCGAGGCACTGGCGAGTTTCTCGGCGGCCCGCGTGCGAGTGGGCAAGGTCCAGCTATCGTCGGCGCTTCGCCTGGCGGCGACGGACGATGCGCTTGCAAGGCTGGAGGAGTTCGTCGACCCGGTCTACATGCACCAGGTCAAGCTTCGCCGCCCTGACGGGACCATCGAGTCACACCGGGACCTGCCCGCGGCGATCGCCGCCGCGCGCCTGGCCCGCGATGCCGAACTCTGCGAGATTCGCGTACACTTCCACGTTCCGCTGTTTTTCACCAGCGACGGGCCCCTGGCGTCGACGAGCGACCTGCTCGGCGCGGACTTCTGGCGCCGCCTGGCCGGCAATTCCGGCGTCGAACACCTGGAGATCGAGACCTACACCTTCGACGTGCTCCCGCCCGCCCTGAGGTCCACCGACGTCGTCGAGAGCATCAGCCACGAATACGCCTGGACGCTCGCCCAGTGGGCGACGACTATTGCGGATTGAGGATTGCGGATTGAGAAGTCCCGAGCGAAGTCGAGGGGCGGATTGCAGATTGGGAAATGCGGATTGGGGAATGACCGGCCAAACGCTGGAGTGCATATCCATTGGCCCGGCCTTGGGAGAGTTCAACATCCACGAAGGCGCGTTCTATTTCAGAAATGGTCCACTGGCGGATTGCATTGTCGGGTTCATTCGCGGCGCCACCCTTCCAGGTACAGCATTACTGCGACCCAAGAGTGCCGCCAGCGCATGAGCACTTCACCGAGACAGGAATAGGCAATCCGCATTCCGCAATCCGCAATCCGCAATCTGAAAATCCGCAATCCGCAATTATTCGCGGCCGAAGGCCGCTACTTCCGCTGCCAGGCGCCGCGCGGGCCGAGCTGGGCTTCCATGTTCTCGACCAGCGCGATTCGTCGCGACTGGTTCCACGACGCGACCGCGACTACCACGAACGTCACCACCGCCAGCCCCCCAACACCGGCGTCGGCATATACCGCGTACCGTGCCGCCTCGCTCATCATGACGACGCCCACCGCCGCGGCCATGCGGAATATCGCGTAGCCGAACATGCCTATGGCGCCCAGGAACGTCAGCCACCACAGGCCGATCACCGGCAGGTGCAGGCCCGCGGGTCTTGTCGGGCCCACGGGGTCGCTGCCGGACCAGATGTCCCGCATGACCACGAACGGCAGGTAGAGGTTGGCCACCGGCGCCAGCCAGCACAGAGGCACGCGCGCGGGCTTGAAGTACGACGCGCCGCGCAGCGCGGGCAGGTTTCGCAGCGACAGCGCCGACCAGACGATCAGCGCCGCCAGCGCCGCGGCGAGCATCGCCCCGGCCGGCAGCCTGCTCTCCTGAAGCTCCGCCGGCGTGAACCGCATGTCCGCGTGGCCCTTCAGCAGCGGCGGCGGGGTCCAGGCCTCGATCTGCTCGAGGTCGTCCTCGATCCGCCGGCGAAGCTCCGGCAGCGCCATCGCCTCGGCCTTGGCCTGTGGGTCGGCGGGCGTGAAGATCACCACGGCCTGGGGTTGGCTGCTGAGCTCGTCGAGCCGCCCGGCGTAGCCGCGCAGGTGAGCGATCTTGCCGTCCCGGCCCTTGCCCAGGTGCTGGATGAGAATGCTCCGCGTGTAGTTGTGCTCCGCGATCCTGTGCTCGTCCTGCTCGAGAGCCCCGAGGCGGTCCGTCTCGGCCAGGTCCCGCTGAATGCTGAAGGCGGCCACGATGCCCAGGGCCATCAGCGACGACAGCGCGAAGGCAGTGGCCTTGGTTGGCGTGATGAAGACGGCCTCCTGAAGGGCCGCTTTGGCGACGGCCTCCGTCGACGCGCTCTCGGGCGAGGAGCCGTCCGCTCCGCTCAGGCAGGCCAGCGAGCCCAGCGGGCCGCCCTTGCCGGCGTGATGGGACCCCGGCGCGGCGATCTCATCATCCCCGGCCGGGTCAGATGCGGGCTGTGTGGATAACGTGGGGGCATCGGCGCCGGCGTGGCTCTTGCCAGCCGGTGCGTTCCCGTCGACCCAAGGGCCGAGAGACTCGCCGGCACATGCGGCAGACATCCGGGCTTCGGAGCCGATCACATCTGACATCTTCCACAGCGGTCCTCGACCGCGCGGGCACACCGGCTTCCCGGTCCCTGCCTCTATGGGGAGCGTACGATACGTTCGGCACGGAGAAGGACCAAATAACAAGCATCAAATAACAAACAAGGACCAAATAACAAGCACCAAAACTCAAACAAGCTCCAAACGACAAACACCAAACCACAAACAAGGGCCAAGGATCAAGGCAAGCCCAATGGCCTCCTCATTTGGACTCTCCGTTTGGAATTTGCTATTTTGCCGTTTGGTCCTTGTTTGGAGGTTGGTGCTTGTTATTTGGTCCTTATTCGCGGTTGGTCCCTATTCGTACTTTGTTCTTACCCCTCCGCCGGCGGGCGCATGTAAACGGCGCGGCGCCGGCCTTTGAGGACCCGCGCCGCGCCGTTATGCTTTGCCGATCATTCCGCTTGGGCCGCCGCGATTGCCGCGGCAGTTGGCGGCGGATCAATACATGTCGTCCATTCCACCGCCGCCGCCGCCGCCGGGGTGGGCTTTCTTCTTCTCGGGGATCTCGCTGACTATCGCGTCGGTCGTCAGAAGCAGGCTGGCGACCGAGGCGGCGTTCTGGAGGGCCGTCCGCTCGACCTTCATCGGCACGATCACCCCGGCCTTGACCAGGTCGCAGTACTTGGCGGCAAGGGCGTCGTAGCCGAAGTTGACGTCGTCGGACTCCATGACCTTCGCGGCGACGATGCTGCCGTCCAGGCCGGAGTTCTCGGCGATCTGCTTGATCGGCGAGACCAGGGCCCGGCGGACGATGTCCACGCCGGTCTTCTCGTCGCCGGTTGCCTTGACCTTATCCAGGACCTTCATCGCCCTCAGCACGGCCACGCCGCCGCCGGGCAGGATGCCTTCCTGGACGGCCGCCCGGCAGGCGTGCAGGGCGTCCTCGACGCGGCCCTTCTTCTCCTTCATCTCGACCTCGGTGGCGGCCCCGACGTTGATCTGTGCGACCCCGCCGGCCAGCTTGGCAAGACGCTCCTCGAGCTTCTCGCGGTCGTAATCGCTCGTGGTCTGCTCGATCTGATTCTTGATCATCTCGATGCGGCCCTTGATGTCCGCGGTGGCCCCGGCGCCCTCGATGATCGTCGTGGCGTCCTTGTCGGCACGGACCCGTTTGGCCTGGCCGAGGTCGGCCATCTCGATGTTCTCCAGGTTGATGCCCATGTCTTCCATGATCGCCTTGCCGCCGGTGAGGATCGCGACGTCGCGCAGCAGGTCTTTCCGACGGTCGCCGAAGCCGGGGGCCTTGACGGCCAGGCACTGGAGCGTGCCGCGAAGCTTGTTGACCACCAGGGTCGCCAGGGCCTCGCCCTCGATGTCCTCGGCGATGATTACCAAAGGCCGGCCGGACTGCGAAACCTTCTCCAGCAGCGGGACCAGATCCTTGATCGCGGAGATCTTCTTCTCGTGGATGAGGATCAGGGGCTTCTCGTAGTCGACCTCCATCGTCTCGACCTTGTTGATGAAGTGCGGCGAGATGTAGCCGCGGTCGAACTGCATGCCCTCGACGAGGTCCACGAACGTGTCCAGGCCCTTGCCTTCCTCGACGGTGATGACGCCGTCCTTGCCGACCTTCTCCATCGCCTCGGCGATCATCTTGCCGATCTCGGCGTCCTGGTTGGCCGCGCACGTGCCGACCTGGGCTATCTCCTTGGTGCTCTTTACCGGCTTGGCCATCTTGCCCAGCTCGTTGACGACGGCGGCGACCGCCATCTCGATGCCGCGCTTGAGCGCCATCGCATTGGCGCCAGCAGTGACGTTCTTGAGGCCCTCCTCGAAGATGGCCTCGGCGTAGATGGTGGCCGTGGTCGTGCCGTCGCCCGCCACGTTGGACGTCTTGCTGGCGACCTCCTTGACCATCTGGGCGCCCATGTTCTCGTTGGCGTCCTCGAGCTCGATCTCCTTGGCTACCGTCACGCCGTCCTTGGTGACCATCGGCGCGCCGTAGGACTTCTCGATGACCACGACCCGCCCGGTCGGGCCGAGCGTGGCCTTGACGGCCTTTGCCAACTGCCTGATGCCGCGACGAATCCCTTCGCGGGCCTCCACGTCGAATACGATCTTCTTCTTAGCCATTGCTTAGTGCTCCTATTGCGCTGGGGTATGTGTTTGTCGTCGTTTAACGCGCCGCCGGGCGGCTTGCCTGCCAAAAGAACCCGCGGTGCCAGTGGTGGTTTCAGTCGAGTATCGCCAGGATGTCCGTCTCGTCTATCAGCAGGTATTCCTCGATGCCGAGCTTCACCTCGGAGCCGCCGTAGCTCGCGAAAATGACCTTGTCGCCCTTCTTGACCTGGAACTTCGCCCGCGTGCCGTCCTTGAGCATCCGCCCGTCGCCGACCGCCAGGATCGTGCCGCGCTGCGGCTTTTCCTTGGCCGTGTCCGGCAGCACGATGCCGCCTCGCGTGACCTGCTCGGCTTCCAGACGCTTTACCAGAACCTTCTCGCCCAACGGACGAATCTTCAGTGCAGCTTTGGCCATCTCTTGTGCTCCTTCTTGCTTGCCTGTGTATCTTTGCCTAATGCCCAATGCAATGTTCAATGCTCAAATGCCAAATGCTCAATGCCAAATGCTAAATGCCAAATGCCACGAATGCCAACAATGCCAAATGCTCAATGCCAGGTTCCTGGTTCCTGGTTCCGCTTTTTGCTGTTGTTCCGGGTTCCAGGTTCCAGATTCCGCTTTTTGCTGTTGTTCCGGGTTCCAGGTTCCCGGTTCCGCTTTTTGTTGTTGTTCCGGGTTCCAGGTTCCCGGTTCCGCTTTTCGCTTTTCCCGGCTACTGGCTACCGGCTACCGGCTACTGGCTACCATCTGTTTCTCGTCGCAGCATCTCGTCAAGGCGGCTCATCATCCGGGCGATCTGCCGGAGGAGTTCTTCCAGCTCCAGCGGTCGGGTGACCACGCTGAAGGCCGTCAATCTAAGGGCGTCCTCCAGCCAGTGCTGGTCCCGCCGGCCGGTGACCACCACCACCGGCAGCGTGCGGTTAACCCGCCGAATCATCCGAAGCAACTGTAGCGCGTCGAGTCGCCATTGTGTGGCGTCGTCAAGCACAGCCGCGTCGGCCTCGCCGCTGCCGACGATATCCAGCAGTTCCCTGTCGTCGCTCACGGGCCTGGGAACAAGGTACTCGGTGCCCACGATCTGGTGCAGGGCCGGCAGCCAGGTCTCGGCCTCGCCGGTCACCACCAGGTTAAAGGGCACCCGACTTCTGTCCCGCGTAAGCACCATGTCTGCGACTCGCCGGAGAATACGCCCATCCCTCCGCGACCCAAACCGCGGGAAAGGCGTAATACTTCCGACTGACAGGATGCAACCAAGGTGCCATGGAACGCAAGACTTTTTACTACAAGCCCTTACCGATTCAGCCGTCCCCGCGGCATCCCCCTTTTTCCTGCCGTAATCGCCCCGCCGCCGCTGGTGGACTGCTCAATTGGCAGATTGTGCCCTTCAGGCTTCAGGCTTCAGGCTTCGGAAGATTTCCCCACGCGCGGGGCGGGCGGGCATAGGTCCTATAGGTCCTATAGGTCCTATAAGACCTATGGACTTGTCCCCACGCATGCGGAGTTGCCGGGCTACCCTCTCGACTTCGCTCGGGGTAAACCGGCTACCGTCTACCAGCTACCGGCTACCGGCTACTGGCTACCGGCTACCGGCTACTGGCTACCGGCTACTGGCTACCACTCTCACCGCACCGCCACAGTTGGACGCATGTGGCGGCGGAAGAAATCCATGGCATTCTCGGGCACGCGTTCGTGGCTGATGCCGGGGATGACCTTTGTCTCGACCTGGAAGCCCTTGGACCGCAGGTACGCGATGGCTGCGTCGGTCTGGGCGGTGATCGCACCGAGGTCACCCTCGCCGACGTAGACCATCACGCTCTGGCTGAGGGCGGCCTCGGGCGGATACCAGCCGTCGAGGTTGTGCTCGCTGAAGTTGCAGCTCCGCGCCACCACGCAGGAGAAGATGCTCGGGTTGCGCAGGCCCACCCAGTACATCGGGAATCCCCCGCCGGAAAAGCCGGTGATCATGATGTTCGAGCGGTCGATGTTGCGGCGATAGCCCAGGAGGCTCAGTATGCTCAGGATAAACCGCTCATCGTCAAGCATGCCGACGACGGGGCCGTCGCCGAAGATCCCGTCGGTGGCGGTCAATTCCGGCGCGATGATTATGCACCCGTTCTGCTCGCCGAGCATCTTCCACTCGCGGATGTGCATCTCGGCCACGTCGTAAGGCGGCGTGCCGTGGCAGGTGACGATCACCGGCCAGGGCCGGCTATGGGTGTAGTTGCTGGGCACGTAGATCCAGTACGCCCGCCCGCTGACGGGGTCGATCTCCCGCCGCTGGACTACGGGCGTGTTCTGATCCTGCGGCACAGCGCAGCCGCCGGCCATCAGGACCGCCGCCGCCAATATCATGTAGATGCGTGCCATATTTTTCTCCCCGCCCGCCATGGGCCGGAGCATCCCAGGGATTCCACAAGCAATCATGATACCAACTGCCCGCCGCCCGGAAAAGCCCTATTCGCCGCCTGCGGACCGCTGCGGAACCCGAGCATAGGTCCTATGGGTCTTATAAGACCTATGGACTACCCCATGCGGAGCTTGGCTACTGGCTACCCTGCTCGCTGAAGCGAGCAAGCCTCACGCCTTCGCCCATGTTTCGCTGAAGCTACACAGGGCTTCGGCGTTGCAACCGGGCTCCAGGCTCCGGTTCTCGCTTTCCGAGTTCCGGGTTCCTAATTCCAGGTTCCGTCTTTTTTGCTTTCCCTGCTACCGGCTACTGGCTACCGGCTACTGGCTACCGGCTACTGGCTACCGTTTACGAGCACAGCGTCGCGCCGCGGGTATCGTCCGCGAAGCGTTTCGATGGCGTTGGCTGTAAGCCGCGGCTCTTCAAACTTGCTCACGTCGCCGCCATTTCGCACTGGTGCGCTCTGATTCTACGCGCGCCTCCGCGCGCCGCACAACATCGTTGAGGCGCGCGCAGGCGCGCAAAAGCGAGCAAAGCAACGGAACGACAGAAATTTTTATCGCGACGTCGTCGCGCGCATCGTGACCGCCGGCGACAATTTTCGCGCGCGGCGACGCGGCTTGAAACGGCGCATAGGCCGCGCCGGCCAGGCCGCGATTGCCGGCACGCGCGGATTGGCCGGCATGGGCTTGCAGCCAATGTTTACAGGGTGTTTGTAAGTGACCACGTATCGACATATATGCATGTTAGTCTCTTTATTCAGCGCTGTCTGCGCCGCGCTCGGCGCGCGCCGGGCGCGCGCCGAGCGTCGCTTGTGCGCGAAGAAACATTCACCTCGACGCGCGAAAAGTGTCGAGAAATCTAGCGATTGCTATTGCATGAACAAGTTCGTAGAGAGTAAAAAGACATCAATGTTCGTTCTTCAGTTTCTTGCACTTGCTCAACTCCATGGAAGGAGGTGATAGCGAATGGCAAAGAAAGCAGCGAAGAAGAAGACCGTGAAGAAGGCGGCCAAGAAGGCCAAGAAGACAGCCAAGAAGAAATGAGCCGCACTGTCGCCGGGGTTCTCCCGGCGGCCTCTCCGCCCCGGCCTGGCGGAGAAACCCGACGTTTGCGGCGGGTGCCAACGCCACGGAGGCACCCGCCGCTGTTTTTTTGCGCACTTGAACGGGACCGCGCCCGCTCTACAATACCTCTCGTGCATACCATCGCTGTCAGCAACCAGAAGGGCGGCGTCGGAAAGACGACGACGGTGGCCAACCTCGGCGCCGCAATCGCCGCGCGCGGTTGCGACGTCTGCCTGATCGACCTGGACCCCCAGGCCCACCTGACGCTCCATTTCGACATCGAGCCGGGGCCCAAGACCGTAAGCGTGTACGACATCCTGTCCGGCAAGGCCGGCTTCGGCGACGCCTGCGTGAAGGTCGACGGACATCTGACCGTGGTCCCCGCCGTCACCGACCTGGCCGCGGCGGAGGTCGAGCTCGACGGAACCGTCGGACGAGAGCAGATATTACGGAACAGCATGGAGGCACAGCCCCAGCCGTTCCAACTCGTCATGATCGACTGCCCGCCGAGCCTCGGCCTGCTCACTCTCAACGCCCTGGCCGCCGCCGACGAGGTGTTCATCCCCCTCCAGCCGCACTTCCTGGCCCTCCAGGGACTCGGCAAGTTGCTGGAAACTGTTTCCCTCGTCCAGCGCCGGATAAACCCGAACTTGCGGGTCGGCGGCGTCGTGCTGTGCCTGTACGAAACCGCCACCAGGCTGGCAGCCGAGGTCGTCGCCGACCTGTCGGGCTTCCTCGAGGCCAACCGAGGCGGAAAGTGCCCATGGGCCGATGCCCACATCTTCCGCAGCGTCATACGCCGCAACATCAAGCTCGCCGAGTGCCCCTCGCACGGCATGACGATCTTCCAGTACGACGCGTCGTGCAACGGCGCGGCCGACTACAATGCCCTGGCCGACGAGTTCGCCGGGATCTACCCGCAACTGGTGCCGCCGGAGCCGCCGGAGAAATCCCGCCCCCAGCCGGCGCCAAAGGCCACCGCCGCGCCGGGGCCGGTCCAGCCCAACGCCGCAATGGCGCCGACCATCGTGCCGCCACGCGCCGAGATCGCCCGCTCATGAACCATCCTCCAGCCAAGGCCGCCAAGTCCATCCGCTGCACGCTGCTGGCCGCGTGCGTGCTGGCATGGGTAGGGGCATTCGTCGCCACGCACCTGCCGCCGGACGGCGTGCCGGACCTGCACACCAGTGACACGGTCGCCCATGCCATCGGCTACGGCGGGCTGACAACGCTGCTGGTTCTGGCGCTTGCATCCCTTGGCCGGCCGCGGGGTGCTCGCATATTGCTGGCAATGGGAATCCTGCTGGCCTACGGCGCGCTGGACGAACTCACCCAGCCGGCGTTCCTTCGCACCGCGTCGTTCTACGACTGGCTGGCCGACGCCGCGGGCACGTCAATCGCCGTGGCCTTCTGGGAAACTCTCCTGGCGGTGCTTTCCTCGGCCCGCGAGCGAAGATTCCAGGCCCGCTCGCGGATAAATGACAAATGAGGCCCGATGCCCCCCGAACATCGGGCCTTGTTGCAGCGGTCATGTTGCCGACACCCTCTTATCCGCCCGCGCGGAGCACTACCGCTCTAATCACCGCACCCGCCCGCCGTGCCGAACCGGCGCCGGCAGGCGGATGCGTTCAGCCGCCTGGTGGGCGACGCCCTATTCGTCCGTGCTGATGTACTTGAACCGCCCGCCGTTGGACGCGGCAATCGCCTTGAGGACCTTCACGGCCGTCTCGTCGGTCGAGTGCAGCAGCAGCGTGTGGATGTAGACCTTCGGGCCCTTGTTGTTGTCGGCCAGCCATTGCAGCACCGCCTCGTTGCCGCCGAGCATCCGCCCATCGGCGGCGCGGTACTGGCTGCCGCCGGACAGGCCGCTGAAGTCGCCGTCGCTGACGAGGTAGATCAGCTTGCTCTGGTTGGCCGGCAGCGTCGCAAGAACCGCGAAGGCCCGTTGCAGGGCCACCAGGGCGGTCGTCGTGCCGGAGGCCTGCTTGTCGTGGAGGAATTCCACCGCCGCCAGCCTGTTCTCCAGCGCGGCGCCGACGAGCCCGCGGCGCGGGCCCTCGATCGTCTTGCCGTCGCCGAACAGCACGACGTGGAACATTTGCTCGGGCATCAGCCGGCTTATGGACCGGCCCATCTCGCCCTTGACCTCCTCGAAGGTCTTAGCCATCGAGCCGCTGCGGTCGACTACGAATACGATGTTCCTGGCCCCGCCGTCCTCGTATGGGCCCGGTTCCAGGCCGTAAAGGCCGCCACCAGGCCTCTTGCCGTCTCGCAGGTCGGCGCCCCTGACCGAATGGCCCACTCCCGGATCGGCGAGAACAACCACGCTGTCGCTGGCCCCTGGGCTGATAGTCGGGTCGCGCCATGGAGCAGTGGGCTTGGCGACTGGCCGTCTCTGCGCGGCGGCCTGGCTGCTGCCGGCATGGGGTTCTGTGAACTTCCCAATCACCCCTTCGGGCCGCGGGTCCACGATGAATGTGGTGCTTGGCTCCCGCTGGGCTGGCGGCGCGGTGATCATCACGATGAACAGCATGATCAGGAAGACCCCCACGTGCATTATCGCGCTGATAACCCACGGCATGCCCGCGCCGATGGCCGCAAGGGCGACCGGGCTTGCCTGCTCGCTCTCGTCCCTGACGGCGATCCGGACGGGCGGGGCATCGGCGTTGGGCGGAACGTTGGGATGGGGCAACTGCCCCAGCAAGGCCGGCACCTTCGTCCAGCCCTGGCAGTTGGGGCAGCGGATTCTGCCGCCCGGATCGGCCTCGATCTTGAGCATCTTGCCGCACCTGTTGCATCGAAAGTCCAGTTTCATGGCTGCGTTCTCCTGTTTTTTCGGTTCTCAAGGACAGTCCGCAACGACTCTCAGGCATAATGCCGCCCGGCATGGCCGGTCACGGAGGCGCGCGGTTGGGCATGGCGGGGCCCAAAGATCGGCCGAGGCGCCGCGCGCGGCGGCACGGAAGCCCGACGGGGCCATACCGGCTGCCGCGCGCGGACTTTGCCGGGCAGCGGACCAGACAGGCAATGACATTGGCCCCCGGGGCAATCTCGCCTCGTCTCGCTCTGACGTTTCGTGCCGCCATGCTCAGGCCTCCGCGGGCATACTTGGCTAGCCGCCGGGAGCGGACCTGGCGTCGCGGGCGCGGTGTGGGCGCGGAACTCTCGGACAGAAGCGCCCACATGGCGTCGGGGCGGTGCGGATGTCAGCAATCGCGGGGCCGACTGCCGCCCAGGCGACGCTTCCGATCGGCGGGTTTCCAGGCATTCCCAAACAAGAAACTCAAAAAACGCCCAAACAGCCTGAATGGAAAACCGCGTTCAACTGGCATGACGGGCCTGGGCAAGCCTCGCGGCCGCCCGAGGTGGGCCCGCTTGGGCAGGCCTGAAGGCCCGCCCGGAGAGCTACTTCTTCCGATGCGACTTACTTAACCGGCGGCCCGCAAGAACAGGCCGCCAGAATGTGTCAGTCATATCCAATTTCATACTAGACATGAGGTCTGGTCAGGACAAGGGGTGTTTTGCAGGAAATGCAGAAAAATCCTTCAGACGGCGGTTCCTATTGCGGATTGCGGATCAATCGCCGAACCCAGCCTCGGCCACTTCCACCGCGCGGATCAGGGCGCGTGCCTTGTTGAGGGTTTCCTGGTACTCGTTTTCCGGCACGGAGTCGGCGACGATGCCGCCGCCGGCCTGGATGTAGACCTTGCCTTGGCACAGGACCATTGTCCGAAGGGCGATGCAGGTGTCCATGTTGCCCGAGAAGTCCACGTATCCCACGGCCCCGCCGTACGGGCCGCGACGGGTGGGCTCGAACTCGTCGATGATCTCCATCGCCCGGATCTTCGGCGCGCCGCTGACGGTGCCTACCGGCAGCGTCACGCGCAGGGCGTCCAGGGCCGTCATGCCCTCGGCCAGCCGGCCGGTAACATTCGAGACGATGTGCATGACGTGGCTGTATCGTTCGACGGTCATCACGTCGGACAGTTCGATGCTGTTTGGCTTGGCGACCCGCCCGACGTCGTTTCGGCCGAGGTCCACGAGCATTATGTGCTCGGCGCGTTCCTTCTCGTCGGCCAGGAGTTCGGCTTCAAGGGCCTGGTCCTGCTCGGCCGTCTGTCCTCGCGGCCGGGTTCCCGCCAGGGGGCGGTTGGTGATCAGGCCGTCCTCGACGCGGCAGAGTATCTCCGGCGAGCTGCCGACAAGGGTGACCTCCGGGCTGTCGAGCACGAACATGAACGGCGACGGGTTGACAACCCGCAGGGCGCGATAGATGTCGAAGGCCGAGGCCCCGGTCGAAAGGCACAACCGCTGGCTCGGCACGACCTGGAAGATGTCGCCGGCGCGGATGTACTCCTTGCACGCCTCGACCACATTCATGTACGCCCCGCGCGTGAAGTTGCTCTCGTAGGGCTTTTGCGGGAGCTGTTCGAGGTGGATCTCCCCCACCGACTGGCCCTTGGGTTCCCGCAGGCGGGTGATGGTCCGTTCGATGGCGTTCGTGGCGTCGGTGTAGGCCCGTCCGGGGTCGTCCGTGACGTGGGCGTTGGCAACGACCTTGACGGTCTTCGAGACGTGGTCGAAGATCACCATCGTCCGGTAAAGCCCGAACGACAGGTCCGGCAGTCGCCGGTCATCGGCGGGGCCTTCGCCGAGGTCCTCGTAGTAGCGGATCAGGTCGTAGCCGGCGTAGCCGACGATTCCGCCAGTGAACCGCGGCAGCCCGGGCACGTGAACGTGCCTGTAACAGCTCATCACCTTGCCCAGCTCGGCCAGCGGGTCGTGGGTGTTGATAATCCGGGGCTGGGCCTGACCGCGGCGG
>Ga0315290_10002104_pt1 | contig 13950 bp, 7 predicted proteins | sample YL17G12_0_MG_FD_203627 | JGI IMG/M metagenome (GOLD analysis project Ga0315290, IMG submission 203627) | Sediment microbial communities from Yellowstone Lake, YNP, Wyoming, USA - YL17G12_0 | ecosystem: Environmental > Aquatic > Freshwater > Lake > Sediment | place: USA: Wyoming | collected... | reverse complement strand
TCATCATACCTGCCTGGGCGCTGCCGCAGTGCGTCGCGGCGGCGGGCGCGTTCCTGGGGCCCCTGTGCGGCCCGGGCGGCGGCCCCGCCGCGGCAGCCGCAGGCGGGGCCTTGGCCGCGGCGGGCGGCGTCGGTGGGCCGCCGCTCTTCATCCAACAACAGCACCAACAACAGCAACAGGTGCACCACCACCACCACCACAACGGCTGGGGGGATGCCGGACGCGGCTTTGGCGGGGTGGGCGCCAGCATCGCCGCCCGCCCTCAACACCAGCCCCCTCGAAAATTCTCCCCACCACAACTCCCGCACCTGGACTCGCTGTCGCTCGCCCCGGGCGGCCCAACGGCGGCCCGGGCGTCCGCGGCCGTGGCGGCAGCTGCCGCGGCGGCGGCAAATCACAGGGCGGCGGCGGTGGCGGCGGCGACGGCGGCCATGGCGCCGCCTGTCCCGGTAGTGGTTGACTCGACCTCAACCCCACCCCCGCTGACCACTCCTGCTGCTGGAGGCGTGGTGGTTGGTGTGCCTGTCGCCATTGTGGCGAAGCCGCCCACGCCGGCCGCCGTGGCGGAGTAGCCTGGTGCTGCTGCTGTCGCGGTTGCCAACGGCGGGTTATCGCGACATGAGGTGATGAAAAGAGAGACGAGAGCACTTTCTAAACCTCCCCCGACCCCTTGACCCCACACACACCCCATTTTTTTTTTTATTTTCCCACACACCCTAACTTCTTTATTTCGTTTCCCACACACCCACACACGCGCGCGCCGCGCCCATTGCGCGCGCGCCGCGCCTGGGGTTCAATTTTGGATCTGCACGCACGCAACGCAAGCAGGAGAAAGAAGAAGCGTGACAAGAAAGAGATGAGAGAGCCTTGGCCGACCCCCACGTTTTCTTCAACTGTCGGTTCCCATATTTGGGCGTGCCCTCCTCGCGCGTGTGAACCCCCCCGCACGCCCCACAGGAGCCCACACCCGGCGTGTGTTAACAGAGATGGCGAGTCGCGCTCTCATTAGCACAAACACCAAAATTACACAGCCCATCCTCTCCATCCATCCATCCCTTCACTCTCTCAGTTTCGCGTCCAGTCCCTTGGCCCGCCACGCCCGGATCCAGGCGCGGGCGGACGCGACGGCGGGCGAGGGCGCGTCAGCGGCAGCAGCGGGCGCCGCGACGGCCACGCTCGTCGCCGCCTTCTTCCCGCGATCACCAGCCGAAGCGGAAATGGCACCCGCGACCGCAGCGTCGATCGCTGCCTGGCGGGCAGACGCGGCCTCGCCCGGCGCGACGACAGGGGGCGGCGTTGGGGGTGGAACGGACGCCGCGGACGCCGTCGCGGACGCGGCCACCGCAGCCTTCCGCGCCTCGGCCTCAGCCTTCGCGACGGCGGCCAGGCGCACCGCCTCCGCGTCCGCATCGCGTTTTGCCTGCGCCTGCACCGCCCGGGCGGCCTGCTCCGCGCGCGCGGCCTCCACGGCCGCAGACGCCGCAGCACGCGCAGCCTTCGCGGCAGAAGCTTCGATAGCTTCCTGTCCCTTGGCTTGAGCGGCCTCAGCAGCGGCAGTGGCGGCGGATGCGACGGCTGCCTTGCTTTTCTCCGCCTCTTCCTGTGCTGTGGCCACCGCCGCCGCAGCCGCTGCAACCTCGGCTTGCTCTGCCTCAGCTTGCTTTTCAGCCGCCGCCGCCGCCGCCGCCTGGGCCGTGGCTTCCTCAGCCTTTTTCTTGGCCTGGGCCGCGTTGACTTCTTCTTTGGCCGTGGCCTCCGCAACCGCCTGGGCGGCAGTCGCCGCCCGTCCCTCCTCAGCGACTTTCCGGTCCGCGTTGGCTTTGGCAGCGGCCGCCGCCGCCGCCTGGGCCGCCTCAACTTCCTCGGCCTCTTCCTTCTTCTTCTTTGCCGCCGCCGCCGCCGCCGCCGCCTTCTTTGAGTCCTCCGCATCCACCAGGGCCTGAGCTGCCGCAGAGGCCTTGGCCGACGTCTCCGCCGCAGCCGCTGCCTTCTCCTCGGCCACCGCGCGCGCCGCGCTCTCTTTCTTGGCGACTGCCTCCTCGATCATCTTCCGCTCCTCGACAAGGCGAGAGGCTGCCTCCGCGCGCGCAGCGGCAGGATCTAAGAAGGGCAGCTGGATGGTGCGCACGTCATCCGGGCTGAGGATGATGGACGCGCGCGCCGCCGCCTGGGCGGCGGCCAGGACGGCGGACGCTGCGCCCGCGACCGCCGCCGCCTCCTCCGCGGACGCACCCGCCGTCGCCGCCACAGCCGCCGCGCGCTCAGCGGCTTGCAGGGCTGGCCCGGCCGCAGCCCGGGCGTCCGCCAGGGCAGCCCGCGCGGCCGTCGCCGCCTCTGCCGCTTCGTCTGCCACCACTCGCGCCTCGGCGGCCGCGGCAGTGGCGGCTTCGAGCACAGCGCCCGCCTCCTCCTTGGCGGCCACGACGGATTGGTCCCGGCCAAGCCGGGCGAGGCGGTTGGCCTGGGGCTCGTCCGTGGGGTGGGCGGCCAAGAGCGCGGCAAGCGCGACACGGGGCGCGGACAGCTCGGAAACCAACTCGACCGTCTTGTTTTCAACGGAGGCGGGGTCGGCGGCCAGCGCCGCAACCGCACTCGACACGACGTCCGCGACCTGCAGCCGGGAGAGGCTGCCCCCAAACGTGGTGTCCTTGGGCTTGGCCACCACCGCGTGCGTCGCGCCGTGGTCGTCGCCAGGCCGCTCCAGGCCACCCGGCCTCAAAATAAGGTAAGAAACCCCCGACGCCTCCAGGGCGACCTCCGCCCGCCGCTTTTGCGTCAGGATCCCGCCAAACAGGTTGAGCGCGGACGCGGGCCAGCCCAGCGCGCCTGTGCCCAGGGAGGTGACCATGACATAGTAGCGCACGCCGGCTGCTTTGGATGCCTCCACGAGCGCAATGGCGGCGTCTCCGTCAATGCGCTTGGGCGCACCGAAGTCGGCGGACGTCTCGGACGCGCCGATGGCCTGGACGACGACGCCCGCGCGGCCGATGGCGGCCCGGATGGCGTCGGGGCCGGCCTCTAAGTCGGCGCTCACAATGGACACCCGGCCAGCGTCGGCCCGCGAGAGGAGCCCGGTACGGACGGCAGCCGCCAGGCCCTCCGCCGCGGCCTCCGTGTTCCGGGCGCCCGCCCGGATTCTCAGGGCGGGGTTGGACAGGAGGAGCTGGCGGACGATGCGCAGGCCCAGGCGGCCGGTGGAGCCGGCAACAAAGACCTGAAGACGATGACGAAAAGAGGGTGAGAGGGGTGGGTTAGGAAGGAGCGCCTCACCGCCGGCGCTCTATCCTCTTCTCTTCACCATCTCCCCCATACCGTCTCCGAGTCTTGACCACCAGAGTCGGACGCTGGAGCCGCCTTCTTCTCGTTGGCACCAGTCAGGTTCTCAAACGGATTCGGCAGGGACGGCAGCTTGAAGGAGAATGCGCAGGCAGCGACGGCGCGGCTAGGAGCCGATTGGCCAGGAAAAGGAGGGGCTGCAGACCGCGCCCCGGCACTCCGCCCGATGGGCACGCGTCCAAAGGCGGGCCGCCCACCTATGAAGCGGCCGGTGATGGGGCGGGGCATTTGTGGAGGGTACGTCTCGTGAGATGAGAGAGAAGACGTGTGCGAGAGAAAAGAAGAATGCCGCCGGCAGTCGAACCTCACACCCCCATTCCACGCACACTCTCTCTCTCACTCACACTCCTTCTTTTCACGCCGCCGCCGCCACCTCGCCCTCCGCCTTCTCAGCCTTCTCCGCCTCCGCTTTCTCCGCGCCCACCCGCCCGGCCGACAGGTGGGCAATGGTCTTGTTGAGGGCCGACACAAACGCGCGTGCGGACGCGACCACAATGTCCTCGTCCGTCCCGGACCCGCTGAAGTTGCGCTGCATGGTCCCGCCCCGCGCCGATTCGACGTAGCCCGCGTTGGCCAGGCGGCCCGCGGGGCGGACGACGACGCGCGTTGTGGCCAGGGCCTCAATGCCGGCCGAGACGGAGGAGACGGAATAGTCGACCAGGTCGACCGGCACTCGCACCAGCGCGTCGATCGCCTTGTAGGCCGCGTCCACGGGCCCGGTCCCCATGCCCGTCGCCGTCCGGGCGATGCCGTCGGGCCCCACCATGCGGACGGTGGCGGTGGGCAGGCCCATCGTCCCGCAGACGACCTGGAGGGCCGTCAAGTCCCAGGACTTGACGGGCTGGAAGGCAGAGTCACCCAGCAGGGCCAACACATCCTCGTCCGTCAGCCGCTTGCGCTTGTCGGCCAGGGCCTTGAACCGCTTGAACAGGTCGTCCAGGGAGGGGGCGTCCAGGTCGAAGCCCAGCTCGGAGACCCGCGTGCGCAGGGCGTTCCGCCCCGAGTGCTTGCCCAGCACGATCCCGGCCTCGGCCGCGCCGCGCGCGAGGCCAATCTCTTCGGGGCGGATGATCTCGTACGTGTCCTTGCTCTTCAGCATGCCGTCCTGGTGGATGCCGGATTCGTGCGCGAACGCGTTGGCGCCCACGATGGCCTTGTGAGGTTGCACCGGCATGCCGGAATAATCGGCGACCATGCGTGACGTGGACGTGATGTGGATGGGGACCAACCCCGTCCGCAGGCCGCCCAGCTGGGCGGCGCCCCGCTTGGCGATCGCCATGGCGACCTCCTCCAGGGAGGCGTTCCCCGCCCGCTCGCCGATGCCGTTGATGGTGCACTCGATCTGGCGGGCGCCCGCGGCGGCGCCGGCCAGGGAGTTGGCGGTCGCCAGGCCCAGATCGTTCTGGCAGTGAGTTGAGAAAATGACGGTGTCCGCGCCCACCACATTTTTCTGCAGGTCCGCGATCAGGCCGCCAAACTCGTGGGGCAGGTTCCAGCCGGTCGTGTCCGGGATGTTGAGCGTGGTCGCGCCCGCCTTGATGACCTCGCCCAGGATGCGGTAGAGGAAGCGGGGCTCCGACCGGCCGGCGTCCTCGGGCGAGAACTCAATGTCATCGCACCCCAGGGACTTCAGGTGCCTGACCGCGCTGACCGCGGCTTCGACGACCTGGTCCTCGGTCATGCGCAGCTTGTGCTCCATGTGGATGCGGGAGGTGGCGATGAAGGTGTGCACGCGCGGGCGGGCGGCGCCCTTGACAGCATTCCAGGCCGTGTCCAGGTCGGCCGTCTTCGTGCGGGACAGGCCGCAGATGACGGGGACGTACCCGTCCGGCGCAACCGTGTTGCCCACGTCCAGGGCGATGGCGCGGACGGCGGCAAAGTCGTCGGGGGAGGCGACGGGGAAGCCGGCCTCGATGATGTCGACGCCCAGCTTGGCGAGCTGAAAGGAAACGAAACGAAAGGAGGATGGATGGATGGATGAGGTTGGCGAGCGAGGCAGAAGTGGGGTGCCGTTTCGTCTTCCTCCAGCTGCAGCCGTGCGCTGAACACGTGCACACCGCGCGACCCGCTTCTACCTACATCTCTGGCCACACTGGGGGCAACGGGCGAGTGACACGGCCCACGCCCACTCCCGGCGCCAATGACGACAGGGATCGGCCGTCGTTTTTTTTCTCCTGCCGACCACCAGTCGCTTGCTCTCGCTCTCGCTCTCTCTCGCTTCTCACCTGCTTCGCGATGTCCAGCTTCTCCTTGCTCGTCAGCGTAGCCCCGGGAGACTGCTCTCCATCCCGCAGGGTGGTGTCAAAGATGCGGACGTAGTAGGGGTCGTCGATGCGGTTTGGAATGTAGGGGGGGCGGGGAGGAAGGGAGGGAGCCGCGTCGGCGCTTTCTGACGCGGTGACGACGACGCTCCGGCGCCGGGAAAGGGGCGTCGCGCTGGCGACACGACCTGCCGGCCCAGCCGCCAGGTAGCCAGCCCGGGCCGGCGGGGCCAGGCGGGAGGCCGTGGAAGACGACGGCGCGGCACGCTGGCAGGCCGCCGGCCGGCACGCCAGGGCGTGGGCGTCCATCAGGGTGGAGCGAAGAGGAAAGGTACACTGACTGGCAGAGGGGACGGGTGTGTCCCTCTCGCCCGGGCGTGTGTGAAGGTGGTGTGGTTGTCACGCGTCGCCGGGGAACGCACACGAGGGGGGGGGGGGGAATAGTGAGTGAAAGGTCAAATTCCTAGCCGCTCGATTGGTCTCTCTCGCATTGAGAGCTCTTTCTTTTTGCGGCGTGCCCCCCCTGCCGCGCTTTCTCAGTTCCGCAAGCGCTCGTGCTGGCCCGAGCCAGCCTCTCAGCAAGCACCTGACGTGCGAGTGAACAGCCACGTCGCCGTTCCCTTCAAAAAATCTCGCACCCGCTCGCTCTACCGCCGCTGCCCCTGGCTTTTCCGACCACCGTCCAACCTCCCGCTCTCCATCCTCCTCCTCCCCTCTTCCCGCACGGCATCCATCCAGACGGCGTGTGCACCAGGGCCGCTGGTTGCGCTGGGCGCCCACGCCCCTCACGCACGGTATCATGCCCGCGTACCGCACACCCTTCCAGGGCTACTCCGTCCGGTGGTCGCCCTTCGAGGAGGGGCGCCTGGCCGTGGCGACGGCCCAAAACTTTGGCATCATCGGCAACGGCAAGCTCCACGTTTTGCAGGTAAACGAACAAAAAAAATGGGGAGAGGATTGCGCTTCCACGCCCGATGCATGCCGCCTGCAGGCTGCGTGTAGAGTGTACAGGAGGGCGCTCCGGCTGGGTAGGGTCAGGTCGTGTGGAGAGGCGGGCGTGCATCTGTTTTTTCTTCCCTCCCTCGACCTCATCATCCATCCATCTCATCTCTCACCAGCTCACCCCCGGCGGCCTCGCCCCCGTCGCCGAGTTTGACACCCGGGACGGCGTCTACGATGTCGCCTGGTCAGAGGTAAGCACAAGGAAAGAAAGAGAATGGAAAGGAATGAATGGAACGCGCAACCGTGACCTCACTTCTTTCCCATCCATCCAATCCACATCTCATCCACATCTCATCCCCTTTTTGTCATTCTCTACACACACAGGAAAACGAGGCCGTCCTCGCCTCCGCGTGCGGGGACGGTACCGTCAAGCTCTGGCACGTCGGCGCGCCCCCGGCCTCCAACCCGCTCTGCTCCTTCGCCGACCACGCCCGCGAGGTCGCCGGCCTGTCCTGGAACTGCGTGCGCCGCAACCTCCTCCTCTCGGCCAGCTGGGATGACACAGTCCGCCTGTGGGACGCCGCCGCCCCGGCCCCACTGGGCACCTTCACGGGCCATACCTACTGCGTGTACGCGGCCGTCTGGGCGCCCGCCCACGCGGACGTCTTCGCGTCCGCCTCCGGCGACTGCTCCGTCAAAGTCTGGGATGCCCGCCGGCCACCGGGGCCGCCCACCCTCTCCCTGGCAGCCGGCGGCTACGAGGTCCTGGCCGCGGACTGGTGCAAGTACAATGACTGCCTGCTCGCGACGGGGTCCGTCGACAAGACCGTCTCCATCTGGGACGTGCGCCGCCCGGCCGGGCCCGTGGCCGTGCTGCGCGGGCACTCGTACGCCGTGCGCCGGGTCGCCTGGTCGCCCCACTCCCCCACGACCCTGGCGTCCTGCTCCTACGACATGAGCGTGCGGCTGTGGGACACGGCGGCGGGCGAGGACGCGTGCGTGCGGGTGTGGGACCAGCACACCGAGTTCGCGGTCGGGCTCGACTGGTCCACGCTGGTGGAGGGCCGGATCGCGAGTGCAGGCTGGGATGGGGCCGTGTGGGCGTGGGATGTGCGGGGGGACCCGCGGGGGTGATGGGGTCCGCGCCCCGCCCCGCCCCCTGTTGTTTTTAGAGCACTCCGCCCCTCCCTGTCCTTGCAGTACGAACATGAACCTACGAACATGAACCAAGCAGTAACGAGCAAAAAATGAAAACCAAGCGACAAAAAAGAACTCAAACTCTCATCTCCCCAGTTTTTCTCCCTCTCCCTCACTCCCTCGCGCGCACGCACACGCACTCACACGCCCAAACACGCACGCACACACACACGCACACGCACACACACACACACACACACACACACACAAGTCTCTCTCCTCCGCCCCTCAAGCCCCCTCCTCCTCACACATAGAAGTCCGTCTGCCGGGAGGTCGCCCCCACCTCCTTCAGCTTCTTCAGGATGGAGGTGTAGTAGTCTTTGAGGTAGGATTCGAGCGAGGCGACCGACGCAGGGTCGATCCCCAGCGTCGCGTACGTGGCGTCCATGGGCGCCGAGAAATCCTCGTTGGCCGCCAGGATGTCCGCAAAGGCCAGCCGGTCGGAGGCGTCCTTCGCCCACTGGAACGCGCGCAGGGTGGACCGGGTGGCCTTCAACAGCCAGACGGGCACGCGAGTGACATCCGCCTTGGCGCCCGCCATGTCCTCGCAGAGCGCGATCACCTCGCTCACCGTGTACGCCTTCGGCCCCGCCAGCGTCATCGTCTGTCCGACCGTCGCCTCCGTGCGCAGGGAGGCCAGCAGCATGCGGGCGACGTCCCGGGAGTCCAGGTAGGCGGTCTTGGTGCCGTCGGTGGTGCCCCAGACCGTCTTCTCCTCCAGGATGGGGACGGCGTAGTTCCCGATCAAGGCCTGCATGAAGCCGCACAGGCGGAAGGTCGTGAAGGGGAGGCCGGACGCCGCCAGGTACTTCTCGGTGCAGGCCTTGATCTGCATCAGGGGCACCTCCGGGTGGGCGGCGGCGTTGTGGATGGAGCAGAAGACGTAGCGCTGGATGCCCATGGCCTGCGCAGTCTGGATGAGCGCGACCTTGCCATCCCAGTCCACCTTGGCCGTGGATTCCTCGGGGCGGGCGGTCGCGCAGTCGATGACGGTGTGGATGCCCACCAGGGCGGCGGGAAGGGAGGTCGGGTCGGTGAGGTCGGCCTGTGGGAAGGGAGGGAGGCGGGGTGGAAAGAGCGTGAGAAGTTGAAAAATGATGGAGATTATGGAGCAGGAAAAAAAAAAAAAAAAAAAAAAAACCCTCCTTACCTGGACCGTCGTTGCCCCCCAGTCCCGCAAAAAGTCGGCCGGGTTCTGGCGGGGGCGAACAATGCAGCGGACCTCGTATCCCTCGTCCAGGGCCCGGCGGACGACCTGGCGGCCCAGGGTGCCCGTCCCGCCGACAACGAGGAGCGTGTTTTTGGGGACGGGGGTGGAGCCCGTGGTTTGGGCACCGCCGACGGTGGCGGGCTCGGCGGCCGCGGACACGGACCGGCGAGGGGCAGGGGAGGTGATTATCGCGGCCGTGGAGAGCGCGCGGGCGGGCGCGGGTGCAGTGGACGCGGTCGCCGGGCGGGACGAGGCGCCGGCCAGGCGAGGCGCGCCGCGGCGGGCGGTGGCCGGGGCGGCGGACGAGCAACGCATTGTTGGTGGGGAAGAGTGTCGCGTGCTGTGCTGTGCTGTGTGTGTGTGTGCGTATTTCGTTTGATGAGGGAAGGGGCATCTCAGACGAGAGCTGGGCGTGCATTGCCGTGCATCCGAGTGTGGCGGGCGCGTGGACAGGCTCGCGCCCGGGCGCCCCCCCCACACACACACACAAAAAAAAACAAACAGACGAGCGCACGAGCGAGAGCGAGCGCGCAAAAAGGCTGACCTCTCTCGCGCCCCAGGGCCGGCGGGCGTGCCGAGAACCCGCCAGCCTCGCTCATCTTCCCAGGCTGACACTTGAAGCCCCGCAGATGCCAGTGCGGGCGGCGCGGTTGCGTTCCGGAAGGGACGTGGGGGGGCGCGCGGTCGGAGAGAAAAGCGCGGCGAGACCGCCGCCCGCGCCGCGCCGCACTTCTGTGGCCGATCTGTGCTCCTCACGCCCCACGCCCACGCCCGGCCCATCGACCGGCCTTCCACTTGCCCTGGCTGGCGAGCCAGGTTGCAATGTGGGCTAGTAGGGTGGGCGTGCTGCCTGTCACCCATCCCACTCTAACCCCAACCCACTCGCACCTGGAGTGAAGAGAAAAAAAGGGCTGTGGTGGGGGGCGTGTGGACAGACTCGCCCCCGCTAGCCTGCCCCCGATTCACTCACGCGCTCTCTCTCGCGGTGCTCCCCCTCCCCATGTCCCTGGCCGCCCGCCGGCCCGCCCTCCACCCTCACACACGCGCTGGTGCCGTGCCTGGTGCCCGCCTGCCATCACCCCTCCAGCTTGCCAAGCCGCGCGCCGCACGCCGCCCTCAAACCATCCCCACCCCAAGAACAACCACCCCCTCCACCAAAATGCCGTCCACCGCCGCTGCTGCTGCCTCACCCTCATCCGCCCCGCTCACCCCGCCCGCGTCCCTGGCCTTCCTGGGGCTGGGCATCATGGGCGTCCCCATGGCGAAACGCCTGCTGGGCGCTGGCTTCAAGGTGACCGTGTGGAACCGGACGCCCGGCCCGGGCTCGGACGCGCTCGCCGCGGCCGGGGCGACTGTCGCCCCCTCCGCCGCGGCCGCCCTGGCGTCCGCCGACATCACCTTCGCCATGCTGGCCGACCCGGCCGCCGCCCGCGCGGTCGTGGCCCAGGCGGTCGACGGCGCTGCAGGCAAGGCCGCGGGCGGGTGGGGGTATGTGGACGTGTCGACCGTCGACGCCGCGACAGCGCGGGCCGTGGGGACGGCCATCCACGCGGCGGGCGGCCGGTTCCTGGAGGCGCCCGTCTCCGGGTCGAAAGCCCCCGCGGAGGGCGGCCAGCTCATTTTCCTGGCCGCGGGCGACGCCGATCTGTACGAGCGGGCCGGGCCGGCGCTGGACGCGATGGGCAAGGCACGGTTTTTGTTGGGTGAGGGCACGCCCGGGGCGGGCGCGCGCATGAAGCTGGCCGTGAACGCGCTGATGGGGACCATGGCCGTCGCCCTGGGGGAAGCCCTGGCGGTGGGCGAGGCCGCCGGCCTGGACACGAAGGCCCTGGTGGAGGTGGTCGGCCTGGGCGCGGTCGCGGCCCCCATGTTTGCGCTCAAGGGCCCTGGGATGGCGGCGCCCGCCCCCCGGTCCTACCCGCCCGCCTTCCCCCTGAAGCACCAGGCCAAGGACTTGCGCCTGTATGAGGCCCTGGCCCGGGAGGTCGGGGTGGCCACCCCGCTGGGCGACGCGGCGGGGGCCGTGTTTGCGGCGGCCGAAGCGGAGGGCTTGGGGGAGGACGATTTCGTGGCGGTCAGGGAGGTGTGTGGAGAGTGACCGGTCGTGAATCAAAATGGAGGGGGGCGTGGCGTGCGTGCTGTGCATGGTGTGAGATGCGATGCACGCGCACGCGTGTGTGTGTGTGTGTGTGTGTGTGTATCACTCTCTCCCATGCTCTCATTACCGGCCCGACCCCCGGCCCCAACGACGCAGGGGCTGGCCCTTTCGATCCCCTCCTTCATGCCGCCACCTTGAACGCGCTCGGCGGCGTGGACGCCACCGCATTCGCCGCCGTCCACTCCCGGGCCCACCCGTCGCAGGCGATGATGCCGGCAATGTCCGGGCGGGCCTCGAAGCCGTCGCCCACATGCTTTGCGAGGCACTTCTCGACGAGGGGCACGATGTCGACGTACCGAATCTTTTCAGCCAGGAACAGTTCGACCGCCTTCTCGTTGGCCGCGCTCAACACCGCCGTCGCGCTGCCCGCCTTCCGCCCCGCCGCGTACGCCAGGTCCATCGCCGGGTATTTGGCCCGGTCGGGCGCCTTGAAGGTGAGCGAGTTCGCTTTCGAGAAGTCCAGGCGCGGCCAGGTCGCCTCGGAGCAGGCCACCCGCTCCGGCCAGCTCATCGTGTACAGGATGGGCAGCCGCATGTCCGGCCACCCCAGCTGGGCCAGGACGGACGAGTCCGCCGTCTCCACCATGGAGTGGATGATGGATTGGGGGTGGATGACGATGTCGATGTCGTCGTAGGCCGACCCGTACAGGTAGTGCGCCTCGATCACCTCCAGGCCCTTGTTCATGAGGGTCGCGGAATCGACGGTGATTTTTGGGCCCATCGCCCAGTTGGGGTGCTTGAGGGCGTCCGCGACGGTCACGCCCTGTAGCGCCTCTGCGGGCAGGTCGCGAAAGGCGCCGCCGGACGCGGTCAGGATGATGCGGCGCAGGCCGCCGGGCGGGAGGCCCTGGATGACCTGGAAGATGGCGGAATGCTCGGAGTCGGCGGGCAGGAGGCGGACGCCGTGGCGGGCGGCAAGGGGCAGCACGTGCGGCCCGCCCGCGATGAGGGTCTCCTTGTTGGCCAGGCAGATGTCCTTGCCCGCCTCGATGGCGGCGCAGGTGGGGACGAGGCCGGCGCAGCCGACGATGCCCGTGACGACCGCGTCCGCGTCCGCGTGGGCGGCGCACGCGACCGCGCCCTCGGGCCCGACCACGATCTCCGGCTGGTCGGGCAGGTCCTTGATGAGGGCCTTGAAGGCGGCCAGCTTGTCGCCGGAGGCAAGGCCCACCAGTTTGGGGCGGAATTGGCGGACCTGGTGGAGGGGGGAAGGGGTGTGAAAAAAGAAAGAAAGAAAATGATGGGGTCGTAGGAGCGGGGGTGTCTGCATCCCCCCCCCCCACCCCTCCTTTTTTTTGTTTCCCTCTCTCCCTTTTTTTGTCGCACCTGCGCCGCCAGCAGCTCGATGTTGCCCCCCGCCGCCAGGGCGACAACTTCAAACTTGTCGGCATGCTCGGCCGCGATGTCCAGGGTCTGGGTGCCGATGGAGCCGGTGGAGCCGAGGACGGAGAAGCGCTGGGGAGAGAGGGAGGGTTGGTGTTTGAGAGAGAGACAATGGGTCAGAGAGGAGGGGGGGGGCGCGGACACAAAAAAAGCTAGCCACCGCCACGGGAGCGTTCCGGCGGCATTCTCCAATGCGCGCTCGCTCTCTACTTCTCAGCTCAATCCCCGGGCACAGACAGCACCCCACCTAAATACTGGCGTCGCTCAATGCGCGCGCCAGCCGTGCGCTTCCCCCTCCAGATCGCCTCCCATCACAACCTCTTTTTTTGCTCTCACCTTGGCCCGCCCGAGCGGCTTGTAGTCGGCCGGCACTGCCGCATACCCCGGCCAGGCTGGCGGGACGGTCACCCCACCCGCGGGGGAGGCGGCTGCAACACGGACGGCCTGGCGAGGAGAGGTGAGAGAGTGTCCGGTCGTGGGGCGGTGGGGGTGAGAGCGGGGCGGGAGCGCGGCAAGGCAAACGTCGTCGACCAAGAAATTGGGAGAGCAGGGGAAACGCAGTTTTGTCTCTCTCAACTCCATCATCTCTCTCTCACACACATACCTGGCGGCCGACGGGGTGGCTGCTGGCCCTGGCGGAGGACAGGGACATGGCGGGCATTGCGGCGCGTGGGTGTAAAAGGAGCGCGTTTTCGCAACAACAACAACAACGACAAAAAAGTGTGAGCGAAAGAGAGAGGGGGGAGAAAAAGCGACCGCACTTTTCCCACTTCTCCCTTCAAACAATGAACACACGCTCGCCTTCCCCCGCCCGCCGCCGGGCACACCCGCCCGGTGGCCATGGCAGCACCACCGCGGCACGAGCGCTCTCAGTAGCATTCGAGCTGGCTGGCGGACTGCCTGGCGGACTGCCGCAATCCTCGCTGGAGCAGGGAGCGCCGGGAGCAGGCGCGGCGCGCTTCCCGTTTCTGTCGCCTGCGGCGTCCTGGGCCCGCCGAAATGTTGGCTGGCTCATAGGATGCAGTTTCATGACACTGCTAGGGGCGGTGGTGGGTGGCGTGGGTGGCGTGGTCGGCGCTGCTGCCGTGGCGGGCCTGCTGTGTGGCGCGGCACACATCTTCTCTCTCGCCCGCCCCCTCCCTTCCTTCGCCTCGCCTCCGCTACCCGCCACCGCCACCGCCTCCCCGCCGCCCTCCCCGGGCGCCCGGTCCGCGGCCACCCTGGAAGCCGGGACAGCAGCAGCGCCGGGCAGCGCACACACCGCGCCCGCATCCCACGCAACAGCGCCCGCCACTAAAGCCCCGCCCTTGCTGCCGGGCGGGCAGACTCGCCTCGACCGCTTCGTGTTTGTGTCCTGGGGCGCGCCCGCCTCGCCCGAGATCCGGCCGGCATGACAGAGAGAGAGAGAGAGAGAGAGAAAGAGGGCGAGATGTAGGGTGCGTGCGTGTGTGCGTGTGTGCGTG
>Ga0315290_10002103_pt1 | contig 13954 bp, 14 predicted proteins | sample YL17G12_0_MG_FD_203627 | JGI IMG/M metagenome (GOLD analysis project Ga0315290, IMG submission 203627) | Sediment microbial communities from Yellowstone Lake, YNP, Wyoming, USA - YL17G12_0 | ecosystem: Environmental > Aquatic > Freshwater > Lake > Sediment | place: USA: Wyoming | collected... | reverse complement strand
AAGTTATCGTTCCTTCAAATACCTTTATCGCTACGTGGTTGGCCGTTACCGAAAGTGGGGCAATCCCCATTCCGGTGGAGCCTAATATTGACACCTACAACATCGATCCGACGCTGATCGGTAACGCCATCACCAGTCGCACTCGGGCAATCATTCCTGTACACCTGTATGGCCAGCCGGCAGATATGGACCCAATTAGCGTGCTTGCCGCTAAGCACGGACTGATCGTGATCGAAGATGCCGCCCAAGCCCAAGGCGCGCGCTACAAAGGTCGGCGTGCAGGTTCACTAGGGCATGCTGCCGCCACGAGCTTCTACCCTAGCAAGAATCTTGGCGCACTCGGTGACGGCGGCGCCGTGCTTACCAACGACGATGCAATTGCCGAAAGGGTCAAACAGCTACGTAACTATGGCTCAAAAATAAAGTATCAACATGACCTTGCCGGCTACAATAGCCGTCTGGATGAAATGCAGGCGGCGTTTCTTCGCGCGAAACTGGCTGTGCTTGATAAATGGAATGCACGCCGTAGAGAAATCGCGATTCAGTATTCGACGCGTTTGGCGGGTGCAGACATCGACTTGCCTCTTATTCCTGAATACGCAGAACCCGTGTGGCACCTGTACGTCATTCGCAGCAAGCATCGGGATGCATTAAAGGCGCATCTGGAACAGCAAGGAGTATCAACAGTAATTCACTATCCTATCCCTCCACACCAGCAGGCTTGTTATCAAGATTTTAAGGGGCACAACTTGCCGATTGGAGAAAGGTTGGCAGGGGAGGTGTTGAGTTTGCCAATGTTTCCGATCATGGAGGCGGAGGAAGCTGAACTCGTCATGGAAAAAATAAGTGATTTTTACTTACCCATAGCTCATGCCAAACAACATCGATGAAAGAAAACTAAGAAAGAGCCGGTTACATTCATTTGGGCAAAATCTCCACGGCGATAAGTGGAGCCCTGCGGGGTAGGATTATCCACGGGGCCGGCTTTAGGAGGCTGCAAATGCTAAAGAGGATTTTTCGTAAGATTTTCGTCGGCGACTCAACACAGACTGGCTCAATGCGTTTGCTGGCCGAGCAGAGGGACTGGATCAAGCTTGAGGAGAAAGGCAGTGAGGTGCTTTTAAATAATCCTCATCATGATGAGGCAATGTCACTGGTGGCCTACAGTTTGCAACAGCAGGGCCGCCTTGAGGAGGCTTTAACTTTTGCTGCTCAAGCTGCTACGCTTTCTCCTAGTCGTTGGTTGTCCCAATTTATTGCAGGAGTTGCTCTGAAGGGGCTGGGTAGAGAGAAAGAGGCCTGTAAATACCTGCGCCAGGCCATCGCCATTTCCCCAAACGACCGTCAGACTATACGGCAGTTAATAGAGGCTATTGCCGCATCAGACAGCATAGAGTTTGCCGCAGCAGAATATGCTGCACATTGTCGCCAGATAGGCAGTAGTGCAGATATAGTTGCTGCCCCGATCCGCACGGTGCGCGACTGGGCGCAAAAGATCGGCCTGTCCTTACTGGAAGCAGGCAAGGTGGAGGAAATCCCCTTTGAAGCTCCTCATGTAAGGGGGGGGCCTGCATCATCTGAGACCATAATTGCTTTGTCGAACAAGCCGTATGTCGCGGCCATAACCGATGCCCGCATCTTTAGCCACTCCAGCCTTATTCTGACGTCCGATGGCACTGCTCTAAGTGATACCGGTGGCCACCAGAAATTCGGGCGTTACGTTAGCTTTGCCTACGAGGCAGTGGTTCTTGCGCAACAACCGGACAAGGTGCTCCTGAATTTCAGCGAATTTAAAACCCGTGAGATTGAGGCCGGCATCTTCCTGGCAGGCTTGGCGTCTAACGCCTTCGGTCACTGGTTACCCGAATTTCTGCCAAAATTGCAGTTTTTGAAACAACATCCTGATTTTGCAGAATTACCGCTCATCGTCGATGCAGATATGCCGCAAAGCCACTTTGACCATCTGCGACGGCTTGCTGACAACCCCTTGATACTGTTGCAAACCAACGAATCGCTCATCTGTCGGCGTTTGCTTGTCGCACCATCTCCCGCCTTCTCGCCAGTCGAACTATTCCCCAACGATATTCCGGTGCATGAAATGCCAGGCCTGTCCCCCCGGGCGCTGCAGTTTCTTCGGGGTGATGAGTCATTCGACAATACAATGATTCGCCACAGACGCATATTCCTGGCCAGGAAAAACATGAGATGGCGCCGCTTGCTCAATGAAGAAGAGATTGCTGCAGATTTATCCAAACTAGGCTTTGAAACAATTTTTATTGAGGAAATGACTGTACGTGAGCAGATTGATCTGTTCCAGCAGGCACTGTGGATCGTAGCACCTAACGGCTCAGCTCTTCTAAACCTTATCTTTGCCGACCCAAGTGTTAAATTATTGGTTCTGGCCCAAGCTAATTTATTCAATTGGGGCACGTTCCAGGGGCCAATGGCCTCTTTGGGATATCGGCCGGTCTGTGTGTGGGGGGATTATGCCGTGGCCAAGGATCAGAAACATTCCGATTATCACATTCCGGTGCAGCTTATTCGTGAGGCGCTTGCCGATATCGGATTGAATGAAGCGTTGGCTTGAGCGGGGACTCAGTTAATAAACTAGAAACCCTGATAATATGTGCAGGGCCTCCGAACGCGGCCTTCAGCCTTTATACCATTCGCGATTAGCCGCTATGGCGTTGATCCCCGAGTTACGGATTATTTTGACATGAAAAAAGAATATATTTTTGTCACCCAACCAACGTTACCACCGTTGAATGAGTTCATCCCTTATTTGCAACAAATATGGGATAACAAGATACTTACCAACGGAGGGCCATTTCACCAACAATTGGAGAAAGCGCTCTGCGAATATCTGGGTGTAGAGTACATCAGCCTATTCACTAATGGCACTATTGCCTTGATTACGGCTTTGCAAGCGTTGCGTATCACAGGTGAGGTTATCACTACGCCTTACTCCTTTGTCGCGACCTCGCATTCTCTGTTGTGGAATGGCATTAAGCCTGTGTTCGCGGACATTAATCCGGACACCTTCAATCTCGACGCGTCAAAGGTCGAAGCTGCCATCACGCCGCACACCACCGCCATTATGCCGGTGCATTGTTACGGACATCCGTGTGATGTAGAGGCCATCCAGAAGATCGCCGACAACTACAACCTTAAAGTCATCTATGATGCTTCGCATGCGTTTGCTGTGCAAGATGCGCGAGGCAGTATACTCCGGCATGGTGATCTGTCAGTGCTGAGCTTCCATGCCACCAAAGTGTTCAACACCTTTGAGGGTGGCGCGATCGTTTGTCCGGATGCCAAGGCTAAAGTACGCATTGACCAACTGAAGAATTTCGGCCATGTGGGGGAAGTCACCGTAGTGGCACCCGGTATCAACGGCAAGATGAGCGAATTCAACGCCGCATTGGGGCTGTTGCAGCTGAAATACGTAGACCAAGCTCTTGCGCGGCGTAAAAAAATCGATGGGGAATACCGTGAGCGGTTGAAGAGCGTACGTGGGATTCACTGCTTGAACGATGCGGGAGAAAAGGTTGCCAACTATGCCTATTTCCCGATCCTGGTTCATTCCGACTACCCAATCAGCCGGGATAACCTCTACCAGAGGCTCAAAGATCACGGCATCCATCCCCGCCGTTATTTTTACCCCCTGATATCCGACTTCCCTATGTATCGCGGCTTGCCTTCGGCTCATAGAGAGAACCTTCCTGTGGCGACAGTCGCAGCACAGCAAGTTCTTTGCCTGCCGATCTATCCCGATTTGGACATGTCGGTAGTCGACGAAATAATCCGTTTCATCGCGGCTCAATAACAATGGTTACACCGCAACCGAACGGATTCACCTGGGAGGTGAGATGAGGCTGGCCATCATGCAGCCGTATTTCTTCCCATACATTGGCTACTTTCAGCTGATCGCAGCGGTTGATCAGTTCATCGTGTACGACAACATTAAGTACACCAAGAAGGGGTGGATCAACCGCAACCGCATGTTGCAGAACGGCAAGGATGTGATGTTCTCGCTGCCATTGAAAAATGATTCAGACTCTCTAAATGTATGCGAACGGGTGCTGGCGGTGGATTTCAACCGCGACAAACTGCTCAACCAATTCAAGGGCTCGTACCGTCACGCGCCGTATTTTGCGCAGACGTTCCCGCTGATCGAGCAGATCGTGCGGCATCACGATGCGAATCTATTTTGCTTTCTGCACCACTCTATCGTCAAAACCTGCGAGCATTTGGGCATCACGACAGAGATCAGGATTTCATCTGGCATTGCCATCGACCATGACCTGAAGAATCAGGACAAGGTGCTGGCGCTCTGTGCGGCACTCGGCGCGAGTACCTATGTGAACGCGATCGGCGGCAGGGAGCTGTATTCAACAGAGACGTTTAGGGAGAGGGGAGTCGAGTTGAAATTCATCCAATCGAAACCGTTCGAATATCCGCAGTTCGGCGACGAATTTGTTCCTTGGCTGTCGATTGTTGATGTGATGATGTTTAATTCAGTCGAGACCATCAAGGAATCTCTTGTTATGAAGTTTGAGTTGGTCTGACCCATGTTCACGTGGGAAAAATTAGGTAAGGTGTTCACGCCTCAAGAGGTCGAAGGGCGCAGTTGGCTGAAAGAATTCGCGCAGGCTCCCGCGACCTTGGTATTCGACGATTTCGTGCGCGTCTATTTCTCCTGTCGACCCCCGGCGGACGAGAACGGCCAATACGTCAGCTACTCTACCTATGTTGATCTGGATCGTGCCAATCTGTTCAAGGTGCGGCATGTCGGTGACCAGCCGATTCTGAGCCTAGGAGGGCTGGGCGAATTCGATGAGTTCGGTATTTATCCAGTTTCCGTTATCCGTAACGGCGACGAAGTACGCGCCTATTACGCGGGCTGGACGCGCTGCGAGTCCGTGCCCTTCAACGTGGCGATCGGCATGGCAACCAGTTGCGACGGGGGCAAGACCTTCACTAAGCTCGGTAATGGCCCGGTGTTGTCGTATTCACCGGATGAACCATTCGTGTTGAGCGGGCCGAAGATTCGACGTTTTAATGATACCTGGTATCTGTGGTATATCGCTGGGCGCAAGTGGAAAGTGGTGGATGGCAGGGCGGAGCCGGTCTACAAGATCCGTATGGCATCGTCCTCGGACGGTATCCATTGGAACAAGGTCAACAAGGATCTGCTTGAGAGCCGCATTGAAAGCGACGAAGCGCAGGCCAGCCCGGACGTATTCTATGCCAACGGCAAATACCACATGTTTTTCTGCTACCGCTACAGCAATCACTACCGAGGCAAAGAGAACGGCTATCGCATCGGGTATGCCTCCAGCTCAAACTTGATCGACTGGGTGCGCGACGATGCGAAAGCGGGCATTGATGTGTCGGAAGAAGGCTGGGATGCTGAAATGATCAGCTATCCGCACGTGTTCGAGTTGGAGGGGACAATCTACTTGGCGTACCTCGGCAACCAAGTCGGTCGGCACGGATTCGGCCTCGCTGTGCTGGATGGAACGTTGGAGTAAGGCATGCGCGCGATGAGGTGGAAGAAGCTCGGTAAGATATTCGATCCGACCCAGCACGCACTGTCGAACGACTGTGTCCAATTCGCGCAATCACCGCAAGCCTTGGTGTTCGATGATTTCGTGCGGATCTATTTCTCTACCCGATCGGTGGACAAGCTCAATGGCAAGTATCTCAGTCACATTGCCTTCGTCGATATGCAGAAGAGCCTGCGCGATATCATCCGCGTGTCTGACAAAACGGTCATCCCGCTCGGCGGCCTGGGCTGTTTCGATGAACATGGTATCTTCCCGATGAGCGTGATACGCCACGGTAATGCTGTGTATGGGTATACCTGCGGTTGGAATCGCAGAGTCTCTGTCTCGGTCGATACTGCCATCGGCCTGGCCATCAGCCGTGATGAGGGGCTCACCTTCCAGCGCATCGGCGATGGGCCCGTGCTGGCGGCATCGCTACACGAACCCTGTTTGGTCGGCGACGGGTTCGTGAAGGTCGTTGGCGGCGTTTTCCATATGTGGCACATCTTCGGTACCGGCTGGAAGCAGTTTTCGCCGGTCTCCCCCCCCGATCGCACCTACAAAATTGGCCATGCGGTGTCCCGTGACGGTGTCAACTGGGTCAAGGAAGAAGCGCGGAAGATCATCGCTGACCGACTAGGTGCAGATGAAAGCCAGGCGCTGCCGACGGTGATCGAAATCGATGGCCAGCATCACATGTTCTTTTGCTATCGGCAATCTTTTGACTTTAGGAGCAACAGTGGTCGCGGTTATCGTATTGGCCATGCCTGGTCGGACAACTTAGTGGACTGGCTGCGGGATGACGAGAATCCGCTCCTCGACTGTACGCCGGGTGACTGGGATGCGGATATGGTGTGTTATCCGCATGTGTTCCAGTGCGAGGACAACGTCTATATGCTCTATAACGGCAACGAGTTCGGACGGTATGGTTTTGGATTGGCGGTATTGGAGCGATGAGTGCAGTGGCTGAATATCTGTCGAACAAGGCCTCTGTGGTGGAGATCGCCGAGCACCTGTCATGCTGCGATGCCGATTTCGTGCCGCCCCTAAGCAGTCGGGTCGAGATAAACAGTTATGCAAAAAAGATCGTCAGCAAGGCGACGCGGTTCGAAGCATGGTCGGAGGGCACTATGGTCGGGTTGGCGGCAATGTATTGCAACGACCTGGAGAATCGTATCGCCTATATTACCAGCGTCAGCGTGCTGAAGGAATGGATGGGCAAAGGGATCGCCGCGCGGTTGATGAATCTGTGCATCGAATATGCGAAAACATCAAATATGCAGCAGATCAGCCTGGAGGTGGGGAGCGGCAACATGCCTGCCATCAGGCTGTATGAGAAGAACGGATTTGTTGCAAGCAAGGCGAGTATGCCCTTCGTTAGCATGAGTTTAAATTTGCACAGCGGGGAGAGCATGAACAGCAAGCGTGACTTCAACGCAGAAATACAAGATACGAATGACCATCAGTACGCGTACGCCTTCGACTTCGATGTGATGCACCCGTACATGATCAAGTCGTTCGAGCCGTTCTTCAACAAGGGGAGTTTGCTTGAACTGGGAAGCTTTAAAGGAGACTTCACCGGAAGATTCCTGCCGTATTTCGACGATATTACCTGTGTTGAAGCCTCGGATATCGCTGTCGAAGAGGCCGGAAAGAAACTGGGGGACAAGGTGAAGTTCGTCAAATCGCTCTTTGAGAACGCGATCCTGCCGAAGCGCTATGACAACATCGTGCTGACCCATGTACTGGAACATATAGATGATCCTGTGCTGGTGTTGAAACGTATCAATGAGGAGTGGTTGGCGGAGAAGGGTCGGTTCTTCCTGGTATGTCCCAACGGGAACGCGCCTTCCCGACAGATCGCCGTCAAGATGGGGTTGATCACGCATAATGTGGCGGTCACCCCGGCAGAAGCCGAGCATGGACACCGTTGTACGTACACATTAGATACCTTGGAGCGGGACGCTGTGGCGGCCGGGCTGAAAGTAATTCACCGGTCTGGGATCTTCTTCAAGGCGCTGGCGAACTTCCAATGGGATCGATTGCTGCAAACGGACATCATCTCCAAGGAGTACCTGGAGGGGTGCTACAAGCTGGGGCAGCAGTACCCGGATCTGTGTTCGAGCATCTTCCTGATGTGTGAACGGGGCGGCAACAAATGAAAATCTCATTTGTCGTCGCTGTGTATCACAACGAAGGAGCAATATCCAAAACACACGAAAAAATTCAATCGGTTTTTGCAAGAGAACTGATGGAAAATGAATACGAAATCGTTTTTGTAGATGATGGGTCGAAAGATGGTTCGTTGGTCGAAATATTAAAACTGAAGGAACAAGACCCGCGAATCAAAGCAATCACGTTCACCAGAAACTTTGGCCAGATGGCGGCGATGTTGGCTGGATTCAGGGAGGCCAGTGGCGATGCGATCATCAATATCTCGGCTGATTTGCAGGATCCGGTTGAGCTAATCCCGCAGATGGTTGAAAAATGGCAAGGAGGTTCAGAGATCGTCATTTGCTACCGGACGGATCGCGCGGACACCTTGTTTGCAAAACTATTTTCATGGTTGGCCTATGGTGTGCTACGCATATCACTGCCGCAAATACCTCCAGGCGGTTTTGATTTTGTGTTGATGGACAGGAAGGTTATGGATGCATTTAATGCGATCGACGTGCGGCATCGATTCTTTCAAGGGGATCTGCTCTGGACTGGCTACCGCACCAGCTTTATCCCATATGTTCGTCTGAAACGAACGATCGGAACTTCCCAATACAATTTCGGAAAGAAGCTCAAGAATTTCCTGGATGCGATTTTGGATGCCTCATATTTGCCAATTAGATTTATCTCCCTTGTTGGATTAATTACCTCTGGACTCGGGGTACTGTATAGCGCAAGCATTGTTTTCAGCTGGCTTCGTGGCGAGACTCCATTCACTGGTTGGGCACCCATCATGATCGCGATCCTGCTGGTGGGGGGGTTGATTATGGTGATGTTGGGAGTGATCGGCGAATATGTTTGGCGTATTAATGAGGAAGTACGAAAGAGGCCGAATTACGTTGTAAGAGATAAATTTTTATGACCGATGATCTGAAGTATACAGTCGTCGATGGAATTAAATGTTATCACCCTGATATAGCAGAAAGTTTCTCCGGCTATCCCAGCTCAGGTTTTGATACTACTGATGAGGTCAATCTGGATAGTTTCTGGGTTGTGTCGCGCACTCGGCTGTTGCGAAGAGAAATCATTAAAGCAGTTGGGGGAATGCCAAACGCAAAAGTCTTTGAGATTGGCTGTGGTATTGGAACCTTCTTACATTCATTGTCCTCTGAACCTGCGATCCAATTGCTCGGATCAGAGATTTCTCTAAGGGGGTTGCGTTCAGCAAAAGCACAGTGCCCATCGGTCGAGTTCATTCAGATGGATGCAACGGCAATCCCCTTTGTGTCGGAGTTTGATGTGATTGGTGCTTTTGATGTGATTGAACACATTGATGATGACATGACGGTGCTGCGTGGTATTCACAAGGCGTTGAAACCAAAAGGAGGGCTTGTCCTGACAGTCCCCCAGCATGAGTTCATGTGGAGTAGCATTGACGAATTTGTGCACCATCGACGCCGGTACAATCGAGAAAAACTATTGCGCAAGATTGAATCTGCGGGCTTTCAGGTCGATTATGTCACCTCATTCGTATTTATGCTTTTCCCTCTAATGCTGGTTTCGCGGCTATTTGATCGTAAACGCAAAATGAAACCAACAGCTGCCGATTTCAATAAACAGGTGCGCTTCAACCCATTCGTCAATCGCATCTTTGGCTGGTTCATGCGGATCGACGAATTCATGATTGCATGTAGATATTCGTTACCATGGGGTGGAACTTTGCTCGTGGTTGCGAAGAAAGGTACATGATCGCGGCTGAACTCTTCCATCTGCTGGCACGCACTCAAAAATCCCCACCTGTGCTCGTTGAGTTTTGACAAAGCTGAAGTAACCCCCTCAGTTAAGACAATAGTATGGATGATATTCCCATCATAAAAGGTAATTTCTATCCGGTACTTCAAAGTCTGCTGATCGTCTATGCGGCACTAGTATTACTGATTGGCATTTTCACATTCTTGATCAAGAGAAATTTGTCAGGCAATTTTAGTATTGCAACCCCACGAGAATATCAGAAGCGCATTGATTGGGCCGCATACATATCATTTGCTTTGATTGCTCTTTCTGGCATAGCGCTGCTTACCGAATACTTCTTTCCAATATCTCCGGATGAAATTCAAGTGCATTTTTGGCTTTACCGATTGCCTTACGATTTCCCGGGAAAAATTAGTGGCGCCCCGACTTGTTCGGCCACTTTTCTTCAGCCCATTCCATCGACAATGTATTTGCAAGCTTAATAAATTGGGCAGTGCACGCCGTTCGCGCTGTTCCTCGACACGATTCACCGGGGCGGCGAGGCGTTCCTCGTTACGCGGGGCGTGGACCTGAGCGGGGAGAAGATGGCCTTGGGGTTTGGGCAAGGCTCCTCTGAGAATCACGAGATCTGTGAGGCGCTGTTCAGGGGCCTGTCGCGTCGTGGCCTCGTGCTTTCCAAGCGGATTCTGTTCGTGACCGACGGTGGAAGTGGCCTGCGCAAGGCGCTGCGGGAGCGGTTTGGCCAGAAGCTGGTGCCCCAGCGGTTCGCGATTCATACAAGCCGGAACCTGCAGCGGTACCTGGCCAAGCCCTACCACAACGAAGCGCATCGCCAGCTCAAGACCGCGTTGGAGCAGACGCGCGACCCCGCGGCCAAGCACATGCTACGGGAGCTGGAGGCGTGGCTGCGGACCCAGAGCGAGTCTGGCGGCGGATTCGCTCCTGGAGGCGTTGGAGGAACGATTGACGGTGCATCGGCTGAAGGTGCCGGTGAGGCTGCGCAAAACGCTGCTGTCGACCAACCCGAGCGAGAGCCTGTGCTCGCTGGTCCGGCACAGCGAACGGAATATCACGCGTTCACGAGGGAGCGCGATGCTCCAACGTTGGCTGGGGACGGTGTTGCGCTACTGCGAGCAGCAGTATACGCGCGTGAAAGGGGTTGCAGGGATTGCGCAAGTCATGGCAGCCATCGGAGTCGCTCAGAATATTTCAACGGACTTATTGACAACCTCAATTCCCAAGGCCACTGTCAGAAAAATGCATAAATTTCAAATCGAGGCCACAAAATTCACGATTGTCGGCGCAGCAAACTTTGTGCTTACCTTTATAGTGTTCACTGCGATGCTGAAATTATTGGGAGTAAATTACTTGCTCTCGTTAGTGACTGCGTGGGCTGTCGGTTTGATTTTATCGTATGTATTGAATTTTGCTTGGGTATTCAAGCTAGAGCAACAAATTCAGTTTAGGGCCCGATTTCTCAGATTCTTCTTGGCAAGTGCATTTTCGATAGCATTGAACATGCTGGTCTTGAGTTATATCGTTGAGCACGCCGATTTGGACCCTGTCTATGTGCAGATGGCGCTGATCCCTTTGATCGTTGTCTTCAATTTCTCGACAACCAAATATTGGTCGTTGCGCCCTTCCTCATGAAGATTCGTGAAAACGATCACATCATTATTTCATCATACTCGCCTTGGGGATTTGAGCGCATAGCCAGGGCGGGGATTTTTTTGTGCGCTCTCGTGGTGATTGCCTACTGCGTTTGGACGTTGGATCGCGGTTTTGAGATTACGGATGAGGCGTATTACCTGTTGCTGGCCATACATGCTGGTTCACAAAAGTTATACATCAGCGAGCAGCACTGGATAACTACGTGGCTTTGGCAGATCGCGGGAAGTATTACGATGTTCAGAGCGGCAGGCATGGTTATTCTGCTGGTCAGTTCGACATTACTCGCACTCGGGATGTTTTCTGCTTGCCTACGCTTTGGCGTTTTAGAAGATAGCTTTCAATCGAAGGTTGTGGTTGTTGCAGCTTCTGTTGTCGGCGCAATGCTTTATGCCTCATCAATTAATTTCTCACCTTGCTATAACCTATTGGCATCGGCTGGTGCATATGCGGCGGCAGGTCTGGTTTTGTTGGGGTCGCAACGTTTGAGCATCGCTCAAAAACATGTGTTTTATGCTACGGCAGGCTGTGCGGTCGGGGTTGAAGCAGTTTGTAAGGCTTCCGCTGGCGCGTCAACTTTAGCGATTCTTGTCATGTGGTTATACATCTTCGAACACTCATATTTCCACAAAATCTGCGGCTCGGTGGCGATAGCCGTGGGTGTTGTTGCTTTTACCGGCATCGCCTTACTAAGCAACACAACGATTAGCGATGCAACACAAGCTGTTGAGCAGGGAATGCAGCTCTTTAGGATAGTCCAAGTTGAGGCAATATATGTGCGTCTGATCCGGTATGCCACCCAGTTTTGGCAAAATACCATGGCAACCGTGATTGCATTTGCTCTTCCTTTATTATCTTTTGCTGCGTATGCAGGGACACGTCGCACAATCTTTGCAAATGTAGGGTTGGCTGTTCTTTTCGTTACTCTGTTTTTTGGTGGGCATTTGCTCGGCGGATGGAATGATGGCCAATCCTTCGCAGCCCCTGTTGCAATATTTGCGATGCTGATTATGGCGTTGATTGTGTCGATTCCGGTGTGGAATAAGAATCGGACTTTGATCGCATTATTCGGTGGTTTAATTTTGCTGCCTTATTCAGTGGCGATGGGCACCGGCAACACACTGTTCACACAGGTCATAGTTTCGCTTGCGCCGTGGGGGGTATTAATTGCAGTGCTGGTGGTCTCGCGCTACCCAAAAGATCTCAGCAAAATGCCTATTTCACTAATTGGGTGCTGTTTCATGGCGACTATTGCGATACAGATTGTTACTAGTTGTTTTCGACCGTATCACTTATCATTGCCCCTCACAAAGCAAGACCAGACGACGACGGTGGGAAATCTAGGGGAGGTGAAAGTTGATGCCGGAACTTACAAATTTCTAACGGAAATGAGAGCGGCAGTTAATGAATGTGACATAGCACCAGGAGCGCCTTTCATAGGTTTGTATAACATTCCTGGAGTAGCGTTAGTACTACAAGCTGTCCCAGTGTTAACTCCATGGCTTAACAACAGAGAGCAGGCGGAGTTTGTCATGGAGCGGGTGCGCTCTAAGGAATTGCATTCAGTTGTAGTGGCTCTTCAAATGGGAGGCAACGAAGCTTTTCCTCCGTTGCCCCAACAATTGGCAGCGTTCCCATTGGGTTACAGATATTGCGGAATGGCCACTTACCCCTATATGCAACAGAGTATCCAAATCTGGCAATCTCAGGCACGATAACCATGTCCCTGAAAAAAAAGAGCAAAAATCCCAAAAATTAAAGCTTCCACCCCGAGGCCTTTGCAGTTGTTGCCGACCGAAGGCACGTATCCCTTCCCACTGTTCAGCCGTGGAGAAATCACTTTATTGCCGAATTGCGGTCAGTCGTTTTCATGGTCATCTTGATGTGGACTTCTTTGTTGTTGCCAAACGAAGTGACGTGCAAGTGGACGTGGGCTCAGCGCTGGTATATAGGCAACTGGCCATTGTAGTTGTAGATGTGTTCCCTGGCTTGGTTAGCATCTCAGAATGGGATGCGGCGGTTGGACAAGTTATGTTGGAAGAGGCTGGCAGCCAGGTAGTGGATTGGTGCACCGGTAAGGATTTTCGCCACGGGCAGCACAACGCAGAAATCCGCGTCTGCTGGCGTTATGTGCACCGTATGCCTTCATTGATTTTAAATTGAAAACTTACGAGCCGGAATTGCCATGAAAGCCATTATCCTAGCTGCCGGTCGCGGTAGCCGCATGAAGAATTTGACCGATGAGCGTCCCAAGTGTCTTGTCGAATTACGTGGCAACCCGCTACTGGACTGGCAACTGGCCGCACTTCTGGAAGCGGGTATCGATCGGATTGCCATCGACACTGGCTACAGGCAGAACCGTGCATCGTGAGCTACTCGGATATTTTTTACAGCTTGCAGGCGGTCAAATCGTTGATGGAATGCCCGGCGCCGCTGGCAGTGACTTATGACCCAAAATGGTTGGCGATGTGGACTCAGCGGTTTGGCGACCCGTTGCTCGATGCGGAGACCTTCCGCCTGAAGCCGGACAGCACGCTGGCTGAAATCGGCAATAAGCCAAAGTCTGTGCAGGAAGTGCAAGGGCAGTGTTCCAGGACACCCGCAAGCCGTTGCGAACATGGTTCCTTGCGATGTGGTTCACCACCAGTCAGAAGACTGGCGTCAGCGCCCTGGGCCTGCAACGTGTGTTGGGCCTGGGCAGTTATGAAACGGCATGGACGTGGATGCACAAACTGCGCAGAGCCATGGTACGGCCGGGCCGTGATCGCCTCACTGGCGAGGTCGAGGTCGATGAAACCTACGTTGGAGGTCCCGAGGAGGGCAAGCGG
>Ga0315290_10002101_pt1 | contig 13957 bp, 14 predicted proteins | sample YL17G12_0_MG_FD_203627 | JGI IMG/M metagenome (GOLD analysis project Ga0315290, IMG submission 203627) | Sediment microbial communities from Yellowstone Lake, YNP, Wyoming, USA - YL17G12_0 | ecosystem: Environmental > Aquatic > Freshwater > Lake > Sediment | place: USA: Wyoming | collected... | reverse complement strand
GCGCCAATCTAGGCGCCGGCGACGCCGTGTGGCGTGCCACACAAGGAGCCGGCAACGACGAGTGGCGCCGCAATTCGCCCCGGCCCTTCGGGTTGGGCCTGCCTTGGGGCGCAGGCGTCGTTGCAAATGCTCGCCGTGCCGCTCGGCACGGCTGCGCTTTGCGCCTAGCCTGCGCCCCAAGGCAGGCCCAACGCGGGTCCGACCCAAAGCCCGCCAGGCTCCAAGATACGGGGCAGGGAGCCATGCTTGATGACGGCTCGGCAGGCCGGGGGCTCACTCCATGAACTCTGTGCTGCAACTGCTGCAACGGCTGCTTGGCCCGAACTCAAACGCGATCAAGGCGCCGCTGGCGCCGCTGTTCATCATTCTCGTGCTCGCGATGATGGTGTTGCCGCTGCCGCCGTTCGCGCTCGACCTGCTGTTCACGTTCAACATCGCGATGGCGTTGATGGTGATGGTGGTCGCTGCCTACATGTTGCGCCCGCTCGACTTCGCGGCGTTTCCGACGGTGATCCTGCTCACCACCTTGATGCGCCTGTCGCTGAACGTCGCCTCCACGCGTGTCGTCCTGCTCGAGGGCCACACCGGCCCAGGGGCCGCGGGCACGGTGATCGAGTCGTTCGGCCACTTCCTGATCGGCGGCAACTTCGCGGTCGGCCTGATCGTGTTCGCGATCCTGGTCGTCATCAACTTCGTCGTCGTCACGAAGGGCGCCGAACGCATTGCCGAAGTCGGTGCGCGCTTCACGCTGGATGCGATGCCGGGCAAGCAGATGGCGATCGACGCCGACATGAACGCGGGCCTGATCGACGAGAAGGAAGCGAAGCGGCGCCGCGCCGAGGTGGGCGAAGAGGCCGAGTTCTTCGGTTCGATGGACGGTGCATCGAAATTCGTGCGCGGCGACGCGATGGCCGGCATGCTGATCCTGGTCATCAACATTGTCGGTGGCCTGATCATCGGCATGGTGCAGCACGGTCTGTCGGCCGGCGACGCGGCCGACAGCTACATCCTGCTCGCGGTGGGCGATGCGCTTGTGGCGCAGATCCCGGCGATGCTGATCTCGGTCGCGGCGGCGATGGTCGTGTCGCGCGTCGGCAAGGAGCGCGACGTCGGGCAGCAGATCGCGAAACAGATCTTCAACTCGCCGCGCTCGCTCGCGATCACCTCCGGCGTGATCGGGTTGCTCGGCGTGATTCCCGGCATGCCGCACCTGGTGTTCGGTGCCATCGCCGCGGGCATGGGCTACGCAGCGTACCTGATGCGCGAACGCCAGCGCCGCGCTGCGGCCGTTCCGCCGCCGAGCACCGAACTCGTGCCGGCCAGCGGCGAAGCAAGCTGGAACGACCTGGTGCCGGTCGACACGCTCGGACTGGAAGTGGGCTACCGCCTGATCGCGCTGGTCGACAAGTCTCGTGAAGGCGACCTGCTGTCGCGCATCAAGGGTGTGCGCAAGAAGTTCGCGCAGGACGTGGGTTTCCTGCCGCCGCCGGTGCACATTCGCGACAACCTCGAGCTCAAGCCGAGCATGTACCGCTTGACGCTGCGCGGCGCGGTGATGGGCGAGGCGGAAGCCTTTGCCGGCATGTTCCTGGCCATCAATCCGGGTCACGCCACGCAGCGCCTGATCGGCACGGCCACCACCGACCCGGCATTCGGCCTGCCGGCGACCTGGATCGAAGAAGCGCAACGCGAAGCCGCCCAAATGGCCGGCTATACGGTGGTTGATTGCTCGACCGTCGTCGCGACCCATCTTTCACACTTGATGCAGCTCCACGCGGCCAAGTTGCTCGGCCGCGTCGAGACCCAGCAACTGGTGGAACACGTCATCAAGTTGGCGCCCAAATTGATCGAGGATGTCGTGCCGAAGATGGTGGGAATCGCGCCACTGCAAAAGGTGCTGCAACTGCTGCTGGAAGAGGGCGTGCACATCCGCGACATGCGCTCCATCGTCGAAAGCCTGGCCGAGCATGCCTCCACCGTGACCGACCCGGTGGAACTGGCACGGCGCATTCGGATTCACCTGTCCTCCAGCATCGTGCAGCAAATCTACGGGCCGGTGCGCGAGCTCGACGTGATCGCGCTTGCTCCCGAACTGGAGCGCCTGGTGGCGCAGGCGCTGAACTCGCCCAACGGCGCGGCGCTGGACCCCGGCGTGGCAGAAACGCTCACCAAGAGTGCTGCCGATTCGGCCCGCCGCCAGGAAGATCTGGGGCATCCGGCCTGCCTGCTGGTGCCCGACATCCTGCGCGCGCCGCTGGCGCGCCTGCTGAAACGCGCTGCGCCACGCTTGCGCGTGCTCAGCCACAGCGAGATTCCTGAAACGCATTCGATTCGGATTGGCAGTGTGATTGGAGCCACCTCATGAGTCGCGATCACCCCCTTCGTCATCCCTGGGCAAGCCGGGAAACGAGGCTGGAGCCCGACCGCGAAGCAAGGACGCCGCGGCGCTTTCGTCGGCATCACGCTCCAGACCGAGCCGCGCCATGAACGTCAAACGATTCACAGCGCGCACCTCGCGCGACGCATTCGCCGCAGTGCGCCACGCCTTCGGCGAAGACGCCGTCGTGCTCTCGACCAAGCCTTGCACCGAGGGCATCGAGGTGGTGGCGATGGCGCCTGAAAGCCTGGAACAGTTCGAGCGCATCGCCGCTGCCGCGCCTGCCGTGCGCCAAGGGCCAGTGGCGACGCCGATGGTCGCGCCGGTGGCCTACAACCAGCGCCACGATGTGCCGCCGAGCGTCGCGCAAGACGTGGGCCAGCTCGGCATGAGCACGATGTCATTTCAAAGCTATGTGCGTGAGCGCATGCTCAAGCGCCGCGAAGCCGCGCTGCGCGACGAGGCCAGCGAGGCGACTGAGAGGCGCGCGCCGGCCGCGGCCGATTCGGCCCGGCCCGGCCCGGCCGCGCCGCACCGCGCGACTGCTGCCGCCCAGCTCATGCCTGAAGCGCCACCGCAGCCGGCGCAACGCGTGCAACCAGCCGCGAACGGCATGGAGCAGCGCTCGATCGAGCCGCAATTCGAGGTGCCGGCGGCGCTGCCGCAGGCGATGCGCACCGACCCCGCGTGGTTCGAACCCCTGCCCGAACGCCTGCCGCGGCCGCCGGCCGTGTCCGCCCCTGCAATCCCTGCGCCGGGCGGCGGCGCTACGCCGGTGGCGCGCGGCCCGGCCCCCGGCAACGCTGAACAACTCACCGCCCAGCAAAACCAGCGGGCCATGATGGCCGAGTTGCGCCAGGTCAAGGGTTTGATCGAAGACCGTTTCGGCGCGCTCGCATTCATGGACAAGCTGCAGCGCCACCCGGCGCACGCGCGCCTGACGCAACGCCTGCTCGATTGCGGGTTCTCGGCCGCGCTGATCCGCAATCTCGCGCAACACATGAACCCTGCCGTGGCCGATGAAGGAGACTGGGCAAGCGGTATTCTGGAGCGCAACCTCAGCACCGGCGAGCGCGAGAACGCGCTCGAAGATCAGGGCGGCGTGTACGCGCTGGTGGGCGCCACCGGCGTGGGCAAGACAACGAGCACGGCCAAACTTGCGGCGGCGTTTGCGGCGAAACATGGCGCCGCGCATCTCGGCCTGATGACGCTGGACGCGTATCGCGTCGGTGCTCACGAACAACTGCGCGCCTACGGCCGGATTCTGGGCGTGCCGGTGCACACCGCACACGACAAGGCGTCACTCGAAGATCTGCTGCGGTTGCTGGCGGCGAAGAAGATGGTGCTGATCGACACCGCGGGCATGGCGCAGCGCGACGCGCGCACTGCCGAGCTGCTGGACATGCTGGACCACAAGTCGATCCACAAGCTGCTTGTGCTCAATGCCGCGGGGCAGGGCGAAACGATCGAGGACGTGATCGTCTCCTACCGCGGGCCGTTGGCGCGTGGCGTGATCCTGTCGAAGATGGACGAAGCGGTAAAGCTCGCGCCGGCCCTGGACGCGGTGATCCGTCACAAGTTGCCGGTGCTGGCAGTCTCCAACGGCCAACGCGTTCCGGAAGACTGGCATCGCCTGTCGGCGCATGTGCTGGTGCACCTGGCGATGCGCTCGACCGCGTGGAGCGCGTACCGCTTCGATGCTGAAGACGTGCCTCTCATCTTCAGCACGTCGCATCAGCCAGGCACGTCGCATCAGCCAGGCACGTCGCATCAGCCAGGCACGTCGCATCAGCCAGGCACGTCGCGCGACGCTGCCGCCAGCCAAACGAAGGGGGTCCATGTCTAAGGCTTCCATTTCCGCCGTGGTACCGAACTCGGCGCCGAGCGCGATGCTGGGCGGTATGCCGCTCGACCAGGCGCATGGCCTGCGCCAGCTCTTTTCCGGGCACCGCGCGCGGTTTGTGCCGGTCGTGTCGAACCCGCACATCGGCATCGGCGGCCTGATGCTGGAGCGCCTGTGCACCGCATTCAGCACCCAGGGTGCGCGAACGCTCGTGATTGACGCCGGCGAACGCTCGACCCTGGCCGACGCTGCCGTGCTCGTCGACCTGGCGAGCGCGATCGAGCACCTGTCGCCCCAAGTCGCCTACCTGGCCGCGCGCGGCCTGCCGCAGCGCTGCATCGACGCCGAAGGATTCACCTCGGCGTTTCTCGATTGTGTGAGCGACGCCACCGGCGACATCGACGTCGCGATCGTGCATGCCCCTGGCGCCGACCTGTGCCGCATGTTTGCGCGCCACGACCCGCGTCACGCGGCCACGGGCGCCGTCTATCCGCTGCTGCTGTGCGACGACCGACCGACGAGCGTGACGCATGCGTACGGCGCGCTCAAGATCCTCGCGCAACGCGCCGGGCTGTTGGTGCACGACGTGTTGCTGGGTGCGGCGCCAGAGTCGCCGCGCGCCGCGCGCATCGCCGATCGGCTCGCGGCCTGTGCCGAACTCTATTTGCAGGCGACGGTGCGCCATGCCATGCGCGTCGATCCTGTGGCCCATGCCAGCGAGCCTGCACCGCCCGACTTGCAGCGCTGGGCCCAGCAATGGTTGAGCAGCCCTGGCCTGAGCGCGGCGACGCGGCCTTTGGGCCCCTCCGGCGCGGCCGTACGCCACATCCTGAATTGATTCCTGGAGCTGAGACAACGATGTACACCGCCAAAGGCAAGCTCGACGTCGATTCGATGCTCAAACAATACAGCCCGCTGGTGCGCCGCCTTGCGCACCAGATGCTGGCGAAGCTGCCGGCCAACGTCGAGCTCGACGATCTGGTTCAGGTCGGCATGATCGGCCTGACCGACGCGCTGTCGCGCTTCGACACCGCACTGGGCGTGCAATTCGAAACCTTTGCCACGCAACGCATCCGCGGCGCGATGCTGGACGAACTGCGCGGCACCGACTACCTGTCGCGCGGCACGCGCAAGCAGCAGCGGGCCATCGAAGCCGCGGTGCACCGGCTCGAACAACGCATGGGTCGCGCGCCGGTGGAGAGCGAAATCGCGAAGGAGATGAAGCTGTCGCTCGCCGAATACCAGGAACTGCTGGGCCGGGTGCGCGGCACCCAGCTTGTCTACCTGGAAGACATGACGGCCTCGGGCAGCGAAGAGGACTTCCTGGACCGCCATGTCAGTGCGGAGGACGACAACCCGCTGGCGCGCCTGCAGGACCAGCGCATGCGCGAAGCACTCATCGAGGCGATCAAACTCCTGCCCGAGCGCGAGCAGTATGTGATGAGCATGTACCACGAGCACGACATGAACCTGAAGGAGATTGCGGCCGTGCTCAAGGTCACCGAGTCGCGTGTCTGCCAGTTGCACAGCCAGTCGATTGCGCGCCTGCGCGTCAAGCTGCGTTCCTACTAGGCGTGCGACGCCGAGGCTTCGAAGAGTGAAGGCGGATCTTCGGCCGGTTGGCGCCGATGCAAATCCGCACGACGCGAATGAGCATCGATGGGGCTTGCACCTGGTCATCGGGCCCAATCCATCAGTTGCGTCGGATAGCGAAGCCCCTGTGTCGCAGGACCAGGGCCCGTCGCGCGTGACGTGCCCCCCGAATTCGCCCGCCATGCGTTGGCCTGTCACGGCGCTGTTGGTCTGGGCTGCGGCCTGGGCCCTGTTCGCCGCGCTGAGTTCGATCGCGGTTCCTGCGCTGGCCGCAGCGCTGGCGGCAACGCTGATCGGCGTCTGCGCATGCTCGCGGGCGGCGCTCGCTGCAACCTCGTGGCGCCGGGTTCTGCTGGCATCCGGGTTTCCGCTGTCGCTTGCTGCCAGCGGCCTGTGCGCAGCGCTGCCGGCGTGGACCTGGTTGATTCCGCTCTCGATGCTGGCGGCGCTTTACCCGCTGCAAGCCTGGGACGACGCACCGCTGTTCCCCACGCCGCGCGGCGCATTGGCTGGCCTGCCCGGTGTTGCGCCGCTGCCAGACGGCGCATGCATCGTCGACGCCGGTTGCGGCCTGGGCGCGGGCCTGCGCGAGTTGCACGCCGCCTACCCGCAAGCGCACATCGTCGGCATCGAGTGGAGCCGCCCGCTCGCCTGGGTCAGCGCCTGGCGCTGCAGGTTCGCGCAGGTGAAGCGTGCCGACATCTGGGCCGCCGACTGGTCGGGCTGCGCCATGGTCTATCTGTTCCAGCGGCCGGAAAGCATGGCACGCGCGGCGGCCAAGGCCGCCAAGGAACTTGCGCCGGGTGCATGGCTGGTCAGCCTCGAGTTCGAAGTTGAATCGTGCAGACCGAGCGCCATGCTGCGTTGCGCGGATGGACGCGGTGTGTTCCTGTACCGGGCGCCGCTGCGGTTGCAGGCGCTTTGACAGGGGTTGTGACGAGTATCGCGACGCGCGCTCGTCCCTGGCAACAACCATAGAGCTTGTCGGGTGTCGACGCGGGCCCGACCCAAAGCCCGACACGCTACTAGATCTCGATCACTCCGCCCGTCATGCCGCGCTCGGTGCTGCCGTCGCGCGCATAGACGCCGCCCGTTCCCGGGCGAGGCATGAGCACGTCGATGGCACGGTCCAGCGCGGAGGTGGCGCGCGCCAGCGATTCGCGCTGCGCAGCGACGGTGGCACTGGCGTGGGCCAGGCGGCGCCGCAGGGCCTCGGGCACCGAGCCTTGTTTCGCCGCAAGGCTGAAGCGGTCGACGGCCTGGGTCAGGGCCCGCTGCAGGCCCTGGCCATGCTGGCCGATCGCCTCGAGATTGCGTTCGCACAAGGCAGTGTTCAGGCTCGCCAAATGCCCTTCCACGCGGCTCAGCGTCGCCTCCAGGCTGTTGTCGGCGCCAGGCTTTCTGGCGCTCGAGCGCGCTTCAGTCATGTGGGGAGCCCGCGAGTCTCAGCGCGCGCTCTTGCTCAGCAACTCGTGGGCGCTGTCGATCAGCTTGTCGGCCACGGCGGCCGGGTTGACGACGAACTTGCCTTGTGCGATGGCCTCGGCGAGGCGCTCGACCTTGGCCGCGTCGAAGACTTCCGAGGTGGGCCCGACGGCCAGCAAACCCGAGGCTGCATCGGACAACTGCACCTTGGCGCTCGCGGCGCTGCGCGTGGTGCCCGCAGCGCCGGCCGTGGCATCGGACTTGGCCCTGGTCTTGGCCTCGGTCGCGACGGGTGTGCCGACAGGTTGTTCTCTGGCTTGTCCGATCTTCATGTGGTTCTCCAAAAGCCTGGCAGGACGAGTGCTTGCCCGACTTGCATTGGTTATCGATCTTCGCGCCGGCAACTTTAAGGCCAATTGTGCAGACATCGCCCAAACCCCCGTCATTGCGTGAGCTCGATCTCTCGCCTGCCCACCGGGGAACCGACGACGACGCGCCCCGAATCGGTTCGCGCCCGCGCCAGCTGGCCCTCGATCCCCAGCGTCAGCGCCTGGCCCGTGCTGACGGCGTGAAATCCGTTGCCGCGTGCCACCAACCTGACCTCGTCGCCCGCCGCAAACCAGACCCGGGGCCGCAGGTGCGACTCGCGCAGCGTCTGGCCTGCCACGATGGCACGCAAAAGCGTACGGCCGATCGCGTGCGCCGGATCGGTGAGCGCATTCGAAACGTTTTCGGCCAGGTCGACCTCGGCTTGAGACAAATCGGTTGCCGCCAGCACGGCGCCGGCCTGCAAGGGCGCCGCGGCCACGGCGGCGATGCCGTACACCTTGACGCTGACGGGCAAAAAGACGTTCCAGGCGGATGCACCCTGCACGCAGCGTACGCCGACGCGGCTGCGCCCCCACAGACGCTGCGTGCCGGCGAGATAGGGCTGGGTGCGCTCGCACGGCGCCAGGCGCAGGCGCGGGTCGAGCGCACCCACCTGCACCACCACGCGCCGCCCCGGCGCCTGGTGCTGTGCAGCGTCGAGCGCGAACTGCTGGACCTGCGTCGCGATCACCGTCTCGGCCGCGGGCAGCGCCGCCATGGCCTGGCCGAACAGCGAAGCTGCACAGAGCCAGGCCGCGCGTGCGCCCAGCGCGGCGCACGCGCGAAAACCAAGCTGCCGATGCCGATGCATGGGCAGGACTCTAGAGGTTCGCGCTGCATGGGGGGCAGGGAATAGGGCGCCGATCCAGCCTCTATTCCCGCTAATGAATCGTTGCCGCACTCACCAGAATGGCTTCACATCGCCAAAGTGGCGATCCAGGCGCGCCCGACGGCGCCCAGGAGTAGTTGCTCATGTTGAACCGATTGAACGACGCGCTCGACTTCCACGGGCAGGCCCTCGCACTGCGCTCGCAGCGCCAGAGCCTGATCGCGAGCAACATCGCGAACGCCGACACGCCCGGCTACGTGGCGCGCGATTTCGACTTCGCGCAAGCTTTGCGTGAAGCCACGGCGTTCCAAGGAAACGCCGGGCCGCCCCACGCTCCCTTGACACCCTCGGCAAGCACACGCGAGGAAGGGGCAGCCTGGGGGCCGGCATTCTCGGCGGGCCAGGGCCTGCTGCGCACCCGCGCCGGACACATGGCTGCCGGCACCGCAGCGAATGGCGCGCCGCAGCTGACCTATGCCACGCCGAGCCAGACCAGTCTGGACCGCAACAGCGTCGACATGGACCGCGAACGCGCGGCCTTCGCCGACAACGCCGTCAAGTATGAAGCGACGTTGCGCTTCATCAACGGCCACGTCCGCACCATGCTCGACGCGATCAAGGGTGGCCAGTAAACAAGCTCGGAGGCTGAATCATGTCGATGCTGAATATCTTCAACGTGGCCGGCAGCGCGATCAGCGCACAGAGCCAGCGCTTGAACGTCGTCGCCTCGAACCTGGCGAACGCCGACACCGTGGCCGGCCCCGAGGGCCAGGCCTACAAGGCGCGCCAGGTCACGTTCCAGACGCAATTGATGGGCGCGAGCCAGGACGATGCGGCGTCGGCGGGCGTCAGCGTCAGCACGATCAGCGAAAGCCAGACACCGGGACGGCGTGTGCACGACCCGAAACACCCACTGGCCGACGCCGGGGGCTACGTCACCTACAGCAACGTGAATCCGGTCGAAGAGATGGTCAACATGATCTCGGCGTCACGCTCGTACCAGAACAACGTCGAAGTCATGAACACGGCCAAGACGCTGCTGCTCAAGACCTTGCAGATCGGCCTGTAGTCACAAACCAACCTGAAAGGCAGCACCCCATGGCCACGTCACCCGTTTCCAGCGTCATCGGCAGCGCGGCGCTGCTCGATCCCGCGGCCCAGGCGGCGAAGGACGTGCAGGCCAGTGCCGACCGCTTCCTCAAGCTGCTCGTGACGCAGATGCAAAACCAGGACCCGTTGAACCCGATGGACAACGCCCAGGTGACGAGCCAGATGGCCCAGATCAACACCGTGAGCGGCATCGAAAAACTCAACCTCTCGGTGCAGGGCCTGTCGGACCAGTTCCTGCAAATGCAGGCGCTGCAAGGTGCGGCGCTGGTCGGGCGCGATGTGATCGTGCCTGGCAATCAGATGTCGATTGCGGATGACGTGGGCCGTGGCGGCTTCGAGCTGAACAGCGCCGCCGACAACGTCAAAGTCGAAGTCCTGAACGGCGCCGGCCACGTCATCGATACCTTGGGCCTGGGGGCGCAAGGCGCAGGCCGGCACAGCTTCAACTGGCCCGCCAAAGGCGTGCTCGATGGCGCGGGCACGCGCTTTCGAATCAGTGCCGCAAGCGGCGCGACCGCGCTGTCCAGTACCGGCTTGATGCGCGACACCGTGACGGCGGTGAGCGCGAATGGCGCCGGCAGCACGCTCACGCTCGAACTCGCGCGCAGCGGGCCGGTGGCCTACAGCGAGATCAAGGCGTTCAACTGAGCGCGGCACAAAAGTCAACCCCCGCCTTACCCACGTCGCGCGATGCGTCTAACACTCGAGGAAACCCCATGAGCTTCCAACAAGGTCTGTCCGGTCTGAATGCCTCGAGCAAGAACCTCGACGTGATCGGTAACAACATCGCCAACACCAACACCTATGGCGCCAAGGCGTCGCGCGCCGAGTTCTCCGACATGTACGCCGGCGCCCTGGGCGGTGGCGGCAGCGCCGCGATCGGCATCGGCGTGAACCTGATGGCGGTGTCGCAGCAGTTCTCACAGGGCAGCATGACGGCGACGTCAAACCCGATGGACCTGGCGATCAACGGCGCGGGTTTCTTCCAGGTGTCCGACGGCAACAGCCCGACGGTGTATACGCGCAACGGCCAGTTCAAGCTCGATCGCGACGGCCACATCGTCAGCAACCAGGGCTTGCGCCTGCTGGGCTACCCGGCCAACAGCGCGGGAATCGTACTGCCGGGCCTGGCGAGCGCGCTGCAGGTGCCCACGGGAGGTCTGGCGCCGCAATCGACGACGAAGATGGAACTCGAGCTCAACCTCGACTCGCGCGTCGGCACTCCGGCTGCCGCGGCGACGCCGAGCATCGACGTCACCGACCCCACCACCTTCAACAGCGCCACCACGCTGGCGGTGTACGACGCAAAAGGCCAGGACGTGGCGATCACCTACTACTTCCAGAAAACCGCCACCGACACCTGGAACGTCTACATCACCGCGAACGGCACACCTCTGGTCGACGACGGCAGCGGCAACCCGGCGCTGAACACGACGATCACCTTCCCCTCCAACGGCGGCACCCCCACTGCGCCGGTGGGTACGGTGCTGCTCGATATTCCGGCGAGTACGAACACGGCCGGCGCCCAGACGGATCCGATCCTCGGCGTGGAGCTGGACCTGAGCCGCGCGACGCAGTACGGAGCGAACTTCGCAGTCACCGGCATGAGCCAGGACGGCTACGCCGCGGGCCAGCTCGGCGGCGTGCGCGTCGAAGGCAACGGCATCGTCCTGGTGCAATATTCGAATGGCCAATCCAAAGCAGCGGGCCAGGTGGAACTCGCAACCTTCCGCAACCGGCAAGGACTGCAACCCAACGGCCGCAACACCTGGTCGCGCACCCCCGCATCGGGCGATCCGATCACCGGCGCTGCGGGCGATTCGAACATGGGCGTGCTGCAGTCGGGCGCGCTGGAAGAGTCGAACGTCGACCTGACCGCAGAGTTGGTGAACATGATCACGGCGCAACGTGTCTATCAGGCCAACGCGCAGACGATCAAGACGCAAGATCAGATCTTGCAGACGATCGTCAACCTGAGATAGTCGTGACGCAGCGCCTGCGATCGCAAGCACGGTCATCCCGACGCAGGTCGGGATCGGGCGTGCCGCGCAATGAGTGGATCCCGCCGTGCGCCGGGAAGACGGAGCTCGCATGGACCGCATGATCTACCTGTCGATGTCGGGCGCAAAAGCGACGATGCAGCGCCAGGACGTGTTGGCCAACAACCTGGCCAATGTGTCGACACCGGGCTTTCGCGCCGAGTTGCAGGCGTTTCGTTCGGTGCCGGTGGAAGGCAGCGGCGCGAGCACGCGCGTCTTCGCTCTCGAATCGACCCCCGGCCACGACCCGACGCCCGGTGTGATCACGGCCACTGGACGCAACCTCGACGTGGCGATGCGCGGCAACGCGTGGCTCGCGGTGCAAGCGCTGGACGGCACCGAGGCCTACACCCGCGGCGGTGCTCTCGACGTGGCGAGCGACGGCACGCTCACCACGCGCGGCGGCTTGCCCGCGCTGGGCGACGGTGGGCCGATTCAAGTCCCGGCGAACAGCGCCATCAGCATCGCTGCCGACGGCACCGTCAGCGCACGCAACGCGAAAGGGGTCAGCACCTCGGTCGGGCGGCTCAAACTTGTCACGCCCGAAGCGCCCTTGCAACGCGGCGACGACGGCCTGTTTCGCGCCGAAGAAGGCGCCCTGTCCGCCGATGCGACGGCGCGCGTTCAGGAAGGTGCTCTCGAGGGTTCGAACGTGAACCCGGTCGAGGCCTTGGTGTCGATGATCGGCGCCGCGCGCCAGTTCGAGGCGCAGATGAAGATGATCCAGACCGCGCAGGCCGATGCGAATGCGGCCGGCAAGTTGTTGACGATGGGTTGAAGGAACTCGAAGTGACGACCTTCGCATTTCCGGACGCGGCACCTGTCATCCGGGGGCAAGCCGGGATCCACCTTGTGCCGGGCGCTGTCGATCCCGTCTTGCGCCCGGACCACGAAACACGGGCAACCCGCGACACAGTCGCATCCGGAAGAGGGCATACACCATGATGCGTTCACTGTGGATCGCCAAGACCGGCATGGAGGCTCAGCAGACTCAGCTGGACACCATCACGCACAACCTGGCGAACGTGTCGACGAATGGCTTCAAGCGGTCCCACGCCGTGTTCGAAGACCTGATGTACCAGAACCTGCGTCAGGCCGGAGCCAACAGCTCGGAGCAGACGACGCTGCCCACCGGATTGCAGGTTGGCATGGGCACGCGGGCGGTTGCAACATCACGCAACTTCGGGCAGGGCAATTTGCTGCAAAGCGGGAACCCGTTCGATGTGGCGGTTCGCGGCAGCGGGTTTTTCGAAGTGCAGATGCCCGACGGCACCACCGCCTACACGCGCGACGGCGCGTTCCAGGTGAATGCGCTGGGGCAGTTGGTCACGAACAGCGGCTACACCGTGCAGCCCGGCATCACGATACCGGCGAGCGCGCAAAATGTGACGATCGGCGCCGACGGCACCGTCACCGCCAGCCTTGCGGGCCAGGTGGCACCGCAAGCGATCGGCCAGTTGCTGCTCGCGAATTTCGTGAATCCGGCCGGGCTCGAGCCGAAGGGGCAAAACCTGTACAGCGAGACCGCCGCGTCGGGCAGCGCCAGCTCCGGCGCACCCGGTCAGAACGGACTCGGAGCGTTGCAGCAAGGTGCGGTGGAGACTTCGAACGTCAATGTCGTCGAAGAACTCGTCGCCATGATCCAGACGCAGCGCGCCTACGAATTGAACTCCAAGGCGATCCAGACGGCGGACCAGATGCTTGCCAGGTTGGGGCAGTTGTGAAGCGCGTCTTGCAGCGCAGCGGTGACGCGAGCGTGCATCCCGGCCCCGCGTCGGGTATGCAACGGCGCTTGCCCCGGGATGAAGCGCCGGCGAGCGCCAGTGCGGAGCGCCGCGGGAGCCAGCGTGTGCCGCGCGGCTTCGATCCCTGGCGCGGCGTCGCACTTGCCGTCATCGTCTCGCTCGCCGCGTGCGAAACACTCGATGCGCGCCCGCCGGTGGACGTTGCCGAGCCGACTTCGGTACGGCCCGAGGCCGTGGTGCGCCCGGTGGTCAACAACGGAGCGATCTTCCAGGCCTCGCACTATCGGCCCCTGTTCGAAGACCATCGTGCGCGCCTGGTCGGCGACACCTTGACGGTGCAGATCGAGGAGAAGGTGAGCGCAAGCCAGAAGAGCACGAGTTCGATCGACAAGACCGGTGAACTCAGTGCGGGCGTCACGGCGTTGCCGCTGGTCAGCGCCAACTCGTTTGCGCGGGCCGGTGTCGCCGGATCGTCGAGCAATACTTTTGCCGGCAAGGGAAGCACCGAAAACACGAACGACTTTTCAGGGGTCATCACCGCCACCGTCATCGAGGTCTTGCCCAACGGCCACTTGCTGATTGCCGGCGAGAAGCAGATCGGCGTGAACCACAACGTCGACGTCTTGC
>Ga0315290_10002097_pt1 | contig 13967 bp, 16 predicted proteins | sample YL17G12_0_MG_FD_203627 | JGI IMG/M metagenome (GOLD analysis project Ga0315290, IMG submission 203627) | Sediment microbial communities from Yellowstone Lake, YNP, Wyoming, USA - YL17G12_0 | ecosystem: Environmental > Aquatic > Freshwater > Lake > Sediment | place: USA: Wyoming | collected... | reverse complement strand
ACCTGCGGGACGTTTCGCTTGAGTCTTCCCTTGAGTTTGGAAAGGATGAAGCCCACAGGAGAATCGGCGCGCGCTCCCATCGACGGAGAAGCCCGAGCTCCGGATTGCGCTCAAAGGAAGGGTGGAGCGATTATGGTAAGATTAATTCGCCCATGAAGCTCAATCTCGCCCTCGCCCAGATCAACACCCGCCTCGGTGACGTGGACGCCAACCTGGAGAAACACCTCGACTACATCCAGCAGGCGCGCACCGCTGGGGCGGATTTGCTTGTGTTCCCCGAGCTGTCGCTGACCGGCTACATGCTCCAGGATCTTGTCCCCACAGTCGCCCACCGGCCCGAGCCCGACGACCCGGCCTTTGGGCCGCTGCTCCAAGCCAGCCGCGACCTGGACCTGGTGATCGGCTTCGTGGACGAGGACTCGCGCCACCGCTTCTACATCGCCGCCGCTTATCTCTCGAAGGGCGAGCTCGTCCACGTGCACCACAAGGTCCACCCTCCCACCTACGGCATCTTCGACGAGCGGCGCTTCTTCGCCGCCGGGGACCGCTTCCGCGCCTTCGACACGCGCTGGGGCCGCGCCGGGATTCTGGTCTGCGAAGACTTCTGGCATGCCTCCTCCCCCTACCTGCTGTGGATGGATGGGGCGGACATCCTGATCATGATCTCGGCCTCCCCGGGCCGCGGCGTCACCGACGAGCAGATCGGTTCCGCACAATGGGTGCAGACCGTCCACCAGGCATATGCCGGTTTGTTCACCGCGTTTGTGGCGCATGCCAACCGGGTGGGCTTTGAAGATGGGCTGAACTTCTGGGGTGCCGCCACGGTCTTCGACCCGGACGGAAAGCTGCTCGCCATCGGCCCATATAATGAGGAGGCCATCACCTACGCCACGCTCGATCTGGCCCAGCTGCGCCGCACCCGTGCCCGCCTGCCCCTGCTGCGCGACGAGCGCCCTGAGTTAGTCCTGCGTGAGCTTGAAAGGACCCTTGGCCGTGGCCGAGATTGACCTGAGCATCAACACCGACCTGGTCGCCGGCTTGCTGGCGCGTTTCATCAGGACCGAAGTCACCCGGGCTGGTTTTTCCCGAGCAGTTTTGGGTGTGTCCGGTGGCCTGGATTCGGCCCTGGTCTGTTATCTCGGCGCTCGAGCCCTAGGGGCAGAAAACGTCTTGGCGGTGCGCATGCCCTACAAAACCTCGGCACCGGACTCGCTCGCCCACGCCCAACTCGTCATCGAACACCTGGGAGTCCCGTCCGCGACCATTCCCGTCACCGAGATGGCTGATCCGCTCATCGCGCAGGAAACGGATATGTCCAAAGTGCGGCGGGGCAACATCACGGCCCGCTGCCGCATGGTAGTGCTTTACGACCAGTCTGAGGACTTCAGGGGGCTGGTGCTCGGAACCAGCAACAAGACCGAGATCCTGCTCGGCTACAGCACCCTATTTGGCGATTCCGCCTCGGCGCTCAACCCCATCGGCGACCTGTTCAAGAGCCAGATACGCCAGTTGTCCTCCGCGCTGGGCGTGCCGCAGGTGATCATTGACAAACCCCCCTCCGCTGACCTGTGGGTCGGTCAGACCGACGAGGGTGAGCTGGGCTTGACCTATGAGCAGGCTGACCGGCTGCTATATCTGCTAGTGGACCAACGCTACAGCCCTGAAGAATGCATCGAGGCTGGCTTCGACCCCGAATTTGTCAGGACAGTGCTCCGCCGCATCCAACGCAACCATTTCAAGCGGATCATGCCGCCGATAGCCAAGATCACCAGCCGCACCTTCGGCTATGACTTTCTCTACCTGCGCGACTGGGGAACGTAAGTCAGCGTCCCGTAGCCTGTAACCTGGCAGCCATGGAGTCTCTCGAATCGACTGGTCGCGCTACCCGACCGGTAGCCGAGGGGTGCATCGAGACGAATGGGCAGGAAGACAGCCCGCGACTGGAGTCTCGAGAGGGTGGAGGAGGAGCGCACACCCCGCCCCCAGAGTTCTCTGCAACTCGCTGAGCCTCGAGCTCCAATATCAGACCCACCATGGCTCTCAAGATTCCCCCCGCCCTGCGCCACCGCCGCTTCACCATCCTGTGGTTCGGTCTCCTCATATCAATTGCCGGTTCGAACATGCAGTTGGCGGCCATCCACTGGCACATCCGCGAACTGAGCGCCGAGCCCAACCCGCTGGCCCTGGGCGGAATCGGCCTCGCGCGCATCCTGCCGATCGTGGTTTTCTCCCTGGTGGGCGGCGCGGCCGCGGATACCTATAACCGGCGCACTATCCTGCTTGTTACCCAGAGTATGATGGCGTTGTGTGCGCTCGCGCTGGCAGTGCTCACCTACACCGGCCACATACAGATCTGGAATATCTATGCGCTCACCGCCATCCAGGCTGGCGCGGTAGCATTCGACCTTCCCGCCCGCCAGGCCATGGTCCCCAACCTGGTCCCAGCGGAGGACCTGCCCAGCGCATTTAGCATGACCAGCATTGCCTTCAACACGGGAGCGATTCTCGGCCCGGGGTTGAGCGGCATCGTCATTGCTACTCTTGGCCAGGGCTATACCTACCTGTTCAATGCCATTTCGTACCTCGCGGTGATCGTGGCCATCCTGGCCATCGGCAGCGTAACGCAAGACACCAGTCGCTCGCCGGGCATCCGCCTGAGCGCGATCACGGAGGGCGTGCGCTTCATTTTTGCGCGCAAGATCATACTCTCGAGCATGCTGCTGGACTTTTTCGCCACCTTCTTTGCCTCGGCTAATACGATGATGCCCATCATCGCCCGCGACATCCTGCGGGTGGGTCCGCAGGGCTACGGCTGGCTGACAGCTGCCCAACCCATCGGCTCCGTGATTGCCGGGCTGGTCGCCTCCCAGGCCCAGGGGCTGCGCAGGCAGGGACGGCTACTGCTTGGTTCGGTGATCATCTTCGGGGGCGCGACAGTACTGTTCGGCATGTCAGACGCGTTCGGCGCGGCCATGCTGACCCTGATCGTCATGGGCGGTGCCGACGCCATCAGCACCATCATCCGCAACACCATCCGCCAGTTGCAGACTCCCGACCAGATGAGGGGTCGCATGACCAGCATTAACCAGATCTTCTTCCAGGGCGGCCCGCAGTTCGGGGAGGTGGAAGCCGGGATTGTGGCCCAGCTATTCGGCGTGCCGTTCGCCATCATCTCCGGGGGCATTGGGACGATCCTCGCCACCGTGCTCATCGCCCGCAAGTGGCCGATCCTGCGGAACTACAATGGCGACGAGCCCCTGGCGTTGGAAGCCGGCGTGCCAGCCGATTGACGGCGCACCCTCTCACCAGAAGAAAACCGCGGACCCGTGGTTCGCGGTTTTTCGATTCTGCTGGGGAATAGAATGGGCTTGGAAGCTGCCGTCGACGATTGCCAGGGTCAACCCGCTGCCGGGGCCGCCGGCGCCTCGGCCAACTCCATCGCGTCGTGGTCGGGCAGGATCTCCTCGGCATCGCGCACGGCCGGGAAGAAGAAGCCGGCCGCCCCGGTGATCACGATTCCTATGCCGCACAGGAAGATCAGCAGGCCCATCCCGGCTCCGGCAGTGGTGCCGAACCAGGGCCCGAAAGTAGCCGCCAGCGGAGTCGAAGAGGTCATGGCCGGTTCCAGCCAGAAGTCGGCCAAGCCACCGGCAATAATAGGCGTGATGGGATTGGTGGCCCAGGCAATCAGGCGGCGGGACGAGAATACCCGCCCTTGCACGTCTGGCGCCACCTTGGACTGCCAGATGGCCTGGTTCGAAGCATTGATCAGGGGGGATATCAATGTACCTACGAACATGGTCGCGATCCACACCTGAACCGACTGGCCCAGCCCCAGCATGGCAACGGACAACCCGGCCACCGCCCAGCCGCCCAGCACACCGATGACGCGCCGCTTGAGTCCGCCCCAGATGCTAATGGCGATCCCACCGACTACCCCCCCCACGGCCCCGGCCGTCATTACTGCGCCCAGAGTTGTGGCATTGCTGCCGGTGCGGGCGAGGACCATCGGCGCGAGCAGGGTAAAGGCCATGCCCGTAAACAGGTTGCCAAACAGGAACACGATCTGTAGTCCCAGCAGGCTCGGCCGCTCGAAGATGTATGTGAACCCGTAGGCCGCCTCGCGCAGAAAATTGCCCGATTCCTTTTGCCCCTCCATCGTGCGCTTCGGCTGCGGGATGTGAACGATCAACAATGCCCCGATGGCCAGTATGAAGGTGGCTACGTCGAAGAGAAGGATATTTCGCAGCCCGGCGTCCAAGCCTCCGGACACGCTCAGCACGGCACCCGCCAACAGCGGCGAGAAGACGCCCGGCCCGGACTCCATGAGCCCCATCAAGCCGTTGGCGCGGCCGTAATTCTCCTTTGAGACCATGGTGGTGATGGCCGCCGAATAAGCTGGCCACTGGAAGGCGTTGCCGACGCCAAGCAGCGCCGCAACGACATAGAGCTCCCAGAATTGAAGGACACCCTGCGACCACAGGATCAGCACCAGGAAGGTTCCCAGCGCCGCAACCATGTCGCTGACCATCATCATCAGCTTGCGGTTGTAGCGGTCCACCATCACCCCGGCGATCGGCGAAATGATCAGGAACGGGGTGATGTAGAAAACCTGCATCAACCCCAGAGCCAAGGCACTCTTCGTCTGCTCGTACATCCAAATGGTCAGCGCGAATTGGGTCATCCCGCTGGCCAGGATCGAAATGATCTGCCCGAGCCAGACAATAAAGAAGCCTGTCATGCCCCCGAGCCGATGTCTTTCCTGTGCCATGTCCATCGGGTAATTCTCCTACAGGGTAATGGCAAGCATCGGATTAAATGTAAATGCCCCCGCCGCTCGGTCAAGCGTGAGGGCAGGCACGAGCCAGGGATTTATTCTACGAAGATCTCAACATGCTCGCCATCCTCGTCGTCGATCACGTCCACGATCTTGCCGGTCATGCCCGAGCGCAGGGCGTCCATGAGCTGATTCATGTCCACGCCGTCGACCTCGGGGGCAAAGTGCGCGCCGATCTTCATCCCGGCCTCCATCAATCCGATGGGGATTTGAACCGTGGCCTTGGAGCGGCCGGTGGCAACGTCGGTGACGCGCACCCGCAGCCAGCGTGCCCCGCCGGCACCCCGGCCCAGCGAACCCCCGGGCGCAGCGCGCGTGCGGCTCTCGCTCAGGGCGGAAAGCAGTTTTGCGCCCTCCTCAGCCGTTAGTTTGCCTTCTTCGATCATGCGCAGTATTTTCATCCGTTCTTCAGTGGTTGCCATCATGGTTGTTCATCCCTTCTGCAGTTCTCATTCATCATTAAGATCCGTCCAGCGCACGGCTTCTAGGTATGGCCTAGACCAATCCTCGGAGGCCGCCCGCTTATCCGATGTAAACCTGAACGTGCTGGCCGTCGTCATCGTGGACGTCCACAAATAGCGGTTCCTCCAAGTCCTCGAACACGGCTTTCATCGCCATGTCGGAGGCAGCGCGGGCCTCCGGCGGGATGTTGTGCCCGAAATTGCGTACTCCCCAACGCAGCAGCGGTGACGGAATGGGGAAAGCTATGATAATCTTCTGTGGCCACTCGCCAGGCTTCTGATCCACTCGCACGTAAATCCAGCGCGAGGTCTTGCTGATGACCGCGAGCGTGACAACCGCCACGCCGATGAGGAACGGCAGCCAGGCACACATGAACCAGAAGCCAAAACCAGAATTCAGCATGGCCGAGTACATCCACCAGGCACCGAGGACCGTGATGCCCACGCCAACCCACAGCGGGATCAGCCAGAGCCCGCGGAAGCGCCTGACCTTTTTCTCGAACTCAGGGTCGGGTTCAGAGTGCGGGATTTCAGATCCGGACTCGCCCGCATCATCTATTCCGGCAGGCAGCAGGACCTGGGCTTCGTCCGGCCCTTCAGCCCCATCAGCAGACTCCAGGGCCTGAATCAACTTCAGGGCCTCCTCGGGCGATATCTTGCCGTCCTCGACCATCTTCAGGATCTGGGCGCGTTCCTGGTCAGACATGGCGTTCTCCTGTGACTCGACCTGCTGCCGGTTGCCTATTTGCCCTCGAGCGCGGCAAGGAGTTTCTCGGCTTCTTCACGGTTGATCTTCTTTTCCTGCAGCATGCGCAGGATCGTGAGGCGTTCCTCGTCACTGATCTGCTCGTTTCGGGGCGGCGTCGGCGAAATCGGGCGATCCACCGATGCACCCCAGCGGCCTACCGAAAAACGCATGCTCATCGAGCGGCGCTCACTGGCGCGAATCTTCTCTTCGGCGCGGCGCATCGCATGCTCTGTCTTTAGCTGCGATCGGCGGGTGGCCGCCTCGACAGTGCGGCTGATCTGCTCGCCGAAATCCGCCGGGAGGGAATCTCCCGGAACGAAATCTCTCGGGAGCGGTGACCCGTGGAAATGGGGGCCGTAGCCTTCGCCGCGGCTGCTCCGGTCGAACTCCGCAGCCGACTCCCATTCTCGGGCGCGGCTGGTCACCACCAGGTCTCCCCCGGCAGTCAGGCTGAACTTTGCGCTGCCCTGCCCCAGCTTCAGCTTGTACACCGGACCAGTGACGGTGGAGGCCGCCTCGGGCAGATCGATGCGAATGCTCTCATCCGTCCCGGCGGTCAGTTCGAATTCGGCATCAGGCTGGGCCGGAATCCGCAGTAGAATGTCTGCTCCGGCCGTAACCTTGTAAACACCCTCGGGAGCCGGCTGGAGATAGATCACTGCATCCGCGCCCACCGTGACGCTCAGGTTGCCGGTCAGCTCGCGCAGGTAGAAGTCCGCGCCCACGTTCTCCACGCTCACGGCCCCGCGCACATCGCGGAGTGAAACATCCGCGGCCACACTTTTGGCGCTGAAGTCGCCGTCGCATACCCGCAGGCGCAGATCTCCGGCCACATTCTCCAACGATACCCCGCCGACGTTCTGCATCTGCAGGTCGCCAGCGATGTTGGAGATCTTCAGCCCCCCGGCCAACGCGCGAATGTCTGCGTCGCCGCTAATGTTCTGCACCTCGAGGCTGGCATCGCGAGGCAGGTAAAGGATCGCATCGCCGTCACAGGCCAGGCTCACCTCTCCGTCCTGGTTCCTGAGATCGACGCTATCGCCATCGGTCTTGGCGGTGATCTCGTCGCGCTCCCAGCCGACTACCTGCAGGTCGCCGTCCACGTTGTCCACTTTGACGACAATGGGACGCTTGGGCTGAGACAATGTCGCCTCTTTCATAAGGCTTCTCCTCTCAAGATGCGCATGGCGTCATCCGCGGTGATGCGTCCCGCCTCCAGGTCTTCGAGGACCTGGTCGCGCTTGTCCTCAGGAACGTCGGCCGGCTCCTCTTTGCCGGGTTCGTACCCCAGAGCGCGGATCACGTCGTGCAGCCGGTTGCGGATGGTAGGATAAGAAAGCTCCAACTCCGTCTCCATGCGGGTGATCTTGCCTTCACAGCGGATGAAAGTCTCGATAAAATTGAGTTGCTCGTTGGAAAGATGACCGAAAGGTCCGGCGGTGAAGTGGCCCTCCAGGGTGGTATCGCACACCTGGCAGTGCAGCCGGGTGATGGTGAGTTCGTTGTCGCAAACAGGGCAGCGGGTAAGGGAGTTCTTCATCGCGTCTCCTGCAAAACAATGTTTGAATTTATGTAATTATTATACATATTTATTCAACATTGTCAAGTATTATATGGATATTATCAAACTGGCATATCTGCAATTCATGCAACCGCAATCTGGAGGAACGCGATGATCCGCTCTTTTTACTACCTGCCGGGCCAGAAGCTCGTGGCCGATATCCCTGTGACCGAATACGCTGCCGCTGTTCAGGCACCCGGTTCGCTCCTGTGGGTCGATTTCGCTGGCGAACCCAATGGCGTCTGCGAACCGATCTTGCTGGACACCTTCCGCTTCCACCCACTGGCAGTGGATGACGCGCTTAAGGAGACCCACACGCCCAAGGTCGACGATTGGGGCGACTATGTCTATGTCGTGCTGAATTCGCTGGACATGCGGAATCCAGACGGCCTGGCGACCGGTATCCTGGAACTGGACGTCTTCCTGGGTCACACCCTTATCGTCACTCACCATGATGAACCCTTCGCCGCTATCGACACGGTCCGCGATACCTGTCTCAAAGATGAGCGCTACACCTCGAACGGCCCAGACTATCTGCTCTATCAAATCATCGACCACTTGGTCGCTGAGTACTGGCCCATCGTGGAGCAAATCGACGCTGACATCGACGAGATCGAGAATGGTGTCCTCAAGGGCCCGAATCCCCGCCTGCTCGAACGCCTTTTCGGGCTGAAGCGCACCCTGATCTCCATGCGGCGTATCATCTCGCCCCAGCGTGAAGTGCTGAACAAACTGGCCCGTGACAACTACCACGTCATAGATCCCAAGGACCGGATTCTCTTCCGCGATATTTATGACCATCTCGTCCGCCTGCACGATCTCAACGAAAGCCTGCGGGACCTGGTCGGCGGTACCCTCGACACCTACCTTTCGGTGGTCAACAACCACATGAACGAGATCATGAAGACTCTCACGATCATCACGGTCCTGTTCATGCCCATTACCTTCGTCACCGGCTTCTATGGGATGAATTTCTTCCAACCGGCCGCGGTTGAGCTGGGGGGCTGGACCGGCATGAATCCATTCTTCATCGCCCTGGGCATACTCATACTCCTGCCGATGACCATGCTCTTGTGGATGCGCCGGCGCACGTGGCTCTAACCCTTCCCGCGCGCCGTGGCCTGGGACGACCGGTTCAGTGGCGGCGTTGCCCCCGATTTTCGCCCGAATGAATGGAATATTGCCCCATAAAAGTGCTTGACTAGAACGGGTGTTCGTGCTATTATGATAGCACAAATGAGCGAACAATCGCTTGGGAGCATTCTTGAACGTTCAGGAGCATCGACTATGATGGGCAGAAAAAACAAGGGATTGACCGATCGGCACATGAAAATCCTCCACTTCCTGCAGGATTTCCAGAACGAAAATGGCTATCCCCCTTCCATCCGTGAGATCGGTGAGCAGACCGGAATCTCGTCCACCTCGGTCGTGAATTACTATCTCGATCAGCTTGAAAAGCAGGGTTACATCAAGCGCGATAGGCACATCTCGCGCGGCGTGGTGGCCACCGAAAAGCTCGCCGAGCTGTTCGGAACCGCCGTGCACGTAATCGAGGAACTGCTGCGCATCCCTATCGCCGGACCCATTGCCGCTGGCCTGCCCCTTCCGGTCCCCGGCACAGATTTTTCCTACTTCGACGCCGAAGCCAACGTTGAGATCGCCCGCAGCCTGCTGCCGGTCCGCGACACCAAAGAGCTCTTTGCCCTCAGGGTCCAAGGAGACTCGATGATCGACGCCATGGTCAACGATGGTGACATCGTCATCATCCAGCCTGTAACCCAGGTCAGCAACGGCGAGATGGTCGCAGTCTGGCTCCCCGAAAGGGACGAGACCACCCTGAAGTATTTCTACAAGGAAAGAAACGGTTACCGGCTCCAACCCGCCAACCCGCTGATGGAGCCCATCATGCTCAGCAAGACTACCCCGGTGGAGATCAAGGGCAAGGTTGTCATGGTCGTCCGCCAGATCCAGGCGCGTTTGTAACCCTCCTGCCTGGCATTCCCTCATAGAGAATCAAAAAGTGCGACTCGTGGGAGTCGCACTTTTTGATTGCCATGGCAACGTGCCTAGGCAAGATCGATGACGGCGCCAGCTTCCTCGAGTTGCTTCTTGGCATCCATCGCCGCATCCTTGCCCACGGCCGACAGGACCTTGCCGCCGACGGTCTCGGCCAGCGTCTTGGCCTCTCCCAGCCCCAGGCTGGTGAGCTTGCGAATGACCTTGATGACCTCGATCTTCTTGGGACCGGTTTCCTTGATCACCACGTCAAATTCCGTCTGTTCCTCGACGGGTTCGGCAGCGGCGGCAGGCGCCCCACCAGCTGCGGCGGCCATCGCCACGGGCGCAGCGGCGGAGACGCCCCACTTCTCCTCCAGCATCTTCACCAGCTCAGCCGCCTCTAGGACGCTGAGGCCGCTCAGTTGTTCGGCGATCTTTTCGAGATTAGCAGCCATTGTTCAAAACTCCTTCTTACGAGAAAACTTCTTTTGGATTTGGTTACCTATTGGACTGCGCGTCACGCAGCGGCAGGTACGGATTTTTCGGAATATGCTCTAAGGACAGAAGCGACCTGGCGCGCAGGTTCGGCCAGCGTGCGGACTAGTTTGCCCGCGGGAGCCTGGAGCACGCCCAAGAGCTGAGCCCGAACCACTGGCAGGGGCGGCAGGCTTGCGAGCGCCTTCACCTGGGTCTCGGATAGAGTAAGCTTCTCCATGAAGCCGCCCTTGATTTTGACCGCCTCGATGCCCTTGCTGACATCCGCGAGCGCTTTGGTCGTCGCAGCCACGTCATCGAATGCGAAGGTTGCCGCGGTGCTCTTCTCAAAGAAATCCTCAGGAACGCTGACGCCCAGATCCCGGAACGCGCGCTCGGCGAGCGTATTCTTCAGGATATGGAATTCGCCGCCTGTCTCGCGGATCTTCGATCGAATGGCGTCCAATTGCTTCACCGTCACTCCGGAGTACTGCACCAGAATTATGGCCTGACTCTTATTGAACCATTCCGTGTACTGGGCGAGCATTTCCTCTTTGCGTTGCCTAGAAATAGCCAAGACATTCACCTCCTTTCTATAGAAAAGTCTTTGCCTGACAGAAACCAGGCAAAGACGGAATTCCCTCGCGGGAGCGGCCCGCAGAACGGGCCGGGAGTTGGCACTCCAAAGTCTTCACCTGGGCGGGAGATTGAGTCCCCTTCAATCTTGGGGGACGCCCGCCGTCTTGGGCGAAAGCTAGACTGTCAGGTCAGCAAACGGGTGGATTACCCGTGTACCTCCAAGGATTGCGCCTCGGTTGGGTCGACCCTGACACCGGGGCCCATCGTGCTTGCGATGGTAATGTGACGGACGTAGTTGCCCTTGGCCGCGGCAGGTCGGGCCTTGCGGATGGCTTCCATTAGCGCGGCGAAGTTCTCATAGAGTTGATCAGCGCTGAACGAAGCCTTGCCGATGGGCACGTGAATATTGGCGGTCTTGTCAAGGCGGAACTCAACGCGTCCGGCCTTGGCTTCATCCACTGCGCGGGCCATATCTTCTGCCCCAACGACGGTGCCCGCCTTGGGGTTCGGCATGAGTCCGCGCGGACCAAGCACACGGCCCAGTCGGCCCACCTTGCCCATCATATCCGGTGTGGCAATCGCCACGTCGAAATCTGTCCAGCCTGCCTGGATCTTGTTGAGCGTTTCATCATCGTCAGCAACGAACTCCGCACCCGCATTGCGCGCGGCCGTGGCGCCATCGCCTTGGGCAAAGACCAGCACCCGGACGGTCTTGCCCAGGCCGTGCGGCAATACGACGACATCGCGGACCTGCTGATCAGCCTGGCGCGGGTCAAGACCCATGCGCATGTGGACTTCGACCGTGGCATCGAATTTTGTGAAGCTGGTTTCCTTGGCCAGGGTGACCGCCTCCCGCGAAGGGTAAAGCTTCTCTTCTTCGACTTTGGCCTTGGCGGCCAGGTAGTTTTTTCCGTGTTTAGTCATTTGGTCCTCCGTGGTGTTAGCGGGACTCGAGGAGTCCCTCCCACTGTGATCTAGTCGACGACTGTGATGCCCATGCTGCGGGCGGTGCCTTCGATCTGCAGCATCGCGCCTTCGATGTCAAGCGCGTTGAGGTCTTTCATTTTCAGCTCGGCAATTTCCTTGACTTGGGCGCGGGTCACCTTGCCGACCTTATCCTTATTGGGAACGCCCGAGCCCTTGGGCACACCGGCGGCCTTGCGCAGCAGGACCGGCGCAGGGGGCGTGCGCAGCACAAATGTGAAGGAACCATCCGTGTAGACGGTGATTTCGGCCGGCAGGATTTCGCCCGGGCGGTTGGAGGTCCGAGCGTTGTATTCCTTGCAGAAAGCCATGATGTTGATACCGTGACCGGCGAGCGCCGGACCGACCGGGGGTGCCGGGTTGGCTTTGCCAGCCTCGAGCTGGAGACGAACTATTGCCTTGAGTTTCTTTGCCATTTTCTTCTCCTTTGCCTGCATTGTGGCGCAGGCTGTGGTATTGGCGGGCGATTACTTGTGCCAGGTGTCGTTCCTGGTGCGGGACGCCCTCCCACTTCTCAGACCGGCAGCCTCGCTGCCGGAGTACTGCCTATGCTCTCTCGACCTGCAGGAAGTCCAGCTCGACCGGCGTATCTCGTCCGAACATGGACACCATGACGCGCACCTTGGTCCGCTCCGCATCAATTTCCGCGACCGTGCCGCGGAAGTCGTTGAAGGGGCCGTCGACGATCCGCACGCGCTCGCCAACCTTGAAGGTGACCTTGACCCTTGGGGCCTCAGCTTCCATGCGCTTGATGATCTGGTTGACTTCTTCCTGGCGCAGAGGAGTGGGCGTTGTGCCCATGCCCACGAACCCGGTCACGCCTGGGGTGTTGCGCACCACGTACCAGGATTCCTCGCCCAGGATCATGTTGACCAGCACATAGCCGGGGAAGATGTGGCGCTCAACCGTCCGGCGCTTGCCCTCTTTGACTTCGATCTCTTCCTGGGTCGGGATGACGACATCGAAGATCTTGTCTTTCATGCCCATGGTTTCGATGCGCTGCTCCAGGTTGTGCCGGACCTTGTTCTCATAGCCTGAATAGCAATGCACAACGAACCAGGCGGGCTGGTCGGGAGATGGCTCGCCCGATTCCTGCGCTTCCGGCTCAGGGACAGCTGCCTCAACAGCCTCGGGCTCCGGTTCCTCCACTAACCTCGACTCATTCATCTCAGGCTCGGCAGCAGATTCCGCCTCAGGCTCTTGTTGGGCCGTCGCCTCCGCCCGTGCTTCTTCCAACGGCTCAGCTGAGTCGTTCATCTCCGGCTCGGCGGCGGATTCAGCATCAGGCTCCTGCCCGGGCTGGGTTTTATCCAATGGCTCCAGTGAGTCATTGAGCACCGACTCGGAGATGGGCTCATCCCCGGGCCCTTGCTGGGCTCTATTTTCAGCTATTTCTGCCTCAGGCGCCTGGGGGGCGGTCTGAGATTCTTCGAGCTCTTTCGGCTCTTGATACATTCTGCCTGCCTTTTGGCGGAGCAAGACTAAAAGATGATCAGGCTGATCAGGCGCGCCGCCGCAAAGTCCACCAGACCCAGGAAGATTGCCATGACAAAAAGCACCAGCAGGACGATACCGGTCATGTTGAGGGCCTCGCGGCGTGTCGGCCAAGTGACTCGACGCAGCTCGCCGGTGGTCTCACGATAACGGGCCTGAAGCCAATTTGGCTTCTTGACGGCTTCTTTCTTTTCGGCCTTCTCTATCGGCTTCTTGGTTTGCTTAGCCAATGGAGCCTTGGTTTGCGCCTTGTTAGCCAACTTTCACTCCTCGCACACTTTTTGGCGGCTCAACGCCGCCTCAATCGCGAACAGGGGCGGCGTTGCCTCGACAGGCCAGGCAGGACTTGAACCCACAACCACTCGTTTTGGAGACGAGAGCTCTACCAATTGAGCTACTGGCCTAGATTACCGGCGTCACGTGCCGCGCGTCACGGCCCTGTCGGCCGTGACGCCTGAAACTCTGCACTTACTTGGTCTCGCGATGAACCGTGTGCTTCCGGCAGTGTGGGCAAAACTTGTTGAATTCCAGGCGGCCCGGGTCGTTGCGACGGTTCTTCTCAGTGGTATAGTTCCGCTCCTTGCATTCGCTGCATGCCAGCGTAATTACGGGGCGAACGTCTTTCTTCTTGGATGCCATGGCTTGCTACCTGCTTCTCTCTCGATCCAATCTTACTCCAGGATCTTGGTAATAACGCCAGCGCCGACGGTCAGGCCGCCTTCGCGGATGGCGAACTTCGAACCCTGCTCCAGAGCCACCGGCACGATCAACTCCACGGTCAGGTTCACGTCGTCCCCAGGCATCACCATCTCCACCCCCTCCGGCAGGGTG
>Ga0315290_10002095_pt1 | contig 13968 bp, 10 predicted proteins | sample YL17G12_0_MG_FD_203627 | JGI IMG/M metagenome (GOLD analysis project Ga0315290, IMG submission 203627) | Sediment microbial communities from Yellowstone Lake, YNP, Wyoming, USA - YL17G12_0 | ecosystem: Environmental > Aquatic > Freshwater > Lake > Sediment | place: USA: Wyoming | collected... | reverse complement strand
GGTTCCTTGCGCACCCTGGGCGTTGTCGGGGTTGTCGGGCTGGTGGCGGCAGTGGCCTCGGGCTGCGTCTCGACGCAGCCCTGGGCGGACGAGATCGCCCCGCCGGTGGCCATCCGCTACGAGAACCCCATGACCGTCCCGGCCCGCGACCCGACGCAGCTCTGGGAAACCGTGGCCGACGTGGCCGACGACTACTTCCGCATCCAGCGGGAGATGCCGGTCCGGATCGTGGAGAACACGGTCACGGAAGGGCGGCTGGACACGTTCTGGGAGGTCGGCTCGACCGTGTTCGAGCCCTGGCGCCAGGACTCCGCCGATCCGTACGAGAAGGCGGAGAGCACGCTGCAATCGATCCGCCGCCGGGCGCAAATTCGGGTGATTCCCGGGACGGCCGGCTACCTCCTCGACGTGGCGGTGTTCAAGGAGCTGGAAGACGTCAGCCGGCCGGCGCACGCGTCGGCCGGGGCGGCGACGTTCCGCAACGACAGCTCGCTCACCCGGGTGGTCAATCCGCTGGGCGAGCAGGAGATCAACCAGGGCTGGGTGCCGTTGGGCCGCGACCGGGCGTTGGAGCAGCGGATCCTCGCCCAGTTGGGCTATCGGCTGGGCATGGCCCCGCCGCCATCGCCGCTAGAGCCCATGATCCCGGGCTGCACGCCGCGGCTGTGACGTCATGGGGCGAAGCCGCTTGCGGCTTAGCCTGGCCTTCTCGCCCGGCAGGACGGGTTGGTAACCCGTCCCGTGCCCGTAGGACGGGTTGGGAACCCGTCCCGGATTAGGACGGATTAACAATCCGTCCTACGGCTTCTTGCGCGGCCCGCGGCTCTCGGGGACGACGCCGGCGTCGGCGTCGCCCTGGGTGCCCTCGATCGCGTTGTGCTCCGTGACCGCCGTGGCCTTCGCGTCGTCGATTTGGACCCCGACCGGCGGCGCCGGATCGCGGCTGACCGGGTACCAGAAATAGGCGTGGTTGCGGCGCAGGAGCGTGGCCTCGGCGGCAGGGGCCACGTGGTAGCCGACCCGGGCGTCGCGCACCGTGTTGAACTCGACGATCGTCCCGAGCACGGCGGGGGAGGGGTTCTTTTCGTCGGGCCCGCGGCTGCCCGTGACCAGCACGCCGTCGGTCCGGCTGCGGTCGAAGGAGTTGTGGCGCAGGACGTTGCCCAGGGCGCGGGGGAACTCGACCGGCAGCTTCCGGTCCTCGCCGGTGGTCACCAGGGCGCCGCAGCTCGTCTCGAGGCATCGGGTGCCCTCGACGTGGTTGAAGTACAACGGGCCGATGCCCCGGTTCCACAGGGTGGGCATCGAGGAGGCCAGCGTGGTGCAGGTGCCGTAGAGGAACACGCCCGGCCTGCGCTGCTGGCCGACCTCGTTGTCGGCCAGGACGTTCTCGATGCAGGAGATCCAGAGCTGGATGCCGGTCATGCCGTCGACGGCGCGGTTGGCCACCACGTGGTTGCGCCAGTAGGCGGTGTGGACCAGGACGAGGGAGCCGCGTATGGGGGGGACGCGCCAGGGGCGATCCAGCAGATAGGTTTGCTCCTTTCGGCCGGCGACGCGCCGGGTCTGGCCGAGCCCCCGCCCGCCCAGCACGGTGACGAAGTACTCGGTCGCCACCGGCTCGCCGTCGTTGCGGTCGGCGTCGGGGGGCCAGAAGGGGGTTTCGTTGCCCTTGGCGTCGTGGGCGAGCTGTTTGCGGTCGAGGCCGCCGAGCCGATCGTCGGGGGTGGGCGGGAGCGTGGCCGGCAGGGTGACGCTTAGGGCGTCGGCTGCGTCGGCCGGGCCGAAGTAGGCCGTGCGCTGGCACGCCTCGAAGAGGATCATCTCGCCGACGTTCTGATCGGTTCCGGCCACGCCGCCGAACCGGGCCCGATCCTCCCGGTTTCCGGCGATCCAGTTCTGGTCGACCGAACCGCGTCCGGTGGAGAGCCAGATCATGCGCCGGCCGGTGGGCCCGCCCGCCTGGGCGCCCGGCGGGCAGGCGAAGACGTTCTCCTCGATGACGCAGTTGCGCACGGTCTCGTTGCGGCCCTGGATGTAGCCGTCGGAGTTTCCGCCCCAACGCGTGGCCGAGACGAGCCGGTTGGCGTAGATGCCGCCCTGCTTGACGCCGGAGAGGAAGATGGGCGTGCGTGCGCAGAGGTCGCTGTGGGCCACCACGGGTCGCAGGGCGTGGTAAAGCCGGACGGCGCAGTTCTCGGCGTGCTTGCCCTCGACGTCGCGCACGGCGACGCCGCCGATCGTGCAGTCGGCGATCCACTCGGGGAACTTGGGGCTGCACACGGCGATGCCGAGGTTGGTCTGGGGACTGCCGCAGAGGGTGACGCCGGAGAGGGCCGCCCCGTCGCCGGCCAGCCAGACGGCGGCGCGATCGCCCTTGGGCAGGGCGCGGTCCTTGAGCTCGAAGCGTTGGGGGGGACCGTCGGGGGCCTGGAGGAACGTCTGCTCGTGACCCGACCCGGCCACCGTCACGTTGGCCGGGATGACCAGGGTGCCACTGAGTGGAAACACCCCTGGATTGATCTGGAGGAGCCCTCCGCCCTGGGCGGCCAACTGGTCGACGGCCTGCTGGAGGTCGGTGCCGGTCCAGGCGACCTCGCGGGCCGGGGGCTGGCGCCGGGGGCGGACCGTAAGCGGCATGGGGCCACCCCAGCCCCAGCGGCCGCCGTTGCCGGCGTGCACCCAGAGCTGGTAGTCGCCGGGGGCGAGGTCCTCGGGCAACACGAGGTCGAGGCGGAACTTGCCCGAGGCGAGCACGTCGAGCCACCGGCCGGCCTGGCCCGGCCGGGCTACGTAAACGAAGGCCCTGGCGAAGTCCGGTCGCCGGGCGAGGTTGCGGCCGAACACCCGGACCTCCCGGCGCTGGGGCGTGTCGTTGGTGGCGTACCACCAGGGGTCGGGCACGTTGAGCACCACGGGCTGGCTGAATCCTGCGGCGTTCTTTGCCCAGACGAGGAAGGGCCCGTCAAAGGCCCGCTCGGGGATCGTCGCTGCCAGAACCCCGCCGGTGACGAACTGCACCTTCAGCTTCAGGTCGCGGCCTTCGGGGGCGTCGGGGCTGGCGCCGAAGGCCACGACGGCGTCGTCCTTTGCGGCGGCGAAGCCCTCGCCCACCAGCAGAAAGCTCTGGTCCGGCCCGACGTCGTCGGTGTGCGAGTAGACCAGCGGGGCGCCGGCGGCCGTGGGCCGCTCGGGCGGGCTGACCATCGATCCGGCGGGCTGGGGCGCGGGCGTGGGGCCCTGGAGTGCGATCGTTCCGGCAAGCACGAACGGAATCCAAAGATTCATGGGCGTTTCTCCTTTTCGCTTTTTGGATCGCAAGCCGCTTGCGGCTTAGCGAGATTCCATCCGAACCGGGCTAAGCCGGAAGCGGCTGCGCCCACTATCCACTATCCACTGGGGCGCCGCGGTAGCGCCGTGGAGGCGATTCTGAATCGTTGCCCGGGCGAGCAGGCCGCGGACGTCGTCGCGCGAAGCCGCTTCGCCCAGCCGCGCCCCGACGCTGGGGTGCTCGAAGAACGCCCGCGTGAAGCGGTGGGCGTCGGCAACGTCGGCCGGGTCCGGATCGAAGCCCGCACGGCCCAAGCGCAAGGGGATGCCTGGCAGGGGCAGGAAGGGGAGGAAATGGGCCAAGTCGGGGGCGGCTTCCACGGCGAGCTCCACCGCCCGAGCGCGGGCCTCGCGGCTCTCCCCCGGTATCCCCACGATCAGCGAAGCCACCGAGAAGATGCCCAACTGTCGCATGCGCGCAAAGGCTTCGCGATAGGCGGCCGGGGGAATCGGCTTGCCGGCCGCCAAGGCGGTCCGGGAATCGAGCGTCTCCACGCCCACGGTGATCCGGAGCATGCGGGCCCGGGCCATGGCGGGGAGGAGGTCGGGGTCGGCGATCAGGTCGTCGGCGCGTGCAGAGACCATGAACATGGCGGGGAGGTCCCCGTCGAGCAACTGGCGGCAGATGGCCCGGACCCGACGGCGATCGGCGGTGAAGTTGTCGTCGGTGATGTGGACGATCCAGGCGTCGAACTCGTCGAGCAGGCGACGGACCTCGGCCACGACGCGCATTGGCGATTGCCCGCGCCAGCGACGCCGGTAGAATCGCGTGGTCTCGCAGAACGCGCAGGCGTGGGGACAGCCGCGGCTGGTCTCCATCAGATGGATCGCTTCGGCGCGTGGGGGCATGAGATCGCGTGCGGCAGGGGCCAGGGCGTCGAGGGGCTCGATCAGGGGCTGGGGGGGGCCGAGCACCGTGCGGCCCCGCTGTCGGCAGGCCGTGCCCGGCGACCCGGCGGCGATCCCTTCGGCGACGATCCGCCGGAACACCACCTCCCCTTCCCCGATCACGACGGCATCGGCACCCGCGTCCAAGAGCACGTCGGGGCACATCGAGGCGCCATGGCCGCCGGCGACGCAGGCGGCGGGCGGCCTTGCCTTGCCCCCTGGGGCCCGCGCCTTGATGCGGCGAATCAGCTCGGCAACCGCGGGGACGGAGCTCAGACCCATGGTGGTGACGCCGACCAGGTCGGGCCGGCGGCGGGCGATCTGCCGGACGGCCTCGCCGGCGGTCAGGTCGGTGGCGTCGAGGATCACGACGCCGGCCAGATCGCGGACCGCGGCGGCCACCGCGGCCAGGCTAAAGGTCCCGAAGTTGAAGCAGGAGCGCTCGGGAGGCTTCACGAGCACGACGCTTCGGTCCATGGCCGGTCTCCTTCCAAGCGAGGTTTGAGCACAGCAGGTTGAGCAGCCTCGTGGGGTTTTGCCGGCGCAACCGGAGGACCAATCGGACGGCGGCCTCGGCGTCGGCCAGGACGTACTGGCAGTGGAGGGGGGGAGGGTGTCCGCCCGCCGGCCCGAACATCTCGGCGCAGGCGAAGCACGGCCCGCCGCACAGGGGCGCGGCCCAGCACACGGCACAGGGGGTGCGCTCGTGGTAGGGCCGTGCCGGTCCCTGGCAGAAGGCGCCGGCGGCGGCCGCGTCGAGGCCCGTGGCGACGTGCCCGATCCAATAGCGTTTCACGCCGATGAAGCGAAAACAGGGATACAGGTCGCCGCCCGGCGCCACGCCGACGAATTCCCGGCCGGCGCCGCAGGAGACCCGCCGCAAGTCGTACCCCATCACCCGCCGCAGGCGGTTCTCGAAGCGGACCAGCGCGGGGGGCTCGTTGCCCGGGGCGGGCTCGGCCCGGCGCCGGGCGTAACGGGCCACGAAGCGGCGATAGCGCTGGACGTCGCCCGGCTCGGGCAGGACGTCGGGGTCGTGGTGCGCCACCGGCACCAGCTCGATCCGCCGCACGCCCAAGGCCGCCACAGACTCGAAAACCTCGCCCGGATCGGTCCCCCGGCACAGGACCGCCGTGACGCTCAGCCGGCTCGGCATGCGCTGGGCGAGATCGGCGACCGCCGCGGCGACGCGGTCGAACGTCCCCTCCCCGCCACGATCCACGCGCCAGCGGTCCTGGATGGCCGCCGGGCCGTCGAGGCTGATCTTCACGTGCCAGCCCGAGTCGGCAAGCCACGCGGCCCGCGCTCGGTCGATCAGCGTTCCGTTGGTCGTGAGGAACACGTCGGGGCGGTCCTCCGCACGCCCCCGGCTGGCCCGCTCGATCAGCTCGCGGAGCCTGCACAGAAGCGGGAAGGCCAGGAGCGGCTCGCCGCTCCCCAGCCGGACGGAGCAGCCGTGCCTCTTCTGGCCGGGCGTGCCGAGCAGCCGCCACGCCGCGTCGAGGGTCCGGCGGGACATGGCCGGGCGGGGCGGCATGGTCATCGCCTCGGCGCAATAGCGGCAGGCCAGGTTGCACCGGCCCGACACGTCCAAAGCCACGGCCGACACCGGGAACGGCCCGGGGCCCAACGGGGGCGGCTCGAGGTCGTGGGGGTCGAATCCGCGGGGCGCCTGCGACGACATCGGCGGCCTCCTCAGGTGATTCCGGCCAGCAGGAGGAGGACCTCGGGCCGGGAGTGGAACCGGTCGAAGATGGCCCGGGCCACGTCGCAGTTCTTGCGGCAAAGCTCGCATTCGTCGCGGCCGCAAATCGGCAGGATCGCCGGGCACCCGCCGCCGCAGAGGTCCAGCGCGGAGCACTCGCGGCACTCGGGGCGCCGCCGCTGGGACCGCTTCCACCGCGCCCCGGCCTCGACCCACACGCGCGGATCCTCTTCGACGTGCCCCAAGCGGCACTCCTCCGCGCTCATGAGCACGCAGGGAGAGACGTCTCCGTTGGGGTGAATTCCGAAGGCCGTCTCTCCGGCGCCGCAGAAGGCGGTCCGCCGCGCGCCGGCGAGCAACTGGAGGACCCGGCTGGAGAAACGATCGTCCTGGGGAACCTTCCCCGCCTCCAGGTCGCGGACCACGCGCCGGCCGACCGCCTCGAGGTCGCGGCCGTAGGCGTCCCGCTCGCAGGGCGAGAGCAGGCCCCAGGTTCCCTCCGGCCCGCGCACCGCCTGGGCCTTGATCGTGTCGACCGGCAGGCTCCGCAAGTACCGGCTGGCCCGGGCCAGGCTCCAGCCGGAGCGGACCACGGCCGATCCGCGGACGCGGCAGCGGGTGCGCCGGCGCAGGGCGCGGAGGAACCGCATCACGTCGGCGTGGGTGGGCCGGTTGCGCAGCGTGCGGCGGCAGCGATCGTGGACCTCCGGCGGTCCGTCCACGCTGAGCACCACCTCGAACCCTCCCGCCCCGAGCAGCTCGAGCGCCGCCGGGGAGCGGCAGGTGCCGTTGGTCGTGACGGCGAACGAGAAGCGGCCCGGCTTCTTGCGGCGGGCACGGCCGAGCATGGCCCTGGCGGCCGGCAGGTTCAACAGCGGCTCGCCGCCGTAGAGGTGGACGGAGATCGACTCGACCCGGGTCAGGCCCTGGTCCAGCGCGTCGATGACGCGCCGGGCCAGAGCGGGCGACATCCGACCCTGGCGCCTCGCCGCCCCGCCGCGGTCCACGAAACAATACCGGCAGCGCAGGTTGCACTCCCAGGTCGTCGCAACCAGGATCTCGGCGTGCTGCTGGTTTGGCTCAGGCAATTCCGCACGGACCTCCGTTGGCACAAAGCAACTGGTCCGCCAGAGCGGAAATCTGCCGCTGAATCCCCTTGACCGCGGCCAGCACGAGCTGGACGTGGGCCTTCTGCGCCTCAGTCAGGCCCTTCATCCCCAGTGCGGCTTCCGGCTTCTGCTCCAACTGCTTGCGGAACTTCGGATCGACGAGGGCCTTCAGCACAAGCTGCTTGTTGACCGCCTTCTGCTGGGCCCCACGTTTTGCCGGTTGTCTCTTCGCCATCACACGTCTCCTTGTCGAGAATGTCCGTCGAGAGTGTCCGTCGAGAGTGCACCCATGCCCCCCGACGTCTCCTCGCCGGATTCTATCGCTTGCGGCGCCGGGGTGCAAGTCCCTGCAACCCGGGAATCTCCGCAACCCCCGCAGACCGCAAGGACCGGATACGAAAGACCGGCCGGCAAGCGGCCCGGCCGGTTGTGTTTCCCGCGGGTTCAGGCTATCCTTGCCCGTGCTGTGTGCTGCACCACCAACTGACCGGGAACGAGGAGCCAGCGATGACCAACCTCCAGTTTACTCGAAGGGGCCTTTTCCAGGGCGCGGCGGCCGCCGCCGCTTCAGTCGCCGCCCCGTACGTGATCACCTCCACCGCCCTGGGCAACGCCGACGTGCCCCCGGCAAGCCAGCGGGTCGTGCTCGGGCACCTCGGCGTTGGCAACCAGGGAGGGTGGCTGTTCCGCTGCTTCCAGAACTGCAAGGGGGCCCAGAGCGTCGCCGTGGCCGACGCCTACCAGGACCGCCGCGAGGCCTTCGCCAAGCTGTGCAACGGCAAGGCCTACGCCGACTTCCGCGAGCTTCTGGCCCGAAAGGACGTCGACGCCGTGATCATCGCCACCCCCGATCACCTCCACGTTCCCATGGCCATTGCGGCGGCCCGGGCCAAGAAGGGGGCTTACGTGGAAAAACCCCTCGGCGTGACCATCGAGGAGTGCCTCGCCTGCCGCCAGGCGTTCCAGCTTAGCGACCAGATCTTCCAGTACGGCACCATGCAGCGGAGCATGACCCATTGCCACTTCGGCTGCGAGCTGGTGCGCAACTGGAAGATCGGCAAGGTGCAGGCCATTGAGGTCATCGCGCCGAACGGCGGGGCGGGCGGGTCGACCCGGCAGGTCCCCGTGCCCAAGGGCCTCGATTACGACGCCTGGTGCGGGCCTTCCCTGGTGCGGCCCTTCACCGGCGACCGCTGCCATCCCAATGGGACCTACTGGATCTACGACTACTCGATCGGCTACCTCGGCGGATGGGGCGCCCATCCGCTGGACATCCAGGTCTGGGGCAGCGACGCCGACCTGGTCGGCCCGTACAGCGTCGAGGGGACCGGAGTGATCCCCACGACCGGGCTCTACGACACGGTGTACGACTGGGACATGAAGATCGAGATGGCCGACGGCGTGAAGATGACCTTCAAGCCCGGCGGCGACTCGACGAAGTTCGTCGGCACCGAAGGCTGGGTGCGGATCCGGCGTGAGGGCATCGACGCCGAGCCCAAGTCGCTTTTGAAGGAGAAGATCTCCCCGAACGAGATGCGCCTGATCGACAGCCCGAACCACTACCAGAACTTCGTCGACGCGGTCCGCGACCGCAAGACGCCGGCCAGCTCCCTGGCCGACGCCGTGCGGAGCGACGTGATCAGCCACCTGTCGAACATCGCCGTGCGCCTGAAGCGGAAGATTACCTGGTGCCCGCGCAAGGAGACCATCGTGGGCGACCCCGAGGCCATGAAGCTGACCCGCCGCGAGTACCGCGCCCCGTGGTCTTTGTAGGGGCGGAAGTGCTAAGCCGCAAGCGGCCCGACGGAGCCGCAAGCGGCCCCCTCCTGGTTTCCAACCATGAACCTTTCCATCCTGCTGCCGCTGATCGTTTCGCTGGCCGCCGTCGGCGAAAAGGAGGCGATTCGCAAGATCGTCGAGCTCCGCGGCCAGTGCGAATACGACGCCCAGGGGCGGCTCGCCGGCGTGGACCTGGCCAGCGACCGGATCTCGGTCGGCGACGCCGAGCTGCCGCTGCTGGCGGCCTTGCCTGACCTCAAGCGCCTGCGTCTGTCCGGCGGCGGGATCACCCCGGCCGGGGCCCGACACCTCGCCGCCCTGGGCGGGCTGGTCGAGCTGTCGCTGTTGAACGCCCAGATCGACGACGACGGGCTGGGCCAGCTCGCCCGCCTGGGCAACCTCACTTCGCTGTCCATCCAGCGGAGCGCCTTGATCACCGACGCCGGTCTGGTGCACCTGGCCCGGCTGCCGAAGCTGACCAGCCTGGGCCTGCTGGACCTGAACCTCACCGACGCCGGCCTGGCCCGGCTGGCCGGCCTTACCCGGCTCCGCCTGCTGGACCTCCGCGGCTGCGTCGAGATCGGCAACCCGGGCCTGGCAAAGCTCCGCACGCTTACGAACCTCAAGGCCTTGCGGCTGCGCGGCCGGTCGATCGACGACGGCACGCTGGGCATCGTCAAGGATTTTGCCGGCCTGACCAGCCTGACCGTCGAGGAGGCGGCGATCGACGACGCCGGACTGGCCCAGCTTGCCCGGCTCCCCCTGGAAGACATCAGCCTCTTCCGCTGCTACGGCCTGAGCGATGAGGGCCTGGTGCACCTTAAGCCCTTTGCGAACCTTCGGCAGCTCTCGCTTCGCGACGTGCCGATCACCGGCCCGGGCCTGGCCGTGCTGGCCGACAAGCGCAAGCTCGTGTCCCTGCGCCTGAACGAAACGGGGGTTGGCGACGACGCGATGAAGCACGTCCAAAACCTCACCGGGCTGGTGCGTCTGGAGCTCCGCCAGACCCGGGTCGGCGACGCGTCGATCGAGCGACTCGCCCGGCTCAAGGGGCTCAAAACGCTCCTGATCGCCCAGACCCGTATCACCGACGAGGGCGCCAAGAGGCTCGCGCTGCTGCTGCCGGGCTGCCAGATCGAGCGGCAATAGATTCACTTCGATCACTCCCGTAAAGCCCGGGGGTTGCAACCCCCGGGCTTTAACCGACCCTAGCCGCCGGCGGGAGCCGACGACTGGCCCCGCCGCCAGCGGCTTCGCAGTGCCCGAATCCGCCGCCGCGATCCGCAAGCCCCCCTTTTTCTCCCCGACGGACCGGGTTAGATTGGAAGGAGTCCATGGCAGAGGGAGGCTCCGCGATGTCGAGCAATCTGAATGAATCTTCCGGGCAGCCCCGCCGGCGGTCGGGCTGCTGGTGGATCGTGCTGGCCGGGGTCGGCACGGTCGCGCTGCTGGTGATCTTGCTTTGCGGGGGCTTTTTCCTGGGCGAGCAGCGGGCGGGCCGGGAGGTGGAACGCGAGCTGGCGCGGCTTCGGGCCGCCGGCGAGCCGACGACCGCGGAGGAGCTCGACGCCTTCTACGCCCGGCCGCCGGCCGATCAGGACGTGACCCCGCTGCTGCTTGCGGCGATGGCGCCGCTGGAGAGGCCGGAGTTCAACAGCGACAGCAAGGGTCTGCCCATCGTGGGGGAGGACATTCCCATCCCACCCCCGGGCCAGCCCTGGAAGGAGCAACCGGCGGTCGAGAAGCTGCTGGCCAAGTACGCGGAGTCGCTGGCGAAGCTGCACGAGGCGGCCCGGCGCGGCGGGGCGGCCCGGTTTCCCGTGAAGTTCCAGGACGGGCTCAACATGCTCTTGCCGGACACTCAGTCGGTCCGCGCGGCGGCCCGGCTGCTGACGCTGGAGGCCCACGTCCGCGCCCACCGGGGCGATCCGCACGGGGCGGCGGAGTCGATCCTCGCGATGCTCTCCGCGGGCGAGTCGTTGCGGCAGGAGCCGATCCTGGTCTCGCAACTGGTGCGCGTCGCGGTCCAAGGCATGGCCTCGGGCACCGTCGAGAAGCTGCTGCCGGGGGCCCCGTTCGCCGAGGCCGACCTGGCCCGGCTCCAGGCCCGGTTCCAGGGGCTCAATTGCGACGAGGGGATGCTCCGGGCGTTGATGGGCGAGCGAGCGATGGGCGTCCAGGCCATCCGGAACCCCGGAGCCAATCTCGGCGGTGGCGCCCCTCCGGCACCCGTGGCCTTCCTGGTGACCGGCGACCACGCGGTGCAGGTCTACCTGGATTGGATGGACCAGGTGATCGCCGCCGCGAGGGAGCCGCTGCCCGGGCGGCTCGATCAGGCCGGGGCCGTCGATGCCGCAGTCCGGCAATCCCTCGAAGGGGCCAGCCCGATCACCCGCCTCCGCAGCACCATGCCGGCCCTGTTGCTGCCGGCGTTGCAGGCGGCCATGACCGCGGGCGCGCGGGGCAACGCCGTCGCCCAGGTGACCGCCGCGGGCATCGCCGCGCAGCGATTCCGGCTGAAACACGGGAAGCTGCCGGCCAGGCTCGAGGACCTGGTGCCCGAGTTCCTCCCGGCCGTTCCCATGGACCCATTCGACGGCAGGCCGCTCTGCTGGGTCGTCAAGGGGGACGAGCTGGTGGTGTACAGCATCGGCAGGAACCGGATCGACGACGGGGGCACGCGCCCGGCCGAAGGCTCCGAGGGGGACGTGGTCTTCACTTTGGGAAAAAGGGGCCAGACAGCCGGAATCCGAAGCACGAAATCCGAAATCCGAAATCCGAAACAAACTCCAAATGCGAAGGATCAAAATCCGAAAGGACCCGGGTAGCGGCCGGGTGGAGCCGTCCCGCGGGGCGGCTTTTGAACATTTCGGCTTCGAGACTTGGGATTTGTTTCGGATTTCGGATTTCGAGATTCGGATTTCGCCCTACCCGGAGGGCTTGCTGGGCGGCGGGCCGTCGTGCTAAGGTATCGGGGCGGTCCGAAAGCACGGCGGGCAGACATGGCCAACCGGGACAACCATTACGAGGCGGCGTTCGAGGCGTACCTTCGCCAGCGGGGGATCCCCTACGTGGCGGTGGACGAGGCGAGGCGGAGCATCCTGGCCGACGGCGAGTCGTTGAAGAGCCTGGACTTCATCGTCTCCTCGAGCGGGGCGATCGCCTGGCTGGTCGACGTGAAGGGGCGGCGGTTCCCCTCCGGCGACGCCGAGACGCGGCACTGGTGGAAGAACTGGTCGACCCGGGACGACCTGCAAAGCCTCGCCCGGTGGGAGGCCCTGTTCGGCGAGACGTTCTGCGGGCTGTTCGTGTTCGCGTACAACGTGGTGGGCGACCGGGCGCCGCTGCCGGCGGAGCTTCTGTTCGAGCATCGCGGGGGGCTGTACGGATTCGTGGGGGTGCGTCGGGCGGAGTACGCGGCGCGGTGCCACCCGATCTCCCCGCGCTGGGACACGGTGGCCATGCCCACCGAGGAGTTTCGCCGGCTGGCCCGGCCCTTGGAGGAGTTCTTCTACTCCCGGGCGGGTTTTGGGGATTCGGGCTAGGGTTTGCCCCCGTCGGTCGGGGCCTTGCGGAACGTGGCCTTCACGCCGATGCGATGAATCTGCACGCCGTCGGGGTCGGTGCCGGTGCGCCACGCCCGGTGGAAGTAGACCACGGCCGGAGGGTCGGGGACCGGGAACGTCGCCGTGCGGGGCTCGCGCCCCTTGCGCTGGTCCTCGTGCCACTTGACTTCGCCGAGGGACGCGTGCTTGCCGCCGCGCAGCGACGAGCACCAGACCGCCACGTAGCCCCCTTTGCCCTCCATGTCGGCGGTGAGCTCGAGCGCGTCGAAGGCCAGGCCGGGCCGGGGCGCGATGGCCAGTTGGCTGAGCTTGTGGTCGACTCTCGGGGCAGGGAACTTGTCCAGCTCGAACTCGATCGACGGCCGCTCGGGGGTCAAGAGGTGGATCCAAGCCACGCGCGGCAGCGGCGCCTGCGCAGGACGCTTGGCAAGGAGAGACCAAAGCCTCTCGATTTCCCGGGTGGGGAGGCCGCCCCACGAGTAGCTCGCCAGCACCACGCGGCTTTGCATCTGGAGGGCGTCGTCCAGCTCGCCGCGACGCTCCTGGAGGGACACCAGCTCGCGGGCGGCGGGGAGATGAACGGCCAGCTCGATCGACCGTTCGTGAGACCGCGCTTTGGCCGGCCACTCGCCGGCGATGAGCCTCTCCAGCGGCATAGTGAAGAAGGGGAGGCCGGCCAGGCATTCCTGAAGGACCGGCACGGCCTTGTCCGGCTCGTTGAGCCGGTCGCGGTGAATCTCGGCCAGCGTGGAGAGCACCTGGAATCGCTCCAGCTTCATCTCCTGCTGCTTGCGCTGGATCCAGCCGACCCAGCCGTCGACCCCCGGCTTGGCCTTGTGCCAGACGCCGTCCAGGTCGATCTGGACCTCGATGGTCGGGCCGAACCCGCGGGCCTCCGGCGGTCCCTCGGGCACGGGCCGGGTGAAGCTCGCCGGAGGGGCCGCGATGATCCGCTGCATGACCTTGGCCGTCACCGCGTGGGCCTTGGCCAAGGACCGCCAGTCCTGGACCCATGCCAGGGCTGCGAGCGCCCGGCGGCAATCGCCCAGCGGCGGATGGGGCAGCGAGATCAGATCGAGGTAGTGGCGCGCGGCCGCGGCCTGGTCCCCCTTCTTGCCCGCCGCCTCGGCCGCCGTGCGCACCGCCTCGCGCCGGGCCTCGATGCGCTTCTCTTCTTCCTCCAGGGCCCTCTCCACGCCCTTGAGCTTCCCTGCGGGAAGGAGCATCGCCACCGCGGGCCCGGGCCGGCCGCCGCGGCCTCCTGCCTCGACGCCCATCGCCAGCGCGAGCACTCCCAGGACGATTGCCTTCATCGTACACCTCCTCGTTCTCTGGTCCCCTGCCTTCGGTGATACTCGATCGCACAATTCGGGTCAAGCGGGTTTCGTGTGCTTGCGGAGAAACTCGGCCACGGCCGATTTCGGCGTCTTACCGGAGGCCACCGAGAGCACCAGCCGCGTAGGCTGGGGCGCAGCCCCAGCGTTTGTTGCGGCTGATCGCTGGGGGCGCCTTCCGCTTACCCAGCCAATGTCTTGGATTCATCGCTGGGGCTACGCTTCGCTCCGCCCCAGCCTACCCCTGATCGCTGGGG
>Ga0315290_10002092_pt1 | contig 13980 bp, 9 predicted proteins | sample YL17G12_0_MG_FD_203627 | JGI IMG/M metagenome (GOLD analysis project Ga0315290, IMG submission 203627) | Sediment microbial communities from Yellowstone Lake, YNP, Wyoming, USA - YL17G12_0 | ecosystem: Environmental > Aquatic > Freshwater > Lake > Sediment | place: USA: Wyoming | collected... | reverse complement strand
TGCTGTACTAGAGCCGCGTCCTGCCGATTGGGCCCGAGCCCAACCCACCCCACTTTACGTCCGTCGTAGCAAGGGAGGAGTCTTATGTCGCGTCATACCCGTCGAGAGTTCCTGAAGCATTCCGCTGTTGCGGCGGCCGCGGTGGCGGCGCCGATGGTGGCCGCGGGCCGGGTCCTGGGGGCCAACGACACGATCTCGTTGGGCGTGGCCGGGATCGGCGGCCGAGGCGGCAGCCACATCAGCGAGTTCGCCAAGATGGAAGGGGTGCGGGTCACCCACCTGATCGACCCCGATTCCCGCTTCTTCAAGCAGCGGACCAAGGAGGTCGAGCGGCTCGGCAAGAACACCCCCAAGTGCTTCCAGGACCTCCGCAAGGCCCTCGAAGACAAGGACCTCGACGCCATCAGCATCGCGTCGTGCAACCACTGGCACTCGCTCATGACGATCTGGGCCTGCCAGCACGAGAAGGACGTTTACGTGGAGAAGCCGTGCAGCCACAACGTCTTCGAGGGGCGCAAGTGCGTCGAGGCCGCCCGGCGCTACAAGCGGATCGTCCAGCACGGAACCCAGGGCCGCTCCAGCGACGGCTGGGCCCAGCAGATGGCCGCCATCCAGAGCGGCAAGTACGGCAAACTCCTGGTCTCCAAGGGCTACGCCTCCAAGGCCGGCAGCGGCCGGTGGAGCATCGGCTTCAAGCCCATCGGCAAGCCGCCCAAGGAGCTCGACTACAACCTCTGGCTGGGCCCGGCCCCGGAGATGCCCTATCACCAGAACCTCGTCCACTACAACTGGCATTGGTTCTGGGAGACCGGCAACGGCGAGATCGGCAACCAGGGGGTGCACCAGATGGACATCGCCCGCTGGGCGATCACTGCGGCCACGGGCAAGGTCGGGCCGAAGAGCGTCATTTCCGTCGGCGGGCGCTGGGTCGAAGGGCCCGGCTTCAAGGACCAGGCCCAGACCCCCAACATGCAACTGACCGTGATGGATTTCGACGGCGCGCTGTTGGTCTTCGAGGTCCGCGGCCTGGTCGGCCAGCCGGGCCCGACCGGCAAGACAGTCCGCGGCCGAGTCGACAACGAGTTCTACCTCGAAGAAGGCGTGATCCGCGGCGGCAAGTTCTATCCCAAGGGCAAGGACGAGCCCGAGACGCTGGTCGCCGCCAAGGGCAAGGACAAGCGCCGCCGCAACGACAACCACTTCGCCAACTTCATCGACTGCGTCCGCAGCCGCAAGCAGGAGAACCTCTGCGCCGAGATCCTCGAAGGGCATCTCTCTGCGGCCCTGGGCCACGTGGGCAACATCTCCTTCCGCGTGGGCCAGGACGTGCCCTTCAGCCAGAAGCCGGACCTCCTCGGGTCCGACCCCCGGGCCGTGGAGAGCTTCGAGGCGATCAAGTCGAATCTCACGACGGTCTTGGGCATGAACCTCGACGAGCACACCTACCGGCTCGGCGCCAAGCTGACCTACGACGCCGACGCCGAGAAGTTCGTCGGCAACGAGGAGGCCAACAAGCTGCTGACGCGACCCTACCGCAAACCGTTCGTCGTGCCGGAGACGGTGTAAAGGTCCCCGCAACTGGCCGCTTGCGGCTTAGCCCGTACCCTGCCGCTTGCGGCTTAGCCCGCCATGTCCTGGTCGGGCCCGGGGTGCGGTTTTCTCACCCCCGGTTGCTTTGCGCGGGCGATGGTTTCCTCTAAAATGAACCCAGGGACAGTGGCCCCCTATCGGCGGGGCCTCAGCCCCCGGCGGCTTCTCTTTTCTCTTTCGGCTCTGGCCATGAGGAGGCACTCGGATGAACACTCGGCAACGTGCGGGCGTGAAATCTTGGGTCGTGGTGGGGATGGCCTTGGCGGCCTTGGTGGCGATCGGACTGTGCTCCGGACCGCCCGCGTCGGCCGCCCCGCTGGAGAAGCTCGACAGCTCCATCCATTGGGTCCCCCAAGACGCCGCGGTATATAGCTCGACCATGCGCCTGGGGGAGATCGTCGAGAAGGTCGGCCAGAGCCGGGCCTGGGCCAGGCTCAAGTCGCTCCCGGCGGTCCAGGACGCCCTGGCGAAGCTCGGCGCGGCGGCCGGCTCCGGCGAGCAGGCGGCCACGATCGAGGCGATCCGCCGGAACCCCGAGGTCAAGCGGGCCCTGGCCTTGTTGGGCGACATGCTCGCCCACGAGGTCTTCGTCTACGTCGGGCCCGAGGCCGTCGACGGCATCGACCTGCTCCAGGAGGTCAGCGCGGCCATGAACTACGGCCCGATGGTCCTGGCCATGGCCGGCCAGGAGAGCGAGGTGGGCATGGCCCCGCTGAAGCTCGGCCTCAAGGCCCTCGTCGAGCGCCTCGACCTGGTGAAGGTCCCCAACGTCCTCTTGGGATTCAAGGTGACCAACCGGGACCGCGCCGTCGAGGCGATCGGCAAGCTCGAGACGGCCCTGGGCCTCCTGGCGATGTTCGCTCCCGAGGTCGGCCAGCGGCTGAAGCGCAAGACCGTCGCCGGCCAGGACTACCTCACCCTCGAGCTCGACGGCGGCCTGGTCCCCTGGGACCACCTCCGCGACGCGATCGATATCGACGTCCCCAAGGAGCAGATCGAGAAGCTCTTTGCCAAGCTCAAGAAGATGACCCTCGCGGTGGCCGTGGGGGTCCGCGGCAACTACGTGCTCATGTTGGTCGGCCCCTCGACCGACCTGTTGGGCCGGCTGGGCCCCGAGAAGAGCCTGGCCGGGCTGCCCGTCTTCCAGCCCCTGGAGAAGTTCGTCGATCGGAAGCTCACCGGCATCGACTACGTCAGTCCGGCGATGTGCGCGTGCCTGTTCGACGACGCCCGCGGGGTGAAGATCCTTGCCGGCGCGGTCGAGCGGGCCGTCACCCAGGCCAAGCTCACCGACTCGCAGAAGGCCCGGATCCGCAAGGACCTCAGGGAGCTGGTCCAGGACGTCGAGCGGGTCGGGTACAAGCCCGGGGCCTTGATGTCGTTCGATTTCGTCAGCGACCGCGGCATCGAGGTCTACACCCGCCAGTGGGGCGAGCGGTTCGAGCTGGACGGCTCGAAGCCGCTGGAGCTGCTCGGACACGTCGGCGGCAGGCCCATCCTCGCGGCCCTGGGCCGCGTCAAGGTCTCGCCGGCCGACTACGATCTGGCCGTCAAATGGGTCAACATCGCCCTGCGCTACGTGGACGAGTACGCGCTGCCCCAGATGGACTCGGACGACCGCGCGACGTACCGGAAGGTCATGGACCGGCTCCGGCCGCTGGGCAAGCGGCTCGACCAGGCCAACCGCACGCTGATGCTCCCCGCCCTGGCCGACGGCCAGATCGGCCTTGTGCTCGACGCGAAGCTCCGCAGCCGGCAGTTCCAAAGGGACCTCCCGGCCTTCGACCGGCCCATGCCCATGCTCGAGCCGGCGATCGTGCTGGGGCTGAGCGACGCCGAGAAGTTCCGCAAGGGACTGGAGGAGTACCGCACGCTGGCCAACGACCTGATCGACGCGATCCGCGAGCTGGCCCCGGACGCGGACATCCCGGCAGACCTCAAGATCCCCGAGCCGAAGCACGTCGAGACGTCGGCCGGCAGGATCTGCTCCTTCCCGCTTCCGGCAGCGTGGGGCGTGGATGAGGCGATCGCCCCGAGTCTGGGCATCTCCGCGCACGTCGCGGCGATGGGCATTTCCCAGAAGCACGTCGAGCGGCTTCTGGCCGAGACCGCGCCCCGGCTCGGCGGCGTGCTGGGCGATGCGGCCCGGCCCCGGGCCGCGGCCGTGGTGTTCGATTGGGCGGGCCTGGTCGACGCCGCCACCCCCTGGGTCGACCTGGCCCTCGGCTCCCGCGGCGGAAAGCGCAAGGCCACCGCCATCCCGGCCGCCGAGCTCGAGGCCAAGAAGGAGGCCCCCAAGAAGCCCCGCCCGATGAGCACGCGGGAGCAGGTCCGCGTCGGGCTCACGTTGCTCAAGACGCTCCGCGGCGTGACCTGCGACAGCACGATCCAGGACGGGGTGATGGTCACGCACACGCTGATCGAGATCCGCGACCTGGAGCCGCCCGCCGACAAGAAGCCGGCAGACAAGAAGCCGGCAGCCAAGAAGCCGGCAGACAAGAAGCCGGCAGACAAGAAGCCCGTGGCCAAGAAACCGGCAGCCAAGCAGCCAGCAGAGAAGTAGCGGTTGGGGTCATGGGGCAGGTCCATTCACCGGGTTTTCGAGAATGGACCTGCCCCCCTTTCTTTTCTGCACGGGCGCCGAAATGAGACCCGAAACCACGCACTCCTTGGAGCGCCAAGGTGTTGCACAAACGGACAAGCAGAGACGGGATTCTCTTCTACCGAAACCAACAGCCGGCTTTCCCCATCTTGTGTAGACTATATAATCATTATTAGGCCCCATCGCCCAGCGCGCGCACTGGAGGGCGTAGTGAGTTTCAAGCACCCTGCACAGACTCGGGAGGATGTCACCAGTTTGGCCCATTCGAACAGGGGGCGGTTCCGCCAATGACAGCCAGTCCTGTCTTCGCAATCGCAGGTAACGAGACCGACAAAATCGACGTCCGGCTGAGCTACCGGATTGTCCGTCTGTTTTCCGAAGGCCTATACGTCAGCCCAAACAAGGCTATCGAGGAGTTGGTCGCCAACTCGTTCGATGCAGGGGCACGGCGGGTCGCTATCTTCCTGCCGGCGGATTTCCACGAGCAGGGAGCGACGATTGCCGTTGTCGATGACGGCGAAGGGATGGACGCTGGCGGACTGAAACAGCATTGGCTCATTGGCAAGAGTGACAAGCGGGACTTGCCCACATTGCCTTTGGGCAGGCAGCAGATCGGCAAGTTCGGCATTGGCAAGCTCGCGACCTACGTCCTCGCCAATCGTCTGACCCACATCTCTAAGAAGGGGGGTAGGTACTACTCGACCTCGATGAACTTCAAGATGGTCGATGACAGGGGAGACGACGAGGTAGAGCCGAAGAGCCCGATCAAGATCAGCCTCCGCGAGCTCACTGAGGCCGAGGCCAAACAAGCCTTGAAGCAGTGGATGGGCGCAGCGGCGTTTCAGAACTGCGGCTTCAGGCTGTTCGGCACGAGTGGCACGAAATCATGGACGTTCGCCATCCTCTCCGACCTTAAGGACAAGGTCCACGAGATTCGGCGTGGGAGATTGGAGTGGGTCCTGCGCACTGCCCTTCCTCTGCGTGACGACTTTGCAATCTACCTGGATGGAGCCAAACTCGAGCCCAGCAAGACTGGGAAGGGGCGGATTAAGAGGTGGACGCTCGGTAAGGACATCGACGAGTTGCCCAAGCCGGCTCCCGACGAGATCGAGGCAATCGAGGACAAGAGCCAGCCCGAGGACTCCGAGGCGCGCTTCGCTCTGGAGCACGAGGCGGTCGGCAGGATTACGGGATACGCGGAAGTCTACCGCGACTTGCTCACGGGCAAGTCGGACGAACTGGGGCGGAGCCACGGATTCTTTGTGTACGTGCTTGGACGCCTAATCAACGCGGAAGACGGGCACTTCGGCATTCCGCCTGACGAGCTCCGGCACGGCACGTTCGGCCGCATCCGCGTGGTTGTCCATATGGATGGACTGGACGAGTATCTCCAATCGGATCGCGAGCGCATCCGCCAAGGACCAGTCCTCAAAGACACTCAGAATATCCTCCGCGCGATCTTCAACAAGATCCGGCCCGAGTTGGAGAAGGCGGACGCGGGAGAAGACCCCGGCGCGAAGCTTGCCCGCAAACTCGCGGGCAGTCCCGCGAGTTTGGCTCGCCGCCCCATTATCGAGATGGCGAGGGCCGCCTTGGATGGTAGGATCAAGTCAAGGTACATCGCGCTTCCCCCGGCGACCACGAAGAACGAGCGGGACAAGCTGATCTCGACGCTGGAAACGCGGGCAGAAACGCCGGAGCAGTTCGTCGGCGGGGTCGACTTCGCTTACGACGCCACGTCGAATGATGGAATTGCTGTGTACGACGTAGTCACGGGCCGACTCAGGGTCAACGGCCTTCATCCGTTCGTCGGCGCGTTCTTTGACGAGTTCACGAGCAAGACCAGCGGGCTTCCGCTGGAAATGTTCGCAATGGCCGAAGTGCTTCTGGAATCCCATCTTCACCAAGCCGGGCTCAAACAGGGTCAGATCGATGATGTGATGACTGCGCGCGATCAGTTGCTGAGATACGTAGCTCAAGAGTCGGGACGGAGGACCGCGTTGAACGTGGCGAATGCCCTTCGGAATGCCCGGAACGACGAGGACCGGTTGGAGATTGAGGTCGTGGAGGCTTTCCGCAGCCTTGGATTCGACGCTACGCGCGTCGGCGGCAAGGGCAAGCCTGACGGCGTGGCAAAGGCGCACCTCAGCCCCGGAGAGGACAACAAGCCCCGGCGGTACGCGGCAACGCTAGAGGCGAAGAGCAAGAGAAAGGACGGGACCAAACTCAAGACACAAACCCTCGGCGTATCCACGATTGCGCAGCACCGGGACGAGGCACAGTGCGAGCACGCCATTGTCGTTGCCCCAGCCTTCGACCACATGCCGGGAAAGGCCAGCGCTCTCGCCAAGCACATCAAGGTCGATCGAGATAGCACAGCCGCCAGTGGTAGGCCGCGCACAATCACAGCGATCCACATCGAGGACCTCGCGCGGCTGGTCCAGTTGCGGCCCGTCAAGCGCCTGGGGCTGGCCAAAATCCGCGAGATGCTCCAAACCTGTAGCTTGCCCGAGCAGTGCAAGGAATGGGTGAACAAGGTGGAGAGGGAGTCCGTGGCCAAACCGCCCTACGAGAGAATCATCAATGCGATTCACGCGTTGCAGCAGGAGTACCACATGGCGGCGGTTGAGTACGGGGCCTTGCGAGTTGCGCTGGGCAAGGAGACGCCGCCCTACAAAGTGAGCACCAACGACGAGTTGATCGAGTTGTGCAAGGCGATGGCCGGGATGGCCAGCTACGAGATCACCGCTACCGACCGCACCGTTGAGTTGGACCAGAGCCCCGCAAACGTCCTTGCAGCGATCGAATCGGCCACCAAGGCCCACCTCGCCGATAAACACTGACTGTTCCGGCGAATGCGCACCCCTACGATCCCGTGACAGGCTGCCTACTGCATGTTGAGATCGCACAGAAAGACGATCCTCGAAACCCTAGGGCGCGGGCCGATTCATCCGTTTCCGGCGCGCATGGCGCCCGGAATCGCACTGGAAGCCCTAGGTGACAGCAAGAGCCCGCTCCGGGTGCTTGACCCGATGGTCGGTTCGGGCACCGTTCTCGCGGTCGCGCGTGCCAAGGGGCACCGGGCTTTTGGCGTGGACCTTGATCCCCTCGCCGTCCTGCTTGCTGACGTTTGGACCCGGACGGTCGACGCGGACCACGTGAACAACAAGGCTGCAGACGTCTTGGATCGGGCTAGGGTGGCATTCGGCGGGCTCTCGTCGGGGCGGGCCTATCCGTGGGGGAGCGACAACGAGACCCGGGAGTTCATCCGGTACTGGTTCGACGACTACGCGCGCCGCCAATTGGCCGCCCTCTCCAGTGCGATCCACCGGGTTCACGACGACGCGACCCGTGACGTTCTGTGGTGCGGCTTTTCCCGGCTCATCATCACGAAAAGCGCGGGCGCTTCGCTTGCGATGGACCTAGCGCACAGCCGGCCACACCGGGAGTTCGCGCGGGCACCGGTCAAACCGTTCAACCGCTTTATCTCGGCTGTCACGACTGTCGTCTCGAACTGTCCCCAGACCGGATCGGGGGCCGTTGGCCCCGCCACGGTCGTCAAGCGGGGGGATGCCCGGAAACTGGACATCGAAGACAGCTCGATCGACCTGGTACTTACTTCGCCGCCGTACCTGAATGCGATCGACTACATCCGGTGCAGCAAGTTCTCACTCGTTTGGATGGGGCACAATGTTGGCGCGCTTCGCCAGATTCGCGGGGAGAGCGTGGGCGCGGAGGCATCGTCCGAGCAAGCGATGGAGGCTGGGTGGGTCAAGTCGCTGATCGACCAGCTCGGCCTCAAGCCAGTGCTCTCTAATCGCGACCATGCTCTCTTGGCGAGATATGTGTGGGACATGGGGCGAGCACTAGCTGAGGTTTCGCGTGTCCTACGGCGTGGAGGACGTGCGGTATACGTCATCGGCGACTCCATGAGCAGGGGCACCTTCATACCCAACTCCTCGATTGTCACCGCCGTCGGGCAGAAGCATGGCCTCTCGTTGGTGTCGCGGCAGTCCAGAGCACTGCCTGCCAACCGCCGATACCTACCCCCGCCGAAGCGATGGCTGTCGAGTGCCACAATGGATGCCCGGTTGCGACGAGAGGTCGTTGTTGTGTTCAACAAACCATAGGCGTGTGGTCGGCGCCTAGTGGAAATGGAAACTGGGCCGGGTCTCATTTCCCGATGCCCCTGGTCCCATCGAGCCGGTTGAGCTTCCCGAAGGCTGACGGGATGCTGAGCAGTGTCGTGGCCTTCTTCCACTATTCGGCGTGCGGCCGAGGCTTCAAGGCGGCGCCGAGCGCGTCCGCGTCCACCCCCAAGTCCTTCCCGTCGGTGCCAAGCCCCGTGTACCTGCTCGCCGGGGTGAGCCGATAATCGCCCTTCCCGTAATCGGCAAAGCCCACGGCCGGCCAGTCCGCGTCCCCGTACGCGCCGCTGGCCGTCTGCCGGGGCTCGAACAGGGTGCCGGCGGGATAGGTCTTGCCGTTCATCGCCGACCGGGCACGCCCTTCGCCGTGGCCCACCAACAGGTTCTTGTCCCAGATCATGCCGGGAAACGCCTCCGCGAAGCTGTTCTGCCCGCCGTCCACGCCCGGGCCGTAGAGTCCGAAGCCCAGGACGTTGTTGGTCAGCTTGAAGCGGTTGCAGGGTTTTCCGATCACCTTGCCCGACGCATCGTGGCCGCCGAGGCCCGTCATGAAAAGGGCCGAGTAGTTGGTGGGCAGAAACGTATTGTGATCGATTTCCACGTCGTCGGCGCCCGACGTGATCATGAACGCCGTGCGCTCGATCCGCTCGAAGAGGTTGTTCCGGATCAGGAACCGCCGGCTGGGCTGGCTCTGGTTCGGCGAGTCTTCCCCCATCACCACGAAGGCCGTCGGCGAGCTACGGAGCCGGTTGTGGATCATCGTCACGTCCTGGACCGCGGACCAGGGCGCCTTGCCGTCCTGGTTGCGCACGGTGAAGAGGATCGCGGTCCCGGCCTGGGCATGGACCCAATTGTTCTCGAAGGTGTTGCCTTCGATCAGGACCCTGCGGGCGTTCTTCAGCTCGAAGAGGTTCTTCACCGTCCAGGGGATGCCGCCGTATCCGGGCTCGCCGATCTTCCAGGACAAGGGCTTGAAGCAGTGATTGCCGCGAAACTCGATGTCGCTGGGCACCAGGTCGGCAACGTGGGGATCCGCCCCGCCGAACATCACGTTCTCGCCCGATCCTTCGAGGCGGTTGTTGACGATCTTGTAGGGCCCCGGGCCGTTCCAGCCGCAGATGGCCTGCGCATCGAAGCCCTGGGCGTGCCCCTCGGCCAGGTAGGAGTCGATGACCGCGGTGTGCGCACTGTTCAGGGCCACGCAGCGGAAGCAATTCTGCGAGGGATCGCCGTGAATGTACACGCGATCGAGGATCAAGTGATGCGCGACGGCTGCCAAAGCGTTCTGGTCGGGGCCCCCGCTGCCCAGCTTCACCAGGGCCCAGGCGTTCTTCACGCCCGGCGCCACCGTGACCTCCAGGCCGATCAAGCGATAATAGCCGGCATGAAGGGCCGTGCCGATCGCCCCATTGCCGTTGGGATCGACGATCTTGGGCATCGCCCTGACGTGTTGGGGACCCACCCGAAGGCCTTCCTTCGGCAGACCGGCCACGTCGGAAGTCCGAATCGTGATCCATTTCCCGGTTCCGCCCTTGGCCGGCAGCACGAAGTTCCCCGTGTAGGCGGCGCCGGGCTCGAGCACGATTTCATCGCCGGGACTTGCACGATGGAGGGCCGCCTGGAAATCGGCGCCGGCCGCAACCCGGATCGTCGTGCCGGTCACCGGCGTCGAAGCGAGGCTGGTTTCCACGGACACCCGAGGGCGGGCCGGCGGTATCGGCGCCGCTTCCGCGGTCAGGCAGGCCATCAGCGACAAGAGGCCCGCTAGCGCGGAGATGACCGACATAATCATGGTACACCTCTCCCATTCGTCGAGCTGGCATCCGCGTGGGGTCGTGCATTCTCGTATTGCCCAAGACGCACATTATCGCCGCCTCCTGCCGGCCGTTCAAGCCAAGCAGATGGCATCCCCCCGCTTTCCCGGGGCATGGCCCGATGCTACACTTACGTTGGGCTGTAGCTGCCCGGAAGGGAGACGCCGATGGAACAAGCCATTCAGTTCACGCTCAACGGCAGGCCCGTGCGCGTCACCGCGGACGCCGAGCGCAAGCTCCTCTGGGTCCTGCGATCCGATCTGGGGCTGACCGGCCCCAAGTGCGGGTGCGGCCGGGGCGATTGCGGCGCGTGCACCGTCCTGGTGGGCGGCGAGCCGGTCCGGTCCTGCCTGGTCCTGCTCAAGGACGTGCAGGGCAAAGAGGTGGTCACGATCGAGGGACTGGCCAAGAACGGGTCGCTCGACCCGGTGCAGAAGGCGTTTATCGAGCACGACGCCCTTCAGTGCGGGTTCTGCACGCCGGGGATGATCGTTCAGGCGGCCGGCCTGCTGCGCAAGAACCCCAAGCCAAGCCGCGCAGAAATCCTCGCGGCCATGGAGCACAACCTGTGCCGCTGCGGGGCCCATACCAGGATCGTCGCGGCCATCGAGTCCGCGGCCCTGAGCGCCCGGGGAGGAAAGACGCCATGAAAGACCAGTACCTTGCACTCGATTTTGGTGACGTCCCGGACGCTTCCTCCACCGACCGCCGGGAGTTCCTCAAGATCGTCGGCGGAGGGATCCTGGTGCTGGTCTCGCTCGGCGAGGCCGAAGCACTTGCCCAGGGGAAGCGCGGCGGCGGCTTCGGCCGGCAGCTCCCCTCGGACGTAAACGCCTTTCTCAAGATCGGCGAGGACGGGCGCGTGTCTTGCTTCACCGGCAAGATCGAGATGGGCCAGGGCATCGTCACGTCGCTGGCCCAGATGCTGGCCGACGAGCTCAACGTGCCGCTGGAGCGCGTGGACATGGTCATGGGCGACACCGCGGTGTGCCCCTGGGACATGGGGACCTTCGGGTCGATGAGCACGCGATTCTTCGGGCCGCCCCTCCGCGCAGCGGCTGCGGAGGCCCGCGCGGTGCTCGTGCAGCTTGCCGCGGAGCGGCTCCAGGTCCCCGCCGGACAACTGCGGGCCGAAAACGGCGAGGTCGTCGACAAGGAGCATCCCGAGAAGAAGGTCTCCTACGCCGAGCTGACGAAGGGCAAGCGGATCGAGCGGCGATTGAATCAGAAGGCCGTGCTGGAGGCCGTCTCCGAGTTCACCGTGGTCGGCAAGCCCGTGTTGAGAAGGGACGCGCTGGACAAGGTGACCGGCAAGGCACAATACGCGGCCGACGTGCGCCTGCCCGGCATGCTCTGCGCAGCGATCCTGCGCCCGCCCGCCCACGGCGCCACGCTCCAGAGCGTGGACACCTCCGAGGCGGAGCAGGTGCCGGGCGTGCGGGTCGTCAAGCAGGGCGGCCTGGTGGCCGTGCTTCACGAGCACCCCGACGTTGCCGAGCAGGCCCTGGCCAAGGTGAAGGCCCGGTTCGATCGGCCCCCGGCCGGCGTGGACGACAAGACGATCTTCGACCACCTGCTCACGGTCGCGCCCGAGGGCAGAACGGTGGTTGGCGGAGGCGACCTGAAGCAAGGCGCGGAGCTGGCGTCGAGCGTGACGGAGGCGACCTACCTGAACGGTTACGTCGCGCACGCCCCCATCGAGCCCCACGCCGCGCTGGCGAAGATCGAGGGCGACAAGGCGACGGTCTGGGTCTCCACGCAGAACCCGTTCGGGGCGCGGGACGAGATCGCCGGGCGCCTGGGATTCGGCCCGGCCAACGTCCGCGTGATCACGCCGTTTGTCGGCGGGGGCTTCGGCGGGAAGACGAACAACCAGCAGGCCGTCGAGGCGGCCCTCCTGGCCAAGGCCACCGGCAGGCCCGTCCAGGTCGCCTGGACCCGGGCCGAAGAGTTCTTCTACGACACCTTCCGGCCGGCCGCCGTGGTGAAGATCCGGTCGGGCGTGGACCGAGCGGGCCGGATCGTGCTTTGGGACTACCACGTCTATTTTGCGGGCGAGCGGGGGTGCCAGCAGTTCTACGACGTGCCGCATCACGTCACGGTGTCGCACGGCAGCGGCTGGACGGCCGGGCCCGGCACCCACCCGTTCCGCACCGGCCCCTGGCGCGCCCCGAGCAACAACACGAACACCTTCGCCAGGGAATCGCAGATCGACCTGATGGCCGCCAAGGCCGGGGCCGATCCGGTGGAGTTCCGCCTGAAGAACTTGACCGACCAGCGCATGCTCGGCGTCCTGAAAGCGGCGGCGGAGAAATTCGGGTGGAAGCCGGGGAAGGCCCCAAGCGGCCGGGGTCTCGGCGTTGCCTGCGGCACCGACTCGGGGACCTATGTGGCGTGGATCGCCGAGGTCGAAGTGGACAAGAAGTCCGGCGCGGCTCGGGTCAAGCGAGTCGTCTGCGCCCAGGAGATGGGCCTGGTGATCAATCCGGAAGGGGCGAGAATCCAGATGGAAGGCTGCATCACCATGGGATTGGGCTACGCCCTGGCCGAGGAGGTCCACTTCAAGGACGGCGAGGTGCTCGACCGCGATTTCGGCAGCTACCCAATCCCGCGGTTCTCCTGGCTCCCGGAGATCCAGACCGTGCTGGTGGACGCCAAGGACTCGCCTCCCCAGGGAGGCGGCGAGCCGGCGATCATCGGCATGGGGGCGGTGCTGGCCAATGCAATCTTCGATGCCACCGGCGCCCGGCTGTTTCAGCTTCCGATGACCCCGGAGCGGATCAAGGAGGCGATCGCGAAGCGGGGATGACCCGCCTCCGGCTGCGGACGGGTGGCACGGGCATCTTGCCCGTGCTTGCGGCGCAGCGCCAGCTCAATGCTCCCGTGGAGCTCGGCCGGGTTCTGCTTCGAATAGAGCTTCACCTGCCGCGTGTCGGCGCAGTGCCAGTAGTCGCCCTGTTGTCTCAGGTCTTCCGGTCTCCACTTCTTCCGTCCGATGGCCTTGCCGGTCTGTTGGAATGAGCCCCGACCCCGTTTCCGTCGCCCCCGTTTCCGTTTCCGTGGCCCCGTTTCCGTGGCGATTGTATCCCTCGTCAGCGGCTTGACACGGTTCACTGGTCCGAAAAGGCTTTCGCATCCGCGAGCATCTTGTCAACCTCGCCGATCGCCTCTTTGGCATCATCGGGGCGAATGTGTGGTTTCAGCTTCACCAGTTGCTCGGCGCGTTGCTGGGCGCCTGCCTCCGGGCTTTGAAGCCGGACGTACAGGGCGGTCGAGAGCCGCTCAAGCTCGGCAACTCCTCGGCTACCCAGCCTATTGGCGACCCACTCCACTTGGGGCTTGTAGCGGGCGATTGTCTTCGGATAGCTCTGCCTAATCAGATCAGCCAGCCTGCCCGGCTCATAGCGCGGACCGTATCCCGGGTCAGGGACCTCCAGAGTCAGAATCGAGTCGGCTCGGAGCCCCGTCAATTCGTCCGTCAGATCGAATGAGTAGGGGCCGTACTTGTACAGCACGAACTCGAATTCGGTGGGCACTCCAGCCATCTTCTGGAGAAAGTAGACCGCCTTCTGGATATGCGTCTCACCGCACCAACTGCCTTGTTCCTTCATTGCGTCGATGACCGAAACCAACACGGCGGCTCTCGGGAGTCTCTTCATGATTCGTCCTCCTCCTGACGGACGATGATATCTTGCCGGTACTTCTTGAGCCACTCCTCGGCACGAGTGCGAAACTCCGGGTCCACGAACACGTAGTCGACATTGACCAACGGCAGATTGTTGAGCACGTGGGACGCGGCAAGGGACGAGACGATCTGCCCATCTCG
>Ga0315290_10002088_pt1 | contig 13995 bp, 13 predicted proteins | sample YL17G12_0_MG_FD_203627 | JGI IMG/M metagenome (GOLD analysis project Ga0315290, IMG submission 203627) | Sediment microbial communities from Yellowstone Lake, YNP, Wyoming, USA - YL17G12_0 | ecosystem: Environmental > Aquatic > Freshwater > Lake > Sediment | place: USA: Wyoming | collected... | reverse complement strand
GCGGCTAGCTTTACTTTCGCAGAATCGCCGCTTGAGGGTAAGCAACTCAATGTGTTGTGCCGAAGGTCCGCACGACATTTTCAGATTGCGTGGCGAGACCTCAGGACGCCGAGACTGGCGCGTCGGCTGCGTATCGGCGGACGGTGCGGTCGTTTATCCCCTAGATCGTCCGCAGCCAATTGTGGTGAGCTGCGCGGGTTACGGATGTCAGCTCACGGGCGATCATTTGAAGACGCTCAATGGCTGGATGTGGCCGAACTCCGACTGATGCTCGGCCCTCCCGGCGCGATCCAAACGATGGCGTCACTCCCCAGTGCCAGCGCCTCATGGTGAAATCACGGACGCTGCAGCACAGCGCCCTTGGGAGCAACATGCGCCTCGCTCATCTCCGCACGCCGATCCGAGGTATGACGCCGCGACTGCGCAAGTTCGGACTCGCCGTCGTGACCACCATCGTTCTTCTTGGAGGCAGCCCCGTTGCGCGGGCACAGGACGGCGGCCCCGCGGTCGTGCCCTACCGCCCCTCCGTCGCCACGCCCGCCGACCTGCCGGCACCTGGCTGGCCCGAACTCGAAGCCGGCGTGCAATGGGCCAAGGGCGGCGACATCGCGCGCAGCCAATCGTCGCCGATGACATTCAAGCTTGCGTGGAACGAAAGCTGAGCCGTTCTGATCGGAACGGATGCCTACGATTGGCAGCGCGCGTACGACGGCAGCACGGCGCATAGCGGTGGCGACACTACGCTGACCCTCAAGTACAGATTACCCGTCAATGACAACCTTGCGTTCGGGGTGGAACTGGGTGTGGCTTTGCCGACCGCGCGCCCGCCGATCGGCAGCGGCAGGACGGATTGGGGATTCAATACCATTGCCAGTTTTGATTACCCGGGAGTGCATGTTGACGTCAATGCCGCGGGAGCCCGACTTGGCGCGGTCGACGAGGGACAGGGACCGTGGCAGGGCGGATGGGCGATCGCCGCTTCGCATCCGCTCGACGAACGGTTCGGCATCACCGGCGAGGTGTCTGGTCTCGTGCAGCGCGGAACCTCGGCGCAGGCGCAGGGCCTCGTGGCACTGAATGACAACGTGAGCCGCGCGCTGGTCCTCGATGTCGCCGTGGCCGCAGGATTGTCGCGCACCGCGCCCGACTGGCAATTGATGGCCGGCATGACCGTGCGACTCGGTCACTGGTTTTGAATTCACGACGACATCCGGCGCCGTGGCGCGCACCGCGTCCTTCATCGACGTCGATCACCGACGTACTGCGCGACGATCGTCTCATCGTCGACGGTTCCTGTACGACCCGAAGCCCTTGTTCGGCCTGCCCGAGAGCGGCCATTGACGCCCATCGTGGCACGGCCGGTAACGTGTTGTGACGCTTTACTTGCCGGCGCCCATCGTAGCCGCCTGCTTCGGGGCCACGGGGACCATCAGGTGCGCGTACGGCGTGCCTTTCCACATGACCCACGGCCCACCGGTCTTGGGATCGGTGGGGTATGCGTCGAGCAGCTTCGGGTCGGAGTAGAGCACCATGATGTGCGGTGGCGACACGACCCAGTCGTTGGTGGCCGTCGGACCAGTCGCAAACGGGTCGGTGTTGCTGGCGCCCTTGTCGCCACGCAGCATGTAGGCGATGCCGGCGCCCTCGATCTTCGGCGGCACCTTCTTCTCCCACGCATCGGCCCACACCTGCCACGCCTTGTCGAGGCACATCGGATCTTCGATTGAGGCACCCCCGAATTCTGTGGGCGAATTCGGGAAGCAAACCCAACCGTTGGTGCCGGCGCGCAGTTGTCTCGGCTGGCCGCCCTCCTTGTCGGGCCAATCCATGATCGTCGCGTTCTTGGCGATTGCGGCGGGTGCCGCGCTCGTCGCGTTAGCGATCTTCTGGGCATCGGTCAGTTTCGCAGGCTTCTTCGCCGCTGGAGTCGGCATCGCATGCTGCGTGTACGAGATTGATGGGACAAGCAAAGCGACGGCTGCCAGCATCGGGACGACGTATCTCGACATCGTGTACTCCTACCGAAGGATTCCTGCCCCCGTCCGGTCGACGGAAGTGCCAAGAAACGTTAGTCCGATGCGCACGGTGTGTCAAGGTTTGCCCCCATGCCTGATCGCTGGGCAAAGGAGAGAGCGACGGTGCATCCACCATCGAGCCAAGTGAAACGAAAGGTCCACCTTCTCAAGTCGACCCGTTGCAGACATGAGGCGCGCCCCAAGAGCGGACGCGTTTGGCGTGCCCGAAAGACGACGTTCAACGCGCCTCAGCCCTGCGCTCTTGCTTCCCACTTTGGGACATCGACCCCCTTCACGATGAGCTTTTCCCGGCCGAAGAGCTCGCCGAACAGGGCGGCCACGATGATGAACAACTAGAGCATCCCGCAGATTCGTGCGTAGGTCTGCGGCGAGGTTTCAATGGCACGTGGTGTCAAGCAGGCTCCCTTGCAAATCGAACTCAGCGACCAATGCAAACTTCACTCAGCCTACCGGGAAAATAGAGAAATGGAAACGGCTGACCGCTTCGCGAGCACTGGGGGAGCGAGGCTGCTCGCCGGGCCTGGTCGATTCTTCACGAGTAAGGGCAGATCTCAGCTGCCGGCGCCTTGGAGACTTTCCCGACCGTCCACTCTTGGGCGTCTTAATCGTGCAGACGTGTCGCCTGCCGGCAAGACACAAGCAATGGGCGTGGGGCTCTTCGCAAACGATGCGGTACCCTGGTACCTTGGTACCATTCGGCCAAGGAGGCACTTATGCCCGGATCGTCCAAACACTTTGAAATTGAACGTATACAGACCGGCGTCCGCATGGAGCGGCGGCTATTGAAGGTACTGAAGGCACTTGCCGAGTACAAGAACATGACGCTGGGCGACTTGCTTGAGGGGATAGTGCTGCATGCCTTTGAGGGAAAGGCGCCGTTCACCGCGGCGACCATGCGGAAGATCGTCGAACTCAAAGGCATCTACGAGCTGGATCTCGGCGCGCGCGCGAGTCACCGACTCAAGGAGAAACCATGACCGACGACGAGTTTCTTCGAGCGCTGGAGCGCTGCGAGCTGGCGGAAAGCGAGTTCGGGCACGCCGCCCATGTGCGCGCAGCATATTTGTATCTCCAAGAGGCGGATTTCGCCGGAGCGCTGGAGCGGATTAGCCGCGCGATCCGCAACTACGCTACACACTTGGGAAAGCCTGATCGGTACCACGAAACGATCACCGTGGCGTACCTGGCGCTCGTTCAGCAACATATCTGCGAACGCGGTAACGGCGGAGGGTGGGTGGCGTTCGCGCGGGACAATTCCGAACTCTTTCAACCCGGCCTGCTTCGGCAGTTCTACTCACAGGCACAACTCGAGTCGGAAATGGCTCGCAGAGTCTTCTTGCTGCCCCATTCGGCGCCGACGTGGCGCGATGCATGCGCGTGAATTTGGCGAGTTGTCGAGGTCTGCTGAGCGGCTGGCTTGTCGCAGCCACCATTCCCCTGCTGTTCGACCCGCACACCATCGCTGCATGGTCTGCCGCCGGTCTTGGGAATCGATCACGGGTCGCACTTTCAGCAGTCGAATTGCTAGGCGCTACCCTGTTTGCGTTCGAACGTTCGGTCGTGGCGGGCTTCGCGCTTCTGCTAGCGTCATTTTCGCTCGCTGCGGTCATCCACGTTCATCACGGCGAGATGCCGTGGTGGCTGGCCGCGTATTCGATCGTAGGAATACTCTTGCTACATCTTACGCGCCGCGGACTCCGTTCCGTCGCAGTTCCATAACGAGCTTGGTGATGTCGAGCCAACTTCGATGCGCAGCGTTGGAATTGCAAGGGGCGCGTGCCTCTGTCTGAACGGCGTCGCAGCGTTCTCCAGTATCATTGGAATCTCGAACTGCCGGAGAGGCGTCATGACGATCACGCGGTTTTTCAGCGTCGGCAGCACGTGTTTTTGCGCATGTGCGCTTCTCATCGCGGCAACAGTTTGTCAACCGGTGCGTTCTGAGAATGTGGTCTACGCAGACAATGGTTATCCAGACGGACTTCTGGGCGAGTGGGACATGGTCGGGACGGTCAGGGGCCAGCCTGTACGATATCGCGCCCAAGGCGAGCGCGTCCTCCAGGGCAGCTTCTTGCGTCTCCACATGGTAGATGTCGAAGTGCCGCCCAGGTACGAAGCCGAGGTTTTCATCGGCTTTGATGCGAGCGCCGGTGATTATGTGACTCACTGGCTCGATCGATTCGGCGCTGGAGGCGCCCGCGTCGTCGCAACTGGCAAACGCGAGGGCGAGCGGCTGGTCATCATTTTCCCTTACGCGGAGAGTCCCTTTCGCGATACGTTTACCTTCGAGCCAAAGGCGCGGACATGGTCTTTGCTGCTCGAAGCGCAGGGTCGCGACGGGTCCTGGTCCACGTTCGCGGCCTACAAGTTGGTGCGTCCGGTCATCGACACCAGCACAAAATCTGGCGGAGGTTAGTGATCGGCGAGCGCCGGCGCAACCTAAATCAGAGGTGTGAGTCGTTCTGATGAGTAATTCGAAGGCTAGTTGCGTGAAGTGCCGGGATTCATGAACGATGCGACACGCCCCGAATGTCCGCTTCCAGGCGTTTTGGAAGGCGACGCCGACCGTCCGCAGCTGGCCGTTATGAAAAGCTTTCCATAACGGCCATTATGGAAAGTTGTTGTTTATGGAAAGCCTCGTGATGTAGCGTCGACGTTCCGGTTGCGTTTGCGCGGCATCGGTATGGGATGCGCTTTACATGAAAATGCGATTCTCTGGAGTGGCCATCCCCTCCAAGAGGGCAGCCATGAATGCTTCATTTCTCGTATTGCCCAGCCTCAGAGGCTGGTCCTTGCGATGAAACAGCGCACCTTGGCCCGGCTGCAAGGATCCCAAAGCGAAGATCCTCCACTATCGACCTCCGGACTCGCTGCTGCATTTCCTCACGACACTGTGATTCTTATGTAAAGCTCAAGGGCGCTGCCGCTGCCAGCTTTCCAAGTAGCGGTACGCGCTCGCACTGGGGCGCTTTCCATAAAAAACATCTTTCCATGATGGCCGGTGTGCGCCACTGCCCCGAGCTGGCCGAATGGCCGCACCCAAGGTACATCGGCCACTGGGCCAGCAAAGTGCCAGCGGCGGGTGTGGGTTGGCCGCCGCCGATTACGGTTGTTCTCGCGTAAGGCGGCATTCCTCGCAAGCGACGACGCCTCCTGCCTCACCGGGCAGACGATCTACCCGGACGGCGGACGGCTTGCGCTCAACTACACGGTGCCAGTCCCCTGACGCGGGAGCGCGTCGCGACAGGCCTTGACGGCACGACGGGCTTCGTCGAAATGTCACGCCTGCAGCCGTTGCGTTTCGGTCCTGCCTTGCGACCCGTCTTCTGGCGCGCTGACCGAGTCGGTCACGCCACCGGATCAATCGGCGTTTCAAGGCCGAGGCGTGCCTCCACCGCCTCGGCGGCGTCAAGGCAGAGGTCCTCGCGCAAGCGCTGACCGGTGAGGAGCACGCCGACCGGCAGACCCGTCGCCTCGTCCCGGCCGGCAGGCACGCAAGCAGAAGGCAGGCCCAGCAAGTTGGCCGGCACGACCGGACGCATCAATTCCACCGTGGCCGCCGCACCCTCCGGGGTTGCTGCGTCGAACCCGTGCTCGAACGGGAGTTGGGTCCACGTCGGTGTCAAGACCAGCGGGTGCGTCGCCAGGAAAATCGACCAGGCACGGGCGATCCCGTCACGGCTCGCGAACATCTGCGACATGGCAGCGGTGTCGGCGAGGGGAGGCACGGTCCGGTTGACGGCGGTCAGGAAGGCCAAGCCGCCGGCGCCCATGAGCGGCGTCAGCTGGTCGAGGACCGACGCGAAATCGCCCATGATGAACCGGGCCCAGACGGCGACGGCCTGCTCGTAGCCGGGCGGGCAAGCCTCCACCACATCGTAGCCGGCGTTTGCAAGCGCGTCGGCGGCCCGGCGCACGACGCCGGACACCACCGGATCGACACTGCCGCCTGGCGGGGCCGGCACCACGGCTACACGAATGGGCTTGGACACGGCCCGACCCGCGAGGGGGGCGTCGATCGACCATGGGTCACGAGGATGCGCGCCCATCAGCACCTGCAGCCCGAGGCGGACATCAGCAACGCGTCGGGCCATCGGTCCCTGGACGTTCATCAACTGCACGGCAAGCAGGCGGTCCTCGGAAGGCACGAAACCGGCGTCCGGGACCCGGCCGGCCGAAGGTCGGATCGACGCGATTCCGCAGGCATTCGCCGGATTGCGCAGCGAGCCTCCGATATCGTTTCCGAGACCGATGGGACTCATGCCGGTGGCCAGCGCCACCGCCTCGCCCCCGCTGGAACCGCCCGCGGTCCGCCCGCGGTTCCACGGGTTGCGGGTGAGACCATGCAGCGAGCTGTCGGTGTGCACTCGAAGCGCCATGTCGGGCACGTTGGTACGGCCGATCGGTATGGCCCCCGCGGCCCGCATTCTCTCGACGACCGGCGCATCGAGCGGGACCACAGCCTGCGCCAGCGCCGGTACGCCCCAGGTTGTGGGGAGGCCCGCCATGTCGATGTTCTCCTTCACCGTGAACGGCACACCGTGCAGGCGTCCGCGTGGCTCGCCGGCGGCCGTCATGCGATCGGCCTCTCGCGCGGCGGCGCGCGCCTCACTGGCGAGGACGCGGACCACGGCATTCACCTGGGGGTTGACCGCCTCGATCCGGGCGAGGTGTGCCTCGACAGCCTCTGTTGCAGAGAGTTTCCCGCTGGCGATGAGGCTCGCCAACTCGCTTGCTGACTTGCGCCACGGTTCATGCATCGACTACTCCCGAAGTGCAAGCGACAGCTGGTGACGAAATCCTGGCCCGGCGCGCCCGGGAACAGGATTTCAGGGATAGTAAATCCAACGCCACAAGGCGCGATCGGGAGCAGCGTAGCACAACGTGACTTGATCAAGCCGACGCGAAAACGGGAGGGCCAGGGATCGCCGCGGGGCCGTTTTTGCGCCGGGTGGGGGTGATCCGCGTGTGCGGACGTGCCCGCGCACGCGCCTGGCGAGCACCGGCACGCGTCTGCCCGGCGTCGTGCGCGGCGGGCGGTCGACGTTCGGGGTTACCAAGCGATGCGTTGATCGAACACGTACTCGGGTGCCGGCTGGGCGTGGGGGTCGAAGTCACCCGTCCCGGAATCGGGTAGGTCCCACAGCGGCGGGCCGCGGGCGGGTGCGATGCGGGGCGGCGCGGTGAGCTCGCCCCGGTGGACGAGGATGTCGCGCACGGTCGGGCCGTCGGTGATGAAGGCGATGATGCGCATCGCGCCACCGCAGTAGGGACACACCAGCGGAAAAACTTCGAAGATGCGGGCGAGCAACAGCGCCCAGGCGTAGCGGGCGGCACGACGATGCGCCGGTTCGGCGGCGGGTTCCGCGTTGGCTGCAGGCGGCGAGGTCGTCGCGGCCAGTGCGAGGGCGGTGGCTTGCCGTGCGCAGAGCTGAGTTGGACCCACCGCGCATCCACCGCCACCGCCGCTTTGGTGTGTTGGCGCGAATGGCCGGTCATCGGAAATTTCCACGGCATGAGAACAGTGGGACGCTCAGAGATTCTCGAGGCGGACGGCTTCCCGTACCTCGTCGACCACAAGAAGGACATGATCGACTCCGGCGGGATTAATAAGGTCTATCCGCGGGACATCGACGAGACCGCGGCGCGCCATCCGGCGATGCGCGAGCCGCGCGCGCCGTCCTGGTAAGGACGGGAGCGGAAGATCTGACGAATGATGGAGTCCACGACGAGATTTCCCTCGTTGGCGCTCAACCAGGCGATGACCTTGCTGCTGGGCATCGGTTTCGTTGGCTCGCTGAGGACGTCGGCATCGACCAGGTAATTCATCCGAGGTCCGGCACCTTGATGTCGTCGGTCGTGTCGCTGCGATCCATCGGCGTGAACCAACCTTTGACCGGACAAGCGGGCAGCAGCTTCACCAGGCCTTCGTTGCGCCGCCGCTCCATTCGTTTGAGCCGGTATTCCCCGCGATCGATTCGTTCGACTTCGAATTCCTGTCCCGGCAGGACGCCATCCCGTTGCCGGAATTCGGCAGGGAGCACGATCTGGCCCTTCGTGGAAACGGTGGTTTTCATGTGAGCAAGATGCCGTCTTGCACGCATGCCGTCAATCGCCGAAGGCTGGTCCTCATTGCGTTCTGTGCCTGCTCGCGTTGCGATGGCGACGAATCAGATGGCGAGCAGGCCGAGCAGACGCGCTCGGTCCACGGCATGCTTGCGCGTGCCGGCGGATAGCTTCGAGAACAGGTTCTTCAGGTGCCACTTCACGGTTTCGTCGCTGACGCTCATCGCGCGCGCGATCAGCTTGTTCGACATCCCGCCGTCGAGCAGGGCCAGCACTTCGGCTTCCTTCGGTGTCAGCATCCCGGCGAGCGGGATCGCGGGTTGCCGGGTCGCGGCAGGCTTCGGCCGCTCCTGCCCGGTCGGCTCGAACGCCGCCGCGCCCGTTGCCTGTGATCCCGCGCGAAGCTCGATGCCCATCTCGATGGCCATCGGGTGCGTGTCAGCCAGGAGGCGGTCGTGGCCGCCGATCGCCGCGAGGCTCAGCGCCTCGGCCAGCAGCGGCAGCGCTTCGCTGGTGCCGCGCTGCCGCGCGACGACGGCGCGAAGCACCCTGATGGTCAGCGCATCGCGGCCGCGATGCAGCCGCGTCGCCAGCGCGTCCGCGGATTTGAGCTGGTCTTCCGCCATCTCGAATTGGTGCTGTCCGATGGCGGCGTAGGCATTGGCGATCGCCGCGGTGAGCTGGTAGAGCGGGAGCAGCGGCAGGTGGTCGGCATCCGCGAACGGGGCGGCCATTCGTTCGATCAGGGCAGCGAGGCGCGTCACCGTTTCCGGGCGCGACCGCAACGCATGTATCCGGATCTGCTCGGCAAGGCTCGTCAGCATCAGCCGCGGCATCCGTCGCGCTTCGCCGAGCGCCGTCAGGTTGTCGAGCACCTCGAGCGCGTGTCGCTCGTCGTCGTGGCTCATCGCGATGCGCGCAAGCGTCCGGTACGCATGCAGCACGACGTCCGGCAGCGTCGTGCGCTCGATGACGTCGAGACGATTGGCGAGGACCGCCTGCGCGGCTGCCGGCTGGTCGCGCTCGAACAGGGCAGCCGCCATGAGCGGAGCGAACGTGCTGGCGAGGACGCTGCGGCGCCCGGCGTCGCGCTCGGCGTCGAGCAGTGCGAAGCGCAGCGCCGCCTCGGCCTTGTACGCGTTGCCGTCCCACAAATGGCTCAAGCCTACGATCATGCGCCCGAACGACAGCGCGATCAGCAACGACTTGTTCTCCAGTCGCGCCGGCAGGTGAGCTTCCAGCCGCCGCACCTTGTCGGTGTCGCCCTCGAACAGCGCCAACAGCGCCAGAATGTTCGCATGCACGGGCGCATCGACCGGATCCCGGAGGCTCGCCGGCGGGTCCTTCCATCGGTCCAGCATCGCCGCCGCGATACCGGGGCGGTCCTGAAAGTGCGCCGCGCTTGCGCCGACCAGCGCGGCCTCGAACTGCACCGGCGGTGGCGCGCCGGGGTCGCGCGCAAGCTCCCTCGCCATGTCCAGCGCCTGCGCCGGCCGATCGCCGAGCGCCATGATCCAGCCCGACGCGATGCGCAGGTCGACGTCCCCGACAAAGGCCTCGTCGGGGACGCGTTGCAGCCATTCGCGGGCCTCGGCCAGCATGCCCTGCTTGGTGAGATCCAGCAGGCAGCGTTGGGCGTAGCTCTGGGCCAGGACGTCCTCGCCGGCGGCCAGCGCATGCCGGCCCGCGTCGTGAAAGCGCCCTCGCGCCGCAAACCAGTCCGCGGCGCGCCGGTGCAGCGCCCGCTGTTCCGGCAATGGCAGGTGCTCGAATCGGCCGAGCAGGAAATCCCGGGCCAGCGGGTGCAGGCGGACCCAGTCGCGCATTTCGGCGGCGATCAGGATCGGCGTCTCGGCGAGCAACTGCTCGATGAAGGCGGCAGCGGAAGGGCAGCCGGTGACGGCTTCGCACAATTCGGGCTCGATGTGGTCGAGGATCGCGATCCGCATCAGGAAATCGGCGACCGGCGCGGTGAGCCGGGAAAACAGCGACTCGATGAAAAAGCTCTCGATGTCCCCGTGCCGCGCCGACAGCGATGCCACGGCCGCGTGCAGGTCCTGCTCGCGCTCGATCGACGCAGCCGCGAGCTGCAGACCGATCGGCCAGCCCTCGGTCGCCTCATGGAGGCGCACGCAGTCGTCGAGGGGAAGGTGCCCGCCGAAGCGCTTGTCGAGGACCGCGATCGACTCGTCGAGCTCGAACCGCAGGTCCTGCGCCTTGACCGCGGCGAAATTGCTGTGCGCCGCGAGCTCCGCCATCCGCACGGTCAACGGCACGCGCGACGCGACGACGACGTGCAGGTTGGGCGGTGCGTTATGAAGGAGGTAGCACAGCGATTCGCGCACCGTCATCACCGGCACCCGCTCGGCGTCGTCGAGCATCAGCACCGTCGGCGTGGCGAGGCTGGCGATCTCCGCCAGCAACCCGGTCAGCGCATCGAGCTCCCGCTCCGGCTGCCCCGCGTATTGCAGCGCCACGGCGTCGAAGGCGTTGCGCCCGCTGGCAACGCGCATCGCGTGCAGCAGCGCCCTGGCGAAACGGGCCGGCTCGTCCTGCGCATCCAGCGTGACCCAGGCGACCAGCGCTCCGTGCTCGAGCCAGAGACGCCGCCATTGCACCAGCAGCGTCGTCTTGCCGAAGCCGCGAGGCGCAACCACGGCGATGGCCGTCCGGTCGCGGATGTCCGCCCAGAGCCGGGCGAGACGGTCCCGGGGCAGCGCCGCCCGGGATGCCCGCGGCGGCGTGGTCTTGAGGATCAATTGGGGGTCGGCCATGTCGCGGGCGGCGAGGTCGTTGCGCAGCGGCTGCGGTCCATCCGAATTCGTCCCATAGGTTACCTGAAATCGCGCGCGGGTCGGCCGGGCGCGTTGCGCTGCGCGGCGACGCGCGGGCGCCGCGGCCCCACCCCGACGAGGGGGGGGCGCGTCGCCGGCGAAAGTCCCAATCTGCTCGCATTGGCCATCGGTGTTCCGGGAGCGGCGCAACCATCCGGGCCGCGAGACCTGAAGGACGACGAACAATGAATGCGCAAGTGCTCATCGCCGGAGTCGGCATGGTGCCGTTCAGGCGCCCGGGAAAGAGCGACCCCTACGACGTGATGGCCGAGGCCGCCGTCCGGGCCGCCCTCGACGACGCGCGCCTCGACTACGATCTCGTGGACCAGGCCTTCGCGGGGTTCGTGCTCGCCGATTCCTGCTCGGGCCAGCGGGCCCTCTATCGCGTCGGCATCAGCGGGATACCGATCACCAACGTCAGCAACAACTGCGCCTCGGGCTCGACGGCGCTCTTCCTTGCCCGGCAGGCGGTCCTCGCGGGCGAAGCCGAATGCGCGCTGGCCGTCGGCTTCGAGGAGATGCGCCCGGGCGCGCTCGACCGCGTCTTCCCGCAGCTCGCCGATCCGCTCGAGCGCCATCGCGATTGCGTCGGCGAGGCGATGGGTTTCGGGGAAGCGGAGCGGGCGATGCCGCCGGCGCTGCAGCTGTTCAGCGCGCAGCTGGAGTGGATGCGCCGCGAGGTCGGGGTCACCGACGAGGCGTTCGCGCAGGTGGCGGTGAAGGCCCGGGCGCACGCGCGGACCAACCCCTATGCGATCTTCCGCGAGCCGCTGACCGTCGACGCCATTCTCGCGCAGCCGCCGCTGTTCGGCCATCTGCGCAAGCTCTACGCCTGCCCTCCGAGCTGCGGCGCGGCCGCGGTCATCCTGTGCACGCCGCGTTTTGCCGCCCGTCACGGGCTGCGCCAGGACGTCGCGCTGCGGGCGCAGGTGATGGTGAGCGATACCGCCGCCGATCTCGATCATCCCAACGTACTGGACGCGCTCGGCCGCGACGGGACGCGGCGCGCGGCGCGCCGTGCCTTCGATCTCGCCGGCATCGGACCGGAAGACATCGATGTGGCCGAGGTGCACGACTGCTTCGTCAGCAACGAGATGATCAGCTGCGCCGCCCTCGGCTTCTGCGCCGAGGACGGCATCAACGACTTCGTGCTGCGCGGCGAGAACACCTACGGCGGCAAGGTCGTCGTGTGCCCGTCGGGCGGCCTGCTGTCCAAGGGCCATCCTCTCGGCGCCACCGGCCTGGCGCAGATCGCGGAGCTCACGTGGCAGCTGCGTGGCGACGCCGGCGAGCGGCAGGTCGAGGGAGCGCGCACCGCCCTGCAGCACAATGGGGGACTGGGCAGCGCCCTGTCGGTGGCGATCCTGCAGGCCTGCTGAGATTCGCGGGCCGGAATGGCGCAAGTGCGCACCGTGTTGCAAACCTGAATCGCGGGCCGGGCCGGGAGCGGCCGGCGCCCAGGGGTCATTGGAGGAGTCAAAGCATGCAGATCAATTTTTCCGTCGTCAGCGAGAATCTCGCCAAGACCTATGGCGACGCCGATTGCATCGTCAACGTCGAGCGCGATCGCCGCTACAGCTTTCGCGAGTACCACCGGCTGACCAATCGCGTCGTCAACATGATGCGCGCGCGTCTCGCCCTGCGGCGTGGCGACGTCTATCTGTGCATTCTCAACAACGACAGCCTGTCGGTGGTGAGCTTCTTCACGGCTTTCAAGGGCGAAGCCTGCGCCTGCTACACCAACATGACCGACACGCTGGAGGCGCAGGCACGCCAGATCGACCTGGTCAGGCCGAAGGTGGTGTTCATCGAAGCGGAACTGCTGCCCACGCACTACACGCTGCTCAAGGAACGCGGCCTGACCGTCGTCAGCATCGACCCGCCGCCGGGCGAGTTCCCCGGTGTGCTGAACTTCTGGACGCTGCTGGAAGGGGCGAGCGACGACAACCCCAACGTCGTCCACGACGACCGCAAGGACTGCCTGGTGCTGCGGTTCACCGGCGGCACGACGGGCGCGGCCAAGGCCGTCATGTACAGCATCGACAACTGGATGGCGTGCAAGGACCTGCACTACGCGACGCCGGATTCGATTCCCGTGCGCGGCGCGCGGCTCCTGCACTTCGGCATGCTGAGCCACGCCAGCGGCATGGTTTTCTTTCCCATCCTGTTCAAGGGCGGCTGCACCATCACGATGAATGATCGCAGCATGCTGACGTGGTGCCGGACCGTCGAGCGCGAGCGGGTGACCGCTTCGCTGATGGTGCCGTCGATGCTGTATCGGCTGCTCGAAGCGCCCGAGGCGCGGGCGAGCGACCTGTCCTCGCTGCAGACGATCTATTACGGTGCCTCGCCGATGAGCCCGCCCAGGCTGAAGCAGCTGCGCGAGCGCTTCGGCGATATCTTCGTGCAGCTGTACGCCAGTTCCGAACACGGCGGTGCGGTGACGTCGATGAGCAAGGCCGAGCATCTGCCCGATCCCGCCGGCGACGAGTCGCACCTCGCCTCCGCGGGGCGCGTCGTGCCCGGCGTCGAGTTGCTGATCGTCGACCACGAAGGCCGGCCGGTGCCGGACGGCCACGACGGCGAGATCTGGATGCGCTCGCGCGCGATCTGCCTCGGCTACCTGCACGCCCCCGACAAGACGGCCGCGGAGTTCTGCGACGGTTACTGGAAGTCGGGCGATTTCGGCCGCATCGACGCCAACGGCTACGTCTATGTCCTGGACCGCGTCAAGGACACGATCCGCTGCAGCGACCGGAACGTCTACCCGTCACAGGTGGAAGCGGCGCTTTCCGCTCACCCGAAGGTGATGATGTCGGCGGTCGTCGGCATTTCCGATCCCGATGTCGGCGAATACGTCCATGCCGAAGTCGTGTTGCGCGCGGGGGAGGCCGTCGGGGTCGAGGAATTGCGGCAGTTTCTGATCGGGCGAGTGTCGGACATCAATATTCCCCGTACGATCGGCATCGCCGCGTCGCTGCCGCTCACCCCCGTGGGCAAGGTGCTGCGCCGCGTGGTGCGCGAAGCGTGCCTCCGGAAGGCCGGCGGCAACTGAAGTTCCC
>Ga0315290_10002087_pt1 | contig 13997 bp, 13 predicted proteins | sample YL17G12_0_MG_FD_203627 | JGI IMG/M metagenome (GOLD analysis project Ga0315290, IMG submission 203627) | Sediment microbial communities from Yellowstone Lake, YNP, Wyoming, USA - YL17G12_0 | ecosystem: Environmental > Aquatic > Freshwater > Lake > Sediment | place: USA: Wyoming | collected... | reverse complement strand
CCATTGAGAGCAACCGGATCTCAATGCCTTTGCCCTCACCTTTCTCAATAATGGAGATGATCTTTCTCCGGTGAAGCTCGAGCAGCGTAGCGTAATAGCCGTCTTCATCGAAATCGATCGCATCGCCTTTGAAGAGCAGGTTCACCTGCCAGGGTTTGAGTGCTGTTGACGGGAGAGTGCTCAGGTACGCAGGAACCGTGAATTCCTTCTCCCTGCCATACCGGTTGTAGATCACCATGAAGAGAAGCGGCACCAGAATCACGGCCACCTTCGCAATCAGGCTCATCAGAGTCGACAGGAAATAAGGAATGTTATACCAGAAGCTCGCGGAGGCGGCCCGGCTCTGGATATCTTTCGCTTCGGTCCGGAACCCGTTGATCCGCAAAAAACCCTGTGCATCTCCCACCATCTCTACTGCAATGATCTCATTTGCTGCTGCACTGCCGGTGATGATATAGCGGTCTTTGGATTTTTGCGTTGTCAGCGAGGGCGGGTAAGCATATACCTGTCCGATATTTTCTGCAGGCACGGTGATCCTGATCGACCGGTACGGAATGTGGTTTTCCCCGGCCAGTTTAAGATTCAGGTGAGTTGCAACTGCATCATATTCGATGGGCGGGTGAAGGGTATACGTGTAATCAACAAAATATTTCCCGGCAGAATAATAGTCCGGATTGAATACACCCACTTCATCGGATTGTGCAAGGTTTTCAATGCTGGACTTCGATTCACTGGCCCCGGCACCACCAGTGAGCCGGACCGTTCCTGAGTCATCCTTTGCATACCCGATTGTACCCTCCGGGGGAATCATCGAGACGAACCGGACGGAGGGTTGGGTAGGGCTTCCGTCAAATACGAGCGGGGCTTCCCATATACGATAGAGCATGCGGTACTGGCCAGAGGACCCGACATCATAGGTAAAGTGTTCCTGTAGGCTCCCGTCTTCTGCAAGGGTCGCCTCATACGAATTGACCACAAGATCCCCGTCAAAAAGGGGGAGGATAAATGTGACTGCAAGCAGCCCGATTATCCCGAGGACAAGTCCGCCGAAGACAAGTGCGGTCAGCTGCCTTTTTTCACTCACGACAATGGCCTCTTCAGAATTCTATCTTCGGGGGAGTTTTGATCGCGTCTTCGAATTGCAGGTACTCGAGTTTGATAAGTCCCATCAGTTTACCTACGAAATTCGAGGGGATGGTATCCATCATCGTGTTGAATTCCTGCGAGATGTTGTTGAAGGTATAACGCTGCCGCCCGATTTCGTCTTCGAGGGTCTTGACGGAATCCATCATGCTCATGACCGTGCCCGCGGTCTTGAGGTCGGGATAGTTTTCTGCTACTGCGAGCAGTCGCCCGAAGATCGAGCGGGATTCTGCTTCGACTTTGTTTAAGTCGCCGGGTCCTGCGGTAGCAACGCTTGCCCGCATGGCGGTGACCCTCTCCAGGGTCTCTTTTTCGAACTTTGCATAGCTCTTGACAGAGCCAAGGAGCTGATCGATCATGTCCAGCCGCTTTTTCATGGCCACGCGGATCTGGCCGAGGGTAGCTTCTGAAGAGTTTCTCAGGCTGACGAACCGGTTGTAAATGCCGATTATCCAGAAGATCAGTACGATGACAACAAGGGCAATGACGCCCATAATAATCCATTCAATCATGCTTCTCAGAATAATGATGATCGTTCCTGAAGATAATATCATTGGGGGGTGATGAGAATCACGAAAAACGCAGGAGATGTGGGGTGATATCCATCTCCATGTGTCATCTGTTAAGAAATGATCGCGTTTGTTGTCAGTAAAAAAAAATCCTGAAAATATTTTTTCTCGTGAGAAAAATTTCTGAAAAAATAATTCGGGTAAATTCTTTTTTTCGTTTTACGGGTTTTTCAAAACAATTCCAAAAATTTTTTGGTGGCTTGCAGAAACTCCGGAAAAAAATTTCGTGTGCACGAGAAAAATCAGAAAATTTTTTCCGGCAAGATCTATACACGAACTCCCCCGCAAAATGGAATTCTTCCCAACCACTAAAAAACCGGACAAACCATCACAAAATACCCATTTCTCCGACGTGATCGCGATAATGGGCAACCAAGGGCATTTGCAGGCTGTTTCTCTCAAAAATCAACCTGAAATATGTCTCAAAACCAGATGCCCTTAAAACGCCGATAAATTGCAGGACCAAATAGCGTGTAATTCGGTTGTTTTGGAGAAATAACCCTTTAAAACCGTTATTTTTTTAGCAGTGGACACCACTTCCAAAAAATCCGGAAACTGGTGCAAAAAAATGGTAATCGGAGCCCGTATAGGGCTCAGAATAGATCGTCTCCCAGCATAGGATAACTACCCGGATTCTGATTTTGCCAGAAGTGATCCGGAGCCCTGTTCATGCAAATACTCCAGGAGTTTTCGATCGAACAGGGGTCTGTTTACACCTAAACGGAGCCCATTTTGAAGAGATTTAGAAATCAAAGCCCGTAAAATGCCCGGATTGGGGGTTTTTGCGATTGAAGTTAACTCGTGTTTTTTTGATCTGAAAATGGCCCGGATTCGCTCATATCAAGGGGTGTGGAGGTGGGGGGAGATCTCACAATCACACCCGGTTTTTTTCCACATTATTCTCCGGTTTTTTTACCGGTAAAAAATGAATCCCAAGTTAAAAAAATTCCATGGAAAAAGATCTCTTGAAAATATCTGCGCAAAAAAATATGAGAAACGATCCGGAATTCCCGGGCATCACAGCAACCCGAACCGAACCCGGCCCCGTTATTCACAGTAGGGATCGCTGGCCCATTCCTCGATAACCCGTTTCGGCGGCTTACCACGGCTCCCCCCATGGGACTGCCGGGATGGGGCGGAGCTCCTGTCCTGTTCAGTCTCTTCATCATCCAGACTGAGCTCTTTTGACTCCTGCGGTTTTTCCGCCGGCTTTTCTGCAACCCGTGGGGTCTGTTCCTGGTAGGTATGATGAGGGTGGTTGCCGTGGCGACGGGGAGCATCTCTCCGGGTATTCTGGACGTTTTGAGAATTTTGTTCTGATTTAGTTTCTTCTGCCATTCGTATCCAGACTGATCATTCGGGACAGGTACTCAAATATCTTGCCCTATTGCAAGGCAGGACTAAAGCGGGAAATGTATGGCGGGCTCTTTACGGTACTATAAAAAACCTCAGATAATCTCCTGCAAACCGACAGGACATCACACAAACCTTTTAAAGCGTTAAAAAAATATATGCCTGAAGCATTTTGGCAGACACAAAAAGCTATATCCAGGATCTCCCGGCAAGCGAAAGACAGAAAAAACGTTCGACTGGTATCGTAGGTCTTAACCTGTTGCTGGATGGTGGTTTTCCTCTTGGGACTACCATAATGGTGTACGGAACCCCTCTTGCCGGAGTAGACCTTGCATCAATGCAGTTCTGGAAGGTGGAGGGAGAGGAGGGTACCTACCTGATGAATGATGGAGACGTCGAGTCAGGAATGATCGACGCTTCCGAACTCCACCCCGAAATGTACATGACGCAGATGGCCGGGAGCCGTATTGTTGTCGATTCGCTCTCGACCATCATCATCAAGTACGGGATCGAGGAAGCCTTAAAATTCCTGCGGCTTGCCCGTGAAGAGATGAGAAAACGCGGGGCGAATATCATGTTCGTTGTTTATTCCGGGATCCATGAACCAGTCGAGATGACGAGGATCATGCGGGCGGCAGATATTGTTATTGAGTTCGGCTCAGAAGTCCACCAGGCTGAAATCGAGCGGACGCTTGCAGTGCAAAAGATGAAGAACGCAGCGTCACCACGGCGGCTCCTGCCATTCATTATAACCGACAATGGTATCGAAGCATCGACCACATCAAGGGTCGTATAATCACTTTTTTTATTCGTGGATCCGCCGGACAAATCACCGGTCAATATCGCGTATAGGTACCGGATTTTTTTAAAACAGTCATGGTCATGGGTAGTCGGATGACATTCGCATTTCTGATCCCGGCAACCCGGTGTCGTAGCAGGTGACCCATCGTCCTGCCCGGAAGAGAGGTATCCGCCATGATGTCTGGAGTTTCAACTATTACCTCCACGAAAACAGGGATTAGGGAATATAATTACAACTCGAGCCGCACAATCTTTGCCGCTTCTGCCATATGCTTCAGCTTGGCAAACGCAACCTCACGGGTTCGCATCCGCATGCCGCAATCCGGATCGATCAGCATAATCCGTGGATCAAATATCTCAATACCTTTCTCAATCCGCTTTTTGATCTCGGCAACGCTCTCAACCCGGTCAATCGATGAGTCCACGCAACCGTACCCGATCATCCGCCCGGCAAGGTCACGGCGGGAGAGGAGATCGAGGTTGGCCGGGTTATTCGCAAACTCGAAATCCAGCACATTCACGTTGAACTTCAGGATTTCATCAAGAACATTCCCTAAATTCCCGCAGACATGCATACAGGTGGGAATCCGGAGGGCTGACGTGATGAGCCCGATTGCCTGTTTTCCGACCGCAAGATCAGCCATACCGGTGGAAAACATCGGCTCATCGATCTGCAACAGGGTTATCCCGGCTGCCTCCAGTGCTTTTGCCTCAGGAACCAGTGCAGCGGCAAGGTCCAGTGCAAGTTCCTCCTTGTTCCGGTATATCGGGGTACTGATGTGGAGCCCGTGGGCAAGCGTGGTGGGGCCAGTGATGATCCCTTTCACTTTCGGGGCTTTTGAGAGAGCATATTTTGTATCTCCCACGGTTATGGACCCGGCTGCAGGCTCAACTTTGCCGGTGATCTCCTGTCCTTTAACCCCGGGAAGTTTTGAGGCAAACGCCCCGATCATGTCTCCCCGCACCTGCCCGTCCGATATGATATCGATCCCTGCTGAGATCTGGTCGGATACCGCGGTTTCGACTGCGGAGTGGAGCGGATCAAAGAGACTTCTCAGGCCCCCGCCTTTCACTACCGGGTAACTCCCGACTACGGTTGTCGCCAGTACTTTATTGATAAAATACTCCTTTGACATAGATTATCCGAATAATTTTTCGTACAATCGAATTGACCGCGGCGATAAAAAATGTATGTGGTCAGGGAACAAGCCGGTGCATGTCACGAGGGAACAGCACAGCCTCGCGCACGTTTGAGAGCCCGAGCATTGTCATAACCAGCCGATCGGCTCCAAGGCCCCAGCCTGCATGGGGTGGCATGCCGTACCGGAACGGGCGCAGGTAGAACTCGAAACTCTCAGGATCCAGTCCTTTCTTTTTGATCTGCTGGACGAGGAGATCGTGCTGGTGGACACGCTGCGCCCCGCTCGATAATTCCATTCTCGGGTGCATGAGATCAAATGCCTTGCAGATGGAGGGATCGTTCTCGTGGGGCATGGCATAATAGGGACGGATCTGGCTTGGCCAGTCCACGATGAAGTAGTGCCCGCCCATTTCTGCACCAACAGCCCTCTCTGCTGCGGGACTGATATCATCGCCGTACTTGATCGGGTCCTCGATCTTTTTTGCAGCGATCCCGATTGCTTCGCGATATGGGAGCATCGGGAACGGGGCTTTTGGAACAACAAAATCATGTATCCCGATGGTGGTGAGCTGGTCTCCGCAGTTCTCGCTGACATACTCGTAGGTTTTTATGATCAGTGCTTCGAGGATGCGCATCACCTCGAGATGATCGGCATAGGAGACCTCGATATCGATCGACGTGGCCTCGTTTAAGTGCTTGGTCGTGTTGTGCTCCTCTGCCCGGAATATTGGACCGATCTCGTAGACCTTCTCAAATCCTGCTGCCATCATCATCTGTTTGTAGAGCTGCGGGCTCTGGTTGAGAAATGCCTCTTTGTCAAAGTAGGCAATGGGGAACAGTTCGGTCCCGCCCTCAGTTGCGGCGGCAACGATCTTGGGGGTGGTGATATTGATGAATCCCTCGTGATGCAGGTACTGGTTGATAGCGTACGTTGCAGCGCTGCGGATCTGGAAGACGGCAGCGACCCGGGGTCTCCGGGCGTCAAGGAAGCGGGCGTCGAGCCGGGTATCGAGATCGGCCGGCACCTTCTCCACGACATCAAGGGGGAGTGGACTGTCGGCAAGGCTGATGATCTCAAATACATCCGGCACAAGTTCGCGCCCGCCCGGCGCCTTGTCAATCGCCTTTACTGTTCCAAAAACCCGGACAACCGATTCGCGGGAGACCTGTTTTGCTGCTGCAAGCACGGCTTCGGACGCTTTCTTCTTAGGGATAGTTACCTGGATGATACCGGTCCGGTCGCGGATCAAAAAGAAGGCAAGGCCACCGAGATCCCGGACCTCGTGGACCCAGCCACAAACTTCGGCCTGCCCGCTTTCCGGTGTAACTGATTGTATGGGAATGCGCATGATGAAATCCTATACCTATAGGGTGCAGGGGATAATGGATTTTATGGGAATATCCATATCGGTCTGACAGGATCATATATTCCGGCTGCAGAATCCGGGCAAAAATGTACGAAAAAAAAATTCTTTTTTAAATTCCCCGCATTTCCGGATAGAGCACATCCCCTCCCCCGGGCAGCTGGATCGTAGCGATCGTTGTATTGATCCGGCTTAAGGAATTTGCGAGGATCTGTTTTTGTGAAAGGGTGTAGAGCGTATCGCCGATGTAGAGCGAGCGTTTCACTTCGTTGGGCGAACCGTACCACGCATAGCCGCCCATCGTGCCGTGCTCAACGGTGCCCCGCAGGACAAAACCGGTCTCCGGTGTGACCCCGAACACGTATGCCCCGTACCAGATCCGCTGCTGGTCGCCGCTGTACTTCTCCGGCATATCGATCTGTTTGACAACCCGGGCCGGGATAACGAGCAGGTTTTTGTTCTTATCAAAGAGGAATGCCCGGTGATCTGTGAGTGCTGCAGAATCTGTACCGGAATCGCCGATCTCCACTTTATCGATCTGCTTCGGGTGCTCCACATCGGAGACATCGAAGAGCGCAAGCTTCAGCCCTTTTGTAGAGACACCGCCCCATTCGGTTGTTGCGGTTTCCTTGCCGATGCCGATGATATGGTTCTTGTCATAGGGATGCAGGTAATCGGAGTAGCCGGGGATCTTGAGTTTGCCGAGGATCTTCGGGCTGGCGGGGGTCGAGAGATCGATCACAAAGAACGGGTCGATGCGTTTGAACGTGACCATGTAGAGCCGGTCACCGATGAACCGGGTTGAGTAGATCTTCTCCTGCTCGGCGATGTGCGTGAGTGACCCGATCGTCTTCATCGCCCCGTCCAGCACAAAGACGTTGTTATACTCGTACTGTCCGCGGGTGGTCCAGACATCCGAAGTTGTCGCCACACGGAGGTTGCCACCATACTCGTCCATGGCAAACTGGTTCTTTAAGTATCCTGCCACCTCACCTTTTGCAAGGTAAGTGATCGCACCATTGTTGATCCCGATCTTATGGATCATGGTGGTGCTCTGGTCGATCTCGCGTTTGAGGATCGCCTCCTGTTCCCCGCTCTTCATCTCTGTGATGGCAGCCTGTTTGTCCGCCTCGCTCAGGGTGTTGAAATCTTCCACGAGAACTGGTGATGATACCCGTGCAATGCCGGCTACCGAACCAACAGACCCCTGCATAACATCTACCGCTGGCTGCGCTATGCCCCACATCGGACGGTAGATATTGTGGTACGTCTGGTAGCTCACGTACATCGCATCGGGTGAGACATAGAGGATATTTCCGCTGCCGACAAGGTACGTCTTTGCATCTTTCGTGGCACCGTTGCGGGCATCAAATGAAGTGACTGTGGTAAAGTCGTACTGCCGCTCGGGGTTATCGAAGTAGTAGACATCCGGTGTCGCGACAACCTTTGCATTCTCCCGCACTGCCGGGACGATGATCCGGTCATCATACGGGTACACCGACTCACGGGAGAGCAGGTATACGGTATCTCCAATCATCCTCGCGTTTACGTAATCGCCGTCAATGGAATAGTCTTTGAGCACCTTCGGGTGTGCCCGGTCACTGATATCGTAAAAGACTGCATGAGTGACCGGTGCGGAGCGGTAATACGGGTACCGCGGGGGCATCATGGCCATCTTTTCGGCAGAAGCGGGTACTGGCTGGTCTTCTGTGCCGGAAATTTCTTCCGAGCCGGTCTTCAGGAGCACAAGCCGGTCACCGCTGATGAAGATCTCGCGGGGCGTGTCTTCCAGTTCGGTCTTTGAGATGACAGAGGCGGATGCTGCCGGGTAGGCATCGACTATCGCAAGTGTGCTGCCCGAGATTATGTAGATATACCGGGCATCGTTCTTCACGAAGTCCGGTTCATCGACCCCGGCGACCTGCACATTGGTCTGTGAATAGTCAGCAGACCCGATTCCTCCGGCTGACGGGAGTGCGCTGGACAGGGAAGCACCCTTTGCTGATGACTCCTGTACTGCCATGGCCGGGACAGCATTCATGCGGTCCGTTGCCCATCCCCCGTTGGTGCTGTAGTATGAATCCTCTGCGAGCTGTGTGTTGTTCTTGATATACTCGCGGATTTCGTCCGCCGAGCTAAACTTTTTTATATCGCCTGACGGTGCTGTTACCGTTGAGCCCATGCAACCGCTGGCAATGACTACGGCCAGGATGAGCACGAGCGTGGTAAGGGCGACAAGGGTGAGTTTCCTGTGTGACATGATGTATCAATGACCCTATGCAGCTAAAGATAATCAAACTGGCGTTAACTGCGAAAAAATTGGTAGTATTGCAGGGATTTTCTTAAGCCAGCCAAAAATTTTTCAGTAGCAGGGGAGCGATAAATTACCTGAAAACTCTCGCTTACCGCAGGTGTTCAGGAATATCCTACTGGCCGGATAAGCGGAATAATGGTCCTGTGAAATTGTTTTTTTTAAAGAAAAGCACTCCACCGTCACTATCCTTACTCGTATTTTTGCCGGTCGTTGCATGCAGGACCTGATAATTTCCCGCACCTCTTCAGGAGAATATATACTATTTATATCCGGACACAAAATGAAAGTAAGGTGAATGCATGAAAAACGTTCATGAACCAACGTATTCCTTTGTCATCCTGACACTCGTTCTTATCGTGGTCAATACCATCATCGCCCGGCTCTGCGTGATTGCACTGCCCGGTGGGATTGCATTACCCGGGGGAGCGGCTGGTGTATCCACGCTGTATTTTGCTGTGGCCTTCATGATCCTCTTTACTCTCTGGTTCGGCGCATACGGTGCTATTGCCGCTTATGCCGGGACATTGATCGGGTCAGGGCTCCTCAATCCGGCAATACCCCCGGTCGTAGCGATATACTGGTCGATAGCCGGTCTCCTGCAGGTGCTTATTCCGCTTGTTGCGTTCCGCACATTTAAGGTAGATCTGACTCTTGAAAACCGGCGTGACTGGACTCTGCTGCTCCTGTTTGGGGTCCTGATCAACAATATTGTGGGTGCAGCATGGGGTGCCTCAACGCTTGCGTTGGGAAATGTAATTATTGCAAGCCAGATCGTGAGCGTCTTTACCCTCTGGCTTATCGGGAACATCATCGTCACGATCATTATCGTGCCGCTTGCGCTCCGGCACCTGACGCCAAAGGTCCAAAAATCAAAACTCTTTGTCAGGTATTACTGGGACTAAAACATTTTTTCCCATTGATTTTTTCTTCAGCTCACTTTTCAGGCAGTGAAGTATCTCCGGTTGATGAAGAACACGAGAGGTATCAGCAGGTAGACTGCCATTGACCATGACGGGGATGCAAATGAACAGGCAAATCCCAAAAAGGAAACGAACGGCATGACCAAAGCCCGGCGCATCCCGTATACCGCGTCCTGCTTACTGATCTCAACAGATGTGAGACCAGGATTATTTACAAGGTACCACCAGTGGATTAGAAATAGCACCCCGAGTATGAACAGGTTGGCATGGAACAGGTCAACAGCAACCTGCACTCCGGAATAATCCCCGCTGACATTTGTGGTAAATGGCATCAGCACGGTAAAGGCAAGTATGAACAGGGTGATCCGAACAATGGCAGGATCGATGATGCGGACAAAGTGAAACTGGCGGTGGTGGGCGAGCCAGAACGAGGCGAGTACAAAGAATGCGATTAAAAACGAAATGAATTCCGGTTGCATCGCAGCAATGCGGGCGGGGAGCTCAACACCGGCGTCAGATGCAGGGATCGGCTGGATTATGAAGCTCGTCACAAGCAGCGTCATCGCAAACGCAAAGATCCCGTCAAAAAGCGCCTCCAGCCTGTTCTTGGACAGGTGGTATTTGTCCGTGGTTTCCTGTCCGCTCATGTACTACACCCCTGCAGAGTAACAGACACTGTAATCGCTCTCATGAAAATGGGAATAGCCAGTGTTTATTTGTTTCCTGTTAACCTCCTGATGATAACGATGAATGGGACGAGAAGATAGGCCGACAGGGAATACGGGGGTGAAAAAAACGCCACCAGAATGCCGAGGAACGCAACGGACGGGATGGTTGCGAGGAGCCTGAACCGTTTCCCCTCAATAGCGATATCAAAATCAGTATCACAGATGTGGTGGCACCGGCAGATATACATCCATTGGCCAAGAAACAGCGCACCGACAATCAGGATATTTACATGGAAGAGAAGCACGGCGATCCGCACCCTGTCATACGCACCCGCCATGTCTGTGGTAAACGGGATCAGGACGATAAAGATGAGGATGGCAATATTGAACCTGAGGATGGTTGGATCAACGATCCTTATGTGATGAAACTGGCGGTGGTGTTCGATCCAGAAGAGGGCAAGTACCAGAAATGCAATGACAAATAAGACGAATTGCGGAATGAGTTTTACGAGATCTGCTGATAGATCAGCAGCGGTCTGGCTCACGGATGACTCTGGCACAGCGATCCCAAACATGAGGAGAGTCATGGCAAACGCAAAGATCGTGTCCACCATCGTTTCCAGCCGCCCTTTGGAGATCCGGTGGGGGTTATCCTGTTCTAATCCGCTCATACAGTATACTATTCTTTAAAACTGGTAAATCTTTCATTCTTTTCGTTCCTATCCTTATGGCATTCCTGGTAAGGAAAACATTACGACGAGAAGCTGACTTGAGCTCAAGGGTATCCATGGATTCGAATCCCGGCAGATATTGCCAACACCAATAAAGAGCAGCAGACTAACCCGAAGCATGACACCCTTTGCCATCAGGAATGTCGTTCATACCATTACCACTGGTGCTGTTTCTTTGTCGATTTGAATCTCTCCGGAACCCTTGAGAATGTAGCAGAGTTCTGTTGATTTTTTCAGCAGGTGAGGGAGCGTAGATTCGCCGGGCGGGATGATGGCATGAGCGACACTGCACTCCATATCCTGTGCCCTTGCTACCCTGTCGGGATGCAGCAGTTCACAGAGCATAGAGCGGTCGAGGACACGCTCATGGGTGGAATCGTCAGTATCACGGACGATCATGGAAGGTTCACCAGGTAACTGGTATGTAATTATGGGTAAAGAGCGTATTCCAGCAGTATACTTGTTCTGCTGCAGGTACAGGGATTTTTTGCCTTCGCATATCTTTTTACCTGACAGCAAACATCCTTACATGGAGAATGCATCATGAATATTATCGGCATCAACGGGAGCCCGAAAAGGGAAAAAAGCCAGACCCGCCTTCTTGTTATGGCGGTCCTTGAGGGAGCACGGCAGAGTGGAGCGGATGTAACGTTTGTGGACATCTGCGGTCTTGAAATTAAGTATTGTACAGCGTGCGGAACCTGTTACGCAAAGGGTGAATGTATCCATGATGACGATTTCCCGATGCTTCTGGAAAAGATGCTGGATGCTGATGGTATCGTGCTCGGCTCACCGAATTACATCAACTCGGTCACTGCCCAGCTCAAGACCCTGTTCGACCGGATGGCAGATGCGATCCACTGCCAGTCCTTTACCGGAAAGTACGGTTGTTCGGTCTCAACAGCTGGCGGCTCAATGGCAGACGAGGTCGCGGATTATATGAACGGAACGATGCTGCACCTCGGTGCTATGACTGTTGGCAGGGTTGGGGTGAATTTATCAGGAAATCCCGACGCGATCGTGCCGGCAGAAAAGCAGGCAAAAGAACTCGGCAGGAAACTTGTTGATGCGATCAGGACGAAGTGGAAGGATCCGGCGCAGCAGAAAATTCTGGCTGAACGAAAGGAGTACTTCAAGCGCATGGTGATGTTCAACAAAGATCTCTGGAAGCATGAGTACGATTACTGGAAGGATATGGGCGAGCTGTAACTCTTTTTTAAACAGGGTGCAGAAGACCTGCTTTTACCTGAAAATGGTACCCAAAAGGACACCGGGAAAAAAAGATACGTGAGTGTTATTGTGCAGTTCGTTTCTTTATCATTTCAAGCGCTTCGAATGCTTCCCGTCTTACGGCAATATTTTCATCCGTGAGAAGGCCGGTCAGGTGATCCACTGCTTTGTGGTCGCCGATCTCACCGAGCAGGAGCGCTGCACGCTTCCGCACATCACTCTGGTCATCCTTTAATACCATAATCAGGGGCGTGGTCGCAGGCTGCCCGAGCATCCAGAGGGCTTCCATTGCGCCGGTCCTCATTCTGGTATCTCCCTCGCGGAAAGCCTGCATGAGCGGGGCAATGGCAGGAACTCCAAGGGCAGCGAGTGCTTTAACGACTTCGATGCGGACCGACCTGTCAGGATCATCGAGTGCTTTCATGATGGGGGGGATTGCCCTGGTGTTCCCGATCTCCCCGAGCACTGCAACGGAACTCCTGCGGATACCCGGGTTCTGATCACCGAGCGATTTTATCAAAGAATCCATAGCGGGCTCGCCCATGGTTACGAGAGCGAGCGTTGCCCTCCGGCAGATATCCTCGTTGGGATCGATAAGTGCACGGATAAGCGGCTCTATGGATGACTCCCCGATGGAACAGAGTGTGGCCATCGCAGCCATCCGGACGTGCTCTTTTGCATCATTCAGGGTCTCGATGAGTGGCCCGACAGCCCGGGTATCCCCGGTATGGCCGAGTGCAACTGCCCCCTCATGCCGGACCATGGCATCAGGATCTTTGAGTGATTCAATGAGCTGGGGGACAGCCCGCGTCTCACCCATGATCCCGAGTGCCTGAACGGCACCTCTCCGGATAAACGGGTGGTTGTGTTTCACACCCTGAATAAGGGGTCCGACCGATGGCTCACCAATCAACTGGAGCGCCCGGATAATCTCCTGCCGGATATCATCCCCCGGCTCGTCCAGTGCCTCAATCAATGGTCCGACAGCCGGCTCACCAATCTTGCCGAGGGTATCTGCAGATCCCCTCCTGATGATCCAGTACTCATCCTTAAGTCCACGAATTAGCGGTTCGATGAAAGGCTCGCCGAGATCGCCAACTGATCGCACTGCACTCCAGCGTGTGTCAAGATCCCCCTCGATGAGAGCAGCGAGGAAGCGATCATAGCGCTCCTTTTGTACACGGACGCGTGATTCGGCCTCATCGCCCTTCCCAGACTTAAATAGGTTGAGGAATTTTTTTATAATGCCCATATGAGTTCTCCGAACGAATATTTGTATAAAACCTTCAAATAGGTATCGGATACCAGTGCCGGGTTTTAATCAGTCTTTGGAGGATTAAATCGGATTTTTTACCGATCTGTGCATTTAATAAAGAAATTTCGGAATACGGAAATTTTAGGGAATGTGAAACGGATGAAAACGCTGCAGCGACTAATACAGAGGGTATCGACCGGTTTTTATAAAAAAGGCAGGGAGATAATAGAGGTCCCTGGTAAGTATGTTATTAGTCTGATGCGAAACCGACCGTGAATTGTGTGGTACTGGAAGTTGTTTTTGGGATGTCATACACATACATTGTATAGGCTCCGGTAGGCATGGTAGTATCAAGGAGATACTTAAAACTCCAGGTTTTATCAGCCATTACCGACAGCGTACCCAGTTCAACACCGCTGGAATATCGGTCAGGCCCATACAATACCAGTAAAACATTCTGAGAGCCTGTTGTGCAACGGCCTGAAAACATGACAGAATCTCCTTTGGC
>Ga0315290_10002086_pt1 | contig 13997 bp, 23 predicted proteins | sample YL17G12_0_MG_FD_203627 | JGI IMG/M metagenome (GOLD analysis project Ga0315290, IMG submission 203627) | Sediment microbial communities from Yellowstone Lake, YNP, Wyoming, USA - YL17G12_0 | ecosystem: Environmental > Aquatic > Freshwater > Lake > Sediment | place: USA: Wyoming | collected... | reverse complement strand
GGAGGGGGCGCGGGTTCGGCAGGTACAGGTCCCCCAGGCATCTTAGGTTCACCGATGTGAAGCACCCCAAGATCCGCGTGGGCACTGGCAAGATCACCGAGCTGTCGCACGAGCCAGGCAGGATCGCACCCGTCGCGAGGGTCGACTTCGGCTCCTCGGAGCAGTGGATGCTGGCACCCGACGGAATGTGCGTCGGCCAGGGGGTCACGTTCGGCCCCGCGGGCGCCATCACAGCGGGCAACACGATGCCCGTGGGCGACATGCCAGAGGGCACGATCGTCTACAACATCGAGTCGCAGCCCGGCGACGGCGGGAAGTTCGTCAGGACCGCTGGCAACGCGGCCACGATCGTCACCCAAGGCGACAAGACCATGCTGCTGATGCCCTCCGGGAAGTTCAAGGAGGTCAACAACAAGTGCCTCGCGACCGTCGGGCTCGTCGCCGGCGGCGGGCACAAGGAGAAGCCTTTCGTGAAGTCCGGCAACAAGTTCCACGCATACGGCGCGAAGGCGAAGGCGTATTTCACGGTCAAGGGTGTCGCGAAGAACCCGGTGGACCACCCCCACGGCGGTGGCGGTCACCCGCATGTCGGTACCCAGTCGAGCGTAGGGAGGAACACCCCGCCAGGCAGGAAGGTCGGCAGGCTGGCCCCCCAGAGGAAGCCCAAGAAGGTGTGATGAATGGCCGAAGAGAAGAAGCATGATGCTAAGGCCGGCGGGAAGGCACCGGCGGCAGACAAGGGCGCGAAGGCCCCCGCAGCGGTCCCGGCAGCTGGCAAGGGCGCGAAGGCCCCGGCAACAGCGGCGGCCGCACCAGCGGCGGGCGCGGCGGCCGCACCGGCGGCCCCGGTCGTGGAGAAGAAGGCAAAGCCCTCGGCCAGGTACCAGGGCACCGCGAAGGCCGCCAGGAGACGGCTCAGGAAGAAGAAGAGCCAGATCCAGGCCAGAAGGAAGAAGGAGTTCACCTACAGGGGCCACTCCCTCGAGGAGCTGCTAGCGCTCCCGATGGCCGATATCATCGAGCTTCTGCCAGCAAGGGCGCGCAGGACCTACATCAGGGGCCTGAACCCGGAGCAGGAGTCGTTCATCAGGCGGCTCAGGGCGGCGAGCGGCCCGGTCAAGACGCACAGGCGAGAGATACCGATCCTGCCCGAATTCGTGGGCAAGACGGTCCGCGTGTACAACGGCAAGGAGTTCTCGCCCGTGGACATCAAGCCAGAGATGATTGGACACTATCTCGGAGAGTTCGCACTGACCAGGAAGTCCGTGAAGCACTCCGGCCTCGGCGTAGGCGCGACGAGGTCTTCGAAGTTCATGCCGCTCAAGTGAGGTGAATCGATGGGATACACTCAGGAAACGGACCCGGAGACGACCTCGAGGGCTCTCGGCAAGGAGATCAGCGTCTCACCGAAGCACTGCAGGGAGGTCCTGAAGGAGCTGAAGGGGATGAAGGTCGAACAGGCCAGGAAGTACCTCGAGGGCGTGATGGACCTGACGAACCCGGTGCCATACACGAGGTTCAAGAAGCTGCTCAACCCGAAGCCGAAGGTCGGGCCGGCCAGGTACCCCAGGAAGGCTGCGAAGGAGATACTGAAGGTCATCGACAGCGCCCGGTCGAACGCCGAGTACAAGGGGCTGGACGCCGAGAACATGAGGGTCAAGGTGGCCTGCGCCCACAGGGGCGCCATCGTCAAGGGCTACATGCCGAGGGCCCAGGGGAGGAGCACGCCCTGGAACGAGCAGACGACCACGATCGAGATAGTGCTTGAGGAGATCGGGGCGGCCTAGGCCTGCTCTGAAGGAGTGATCACATGGCAAGCGAGAGGAAGTTCGTCACGGAGAACATCCGCAGGCACCTGCTCAAGGAGTACCTGATGGAGAAGGTCGGCCGGGCAGGGTTCGGTGGCCTCGACGTCCAGAGGACTCCGATGGGGACCAGGGTCACGCTCATAACCGAGAGACCTGGCCTGGTAATCGGGCGCCGGGGCGAGGCGATCAAGAGCCTCACGAGGGCGATCGAGGAGGACTTCAACTTCAACAACCCGCAGATCGAGGTCCAGGAGGTCGAGAACCCGAACCTGAACGCCCAGATCATGGCGGAGAAGCTCGCGAACGCGCTCGAGAGGGGCTGGCACTTCAGGAGGGCCGGACACTCGACCGTGCGCAGGATCATGGAATCCGGCGCGAGGGGCTGCCAGATCATCATCGCCGGCAAGCTCACGGGTCAGAGGCACCGGACCGAGAAGTTCAAGGATGGCCATATCAAGTTCTGCGGCGAGGCGAAGCTCGACTTCATGCACAACGGCTTCGCGGTCGCGAAGCTCAAGCCAGGCGTCATAGGTGTCACCGTCCAGATCATGGACCCCGACGCGAAGCTGCCTGACGAGGTGGAGATCATCCCGCCGGCACCGGTCGTCGAGGCACCGAAGCCCGAGGCACCGGCCGCCGACAGCGATAAGGCCGAGGACAAGAAGGCCGAAGACGCGGTCGCCGAGCTGAAGAAGACCGCCGAGGGCGAGGCGAAGCCGAAGCGCGCCAGGCCCAAGAAGAAGGAGGGCGAGGAAGGCGCCGCCACCGCTCCGGGCGACGAGAAGAAGCCCAAGAAGCGGAAGAAGAAGGACGAGGGCGAGGCCGCAGAGCCGGCCCAGGCGCCGAAACCGCTCGCCGAGGCCCCGAAGGCCGACGAGAAGAAGGAGGCGTGAACCGATGGCTTTGCTGAAGACGAAGGAGCTGCGGGCGATGCGCCCCGAGGACATGCAGGCCAAGCTGAAGGAGTTCCTCGACGAGCTCATGCACGAGAGGGGCGTCGCGGCCATGGGCGGCGCGCCCGCGAGCCCGGGCAAGATCCGGTCCCTGAGGACTAACATCGCACGCATCCACACGGTCGTGCGGGAGAAGGAGCTGGCCGACGAGAAGAAGACGAAGAAGGCTGGCCCGGATTCCGCTGACAAGAAGGCCCCCAAGAAGGGCAAGGCGAAGGAGAAGAAGGCTGGAAAGCAACAGGAGGAGAAGAAGTAATGGCTGGTATTTGCTCGACCTGCGGATTGCCAGAAGAGCTGTGCATGTGTGAGCAGATCGCGAAGGAGCAGCAGCGGATCAAGATCCTGACGGACACCAGGCGCTACGGCAAGATAGTCACAGTCGTCGAGGGCATAGACTCCAGCGACATCGACATGGAGGACCTCGCGAGGAAGCTGAAGACCCGGTGCGCCGCCGGCGGGACCTACAAGGACGGGAAGATCGAGCTCCAGGGCGACCACAAGAAGAAGGTGAAGGACGTCCTCGAGGAGCTGGGCTTCTCGGTGGACAGCAGGTAATCGAGCATATGAAGTCAGAAGATTTCCGGAGACGCGAGTTCATCGGACTTGAGGTCGAGGTGCTGGCGTCCACATGCGAGAAACATGTGGGCGTCCGGGGCGTCGTGGTCGACGAGACCCGGAACACCCTGACCATCGAGCACGGCGGGCGGACATGGATGCTGCCCAAGGAGTGCTGCGAGTTCAGGTTCATGGAACGCGGTCGGGCGCATGCCGTCTCCGGGAAGGACATCAAGTTCAGACCTGAAGACAGGATCAAGAAAGTGCGTTGAAGGCGAGGTGACATAGATGGCGGAGAAGGTCAAGAAGGCGGAGAAACCCGGGACCCGGGACATCGGGCTGGACGTCACGCCCCCGGCGGGCACGTGCGAGGACAGCAACTGTCCGTTCCACGGGACGCTCCCGGTCAGGGGCACGGTCCTTACGGGGACCGTCGTGTCAGCGAAGATGCAGGGCACCGTTATCGTCGAGAGGGAGTACATGAGGTACATCCCGAAGTTCGAGAGGTACGAGAAGAGGACCAGCAAGTACCTGGCCCACGCACCTCCGTGCTTCGCGGCCAAGGCGGACGACAAGGTCAGCATCATGGAGTGCAGGCCGCTCAGCAAGCGCGTATCATACGTCATTATCGAGAACAGGAAGTGAGGTGGCAGTCATGAAGGGCGTTCCAGGCAGACAGACAAGGGGCATACCGGTCGGGGCGAGGCTCATCTGCATCGACAACACGGGAGCCAAGATCGTCCAGGTCGTGACCGTGCTGAACTACCACGGCACCAAGAGGAGGCTCCCATCTGCGGGCGTGGGCGACGTCATGGTCGTCACGGTCAAGAAGGGCACCCCCGAGACCAGGAAGCAACTGATGCGCGCGGTCATCGTGCGCCAGAAGCGCCTGTTCCGGAGGCCGGACGGGACCATGGTCCAGTTCGAGGACAACGCCGTCGTCATCGTCACGGACACCGGCGAGACGAAGGGCACGGACATCAAGGGGCCAGTGGCCCGGGAGGCCGCCGAGAGGTGGCCCCGGATCGCCGCGACGGCCTCGATGATAGTGTGAGGTATCCACATGGTCGCAAGCACAAAGGCCAAGAAGCAGAGGAAGTACCGGTCGGAGGCGCCGCTCCACAGGAAGCACCGCATGGTCTCCGCGCATCTCAACTCCGCGCTCATGTCAGAGTTCAACGTGCGCTCCGTCCCGATCAGGAAGGGCGACACGGTCAAGATCGTCCGCGGGGCCCAGGACCTCAAGAAGATCGAGGCGAAGGTCGCAGCGGTGGACCTCAAGGACTGCAAGATCATAATAGAGGGCGTCACGGTCGCGAAGGCCGACGGCACGCAGAAGCCGAAGCCGGTCGACCCGTCGAACGTGGTCATCACCAAGCTGGACCTGTCCGACCCGTGGCGGAAGAAGAAGCTTGACAGCCTCAAGCAGAAGGGGGCGTGAGAGCGATGAAGAAACACATGAAGAGGATGACGGCGCCCAGGAGCTGGGCTGTCCCGAGGAAGATCAGCCACTGGGTCACGAAGCCCAGGCCGGGCCCGCACACGAACGTCGATTCGATGCCACTCCTCTCGGTCGTCAGGGACATGCTGAAGCTCTGCGACAACTCGAGGGAGGCCAGGTTCATCATCGGCGGAAGGGACGTGCAGGTGGACGGCAAGGTCGTCACCGACTACAAGTTCCCCGTGGGGCTCATGGACGTCGTGACGCTGAAGAAGGCGAACCAGAGCTACAGGATGCTCATCGACTACAAGGGCAGGCTGAAGCTCGTGCCCATCGAGGCGAACGAGGCTGGGTGGAAGCTCGCGAGGATCGACGGGAAGACCACGGTCCGCGGCGGCAAGACCCAGCTGACGCTCCATGACGGCAGGAACATCCTCCTCCCGAAGGACCAGTACAGCACCGGGGACGTCCTGAAGATAGACGTCCCGGCCCAGAAGATCATCAAGGCCATCAAGCTCGACAAGGGAAGCCTTGTGTTCCTCGTCGGCGGCTCGCACCCTGGCACACTCCAGACGGTCGAGGGCTACGAGGTCAGGAGGGGTTCCTCGCCGAACCTGGTGACGTTCAAGGAGGGGTTCAGCACGGTCGAGGAGAACGTCTTCGTCGTCGGGGAGAAGACCCCTGAGATAAGGTTGCCGGAGGCGAAGGCGGTATGAGCGACAAGATGCGGGAGATCAGGCTCGAGAAGGCCGTCGCCAACATCGGCGTCGGTGACTCTGGCGAGAGGCTCATCAAGGCAGAGAAGGTCCTCGCGATGATCACCGGCAAGAAGCCCGTGAGGACGATCGCGAAGACGACGAACAGGGACCTGGGCATCAGGAAGGGCCAGCAGATCGGGTGCAAGGTCACGATCCGCGGCAAGGAGGCCGAGGAGTTCGTCAAGAAGGCCCTGTGGATCAGGGAGAACAGGCTCGCCAAGTACTCGTTCGACCCCGAGGGGAACTTCTCGTTCGGAATCCAGGACTACACCGACTTCCCGGGGATGAAGTACGATCCCGAGATAGGCATCTTCGGGCTCGATGTCAGCGTCTCGCTGAACAGGCCCGGCAAGCGGATCCAGCGCAGGAGCATCATGGAACGTTCCGTCCCGAAGCGCCACAGGGTGTCGCGGAAGGAAGGGCACGAGTACGTGAAGCAGAAGTACGGCGTGGAGGTGGTCGATTGAAGCCAAAGAAGAAGTTCGGAAGATCAGTGGGCTGCACCAGATGCGGCCGGAAGCGGGGCATCGTAAGACGCTACGGGATGCACCTGTGCAGACAGTGCTTCAGAGACATCGCCCCCAACATCGGGTTCAGGAAGTACTCGTGAGGTGACAAACATGCAGCAGGATACACTCAACGATGCGATGGCTGTCATCAAGAACGCCGAGAAGGTCGGCAAGGGTGAGTGCACGATCAGACCCTCGTCCAAGCTCATAGGCTGCGTCCTCAAGGTCATGCAGGACGCCGGCTACATCAAGCAGTTCGAGCTCCTGGACGATGGGAGGAGCGGCATGTTCAAGGTGACCCTGGCAGGGCAGATAAACGATTGCGGCGTGATCAAGCCGAGGTACAGCGTGAAGACGGACAACCTGGAGAAATTCGAGGCCAGGTACCTCCCTGCGCAGGACTTCGGCGTGCTCATACTGACGACGACCAAGGGCGTGCTGACGCACACCCAGGCCAAGAACGGAGGCGTCGGGGGCAAACTCCTGGCGTTCGTGTACTGAGGTGACTGGAATGACCGGCAAGAAAGGCATGCTCTCGGACAAGATCGATGTGCCCGAGAAAGTCACCGTCACGATCCAGGACGGGGTCGTCAAGGTCAAGGGGCCCAACGGGGAGGTCTCCAAGAGGCTCCACGACCCGCGCATAACGATCGAGAAGCACGGGGACCACGTGATGGTCTCGAGCAAGACCGACCGGGCCAAGGAGAAGGCGCTCCTCGGCACCTACGCGGCGCACCTCAGGAACATGATGAACGGCGTCACGAAGGGGTTCGAGTACAAGATGAAGATCGTCTACGCGCACTTCCCGATCAAGTCGGCGGTCAAGGGAGACGTCTTCCTGATCGAGAACTTCCTGGGCGAGAAGTGCCCGCGGAAGACCAAGATACTCGGCGCCACGAAGGTGGTCATCAAGGGCGACCAGGTCGTCCTCACCGGGGCGGATGTCGAGCAGGTCGGCCAGACAGCGGCGAACATCGAGCGCGCGACGAAGATCAAGGGCTTCGACCCCAGGATCTTCCAGGACGGCATATACATAACAGAGAAGCCGGGGAGGTGAAGGTCTTGGCAGAGAAGAAGTCAGCACACCATGACGAGTTCATGAAGCTCCACATGTTCAAGGAGGAGTACATCGCCAAGCTCGAAGCGATCGGGATCACGAGCCCGGAGGAGCTCACGGAGGCCCTCGGGTCCGAGGACACCACGAAGCTCATCCACGAGCACCTGAAGGGTGTCGGCCCGAAGACCGTCGAGCACTGGTGCGAGGACCTCGGCGTGAAGGGCGGGGAGAAGACCGAGGAAGAGCCCGCCGCCACGAAGACCCGCAAGGTCAAGCCCGCCGCGAAGAAGGCCGAGGGCAAGGCCAAGGAAGAGGAGAAGGGCGGGAAGGAGGACGAGGTCGAGATCGAGGAGGAGAGCGGGTACCGGGTCAAGCTCAAGCCCAAGCTCCCCAAGGAACTGATCGACGCGCTCAGGAAGCGCGGCGAGATCGACGCGAAGCGCCCGGCGTTCCTCAGGCAGGAGTGGCACACGAGGCAGCGGCTCCAGGGCGTCAAGTGGAGGAAGCCGCGCGGGGGCCACTCGAAGGTGAGGCAACACTACAATTACAGGCGGATCATGGTCTCGATAGGCTTCGGCGGGCCGAAGGCCGCGAGGGGGCTGCACCCGTCGGGCTTCAGTGAGATCGCCGTCAGGAACATGAAGGACCTGCTCAGGGTCAAGCCCGAGACCGAGGCCGCGAGGATCGCGCACCAGGTTGGCACGAAGAAGCGGCTCGAGCTCGAGGAGAAGGCAGACGAGCTCAAGATCCGCGTGCTCAACAGGAGCGGATGACGATGAACCTCAAGAACCAGAAGCGGGTCGCCGCGCTGATACTGAAATGCGGCGAGACCAGGGTCTGGATAGACCCGAACCGGCTCGAGGACGCCTCCGACGCCATCACCAGGGCGGATATCAGGACGCTGATCGCGTCCGGGACCATCACCGCGGTGCAGAAGAAGGGCGTGTCCAGGGGCAGGGCCAACTACGTGAAGGCCCAGAAGCGCAAGGGACGCAGGCGGGGCCAGGGATCGAGACGCGGCACGAAGAACGCGCGTAAGCCCTCGAAGGAGAGGTGGATGCAGGCGATCCGGCCCATCAGGAGACGCCTGAAGGAGCTCAGGGACGGGGGCAAGATCGATACGAAGACTTACAGGAAGTATTACCGCAAGGCCAAGGGCGGCGTGTTCAAGAACAGGCCGCACCTCGAATCGCACATGAAGGCCGAGGGGATACTGAAGGAGTGATGACGATGGCAACTGGACCAAGGTACAAGGTGCCGTTCAGGAGACGGCGGGAGGGCAAGACGGACTACAGGCACAGGGCGGCCCTGCTCAGGGGCAACCTCCCGAGGGCTGTCGTCAGGAAGTCCAACATGAACGTGCAGGTGCAGATAATCGAGTTCAGGGACGGCCAGGACTACGTGCTGGCATCGGCCGTGTCCAAGGAACTGGTCGAGCACGGCTGGACCGCGAGCGGCAAGAGCACGCCGGGCGCGTACCTCACTGGCATGCTCGCGGGCAAGCGGGCGGTCGGGAAGGGCATCGAGTCAGCGGTGCTGGACATCGGCCTCAGGGGCCCCACCAAGGGCGGGGTCGTGTTCGCCACGCTCAAGGGGCTCGTCGACGCCGGCCTGAAGATACCGCACAGCGACAAGATGCTCCCGTCCGAGGACAGGATCTCGGGGAAGCACATGAAGGATGGTACGGCCAAGATGTTCGATGAGGTCAAGAAGAAGATCGGAGGTGCGGACTGATGGCTGATTGGGTCCCGAAGACGAAGCTGGGGAAGCTCGTGACCGAGGGCAAGATAACAACCATGAGCGAGGCGCTCATGAGCCGGCTGCCGCTCAGGGAGCCGCAGATCGTGGACATCCTGCTGCCCGAGATGGCGGACGAGGTCCTCGACGTCAACATGGTCCAGAGGATGACCGACTCCGGCCGCAGGGTCAGGTTCGCGATCACCGTCGTCGTCGGCAACAGGGACGGGTTCGTCGGGCTCGGCAGGCTGAAGGGCAAGGAGGTCGGTCCCGCGATCAGGGCGGCCATCGACGTCGCGAAGCTGAACATGATCGAGGTCAAGCGCGGCTGCGGCTCGTGGGAGTGCGGCTGCCTGACGCCGCACTCGCTGCCGTTCGAGACGCGGGGCCACTCGGGCTCCGTCGTCGTCACGCTGAAACCGGCCCCGAGGGGCACGGGCCTGGCGGTCGGCAAGATCGCCAAGAGCGTGCTCGAGATGGCGGGTGTCCGGGACTGCTGGGGGTTCACCGCAGGCCACACCAAGACCACGATCAACTACGCCATCGCCTCGTTCGAGGCGCTGCGCGCAACGGCGCAGGTCAGGGTCACCAACGAGCAGAGGGACAGGCTCAGGATCGTCTCCGGGTCCGTCCAGATACACGTCGCCGGCACGACCGCCGAGATGATGGAGGGCGGAGCGGAGGGCGCGGAGCCCGCCGCCGGGGACGCCAGCCAGGACAAGGGGGCGCAGTAGATGACGGTCCTGGTGGTAGTCAGGGTCCGCGGGCACGCCAGGATCCGCACGACCCAGGTAGACACGATGAAGATGCTGAGGCTCACGAGGCCGAACCACTGCGTGCTCGTACCCAAGAACGAGACGACGAGGGGCATGCTGCAGATGACCAAGGACTACGTGACCTGGGGCGAGGTGTCCCACGAGACCGTCGCGCGCCTGCTGTTCCAGCGCGGGCGGATCATCGGAGGGGCGAAGCTCACGGACGCCTATGTCAAGGAGAACTCCAAGTACGCGTCGATCCTGTCGCTCGCCAAGGCCATCGAGAAGGGCGAGGCGCGCCTGGCAGACGTGAACGGCCTGAAGCCGGTCATCCGGCTGCCCCCGCCCAGGAAGGGCTACGAGGGGTCCAAGAGGGCCTGGAACGACGGCGGCGCGGTCGGATACCGCGGCGCGGACATCGAGAAGCTCATAGACCGGATGCTCGAGAAGCCGAAGGAGGCGAAGTAGGATGGTCAGCAGGACGAGCAAGTTCAGGGGCAGCAGGACCCACGGCCGCGGGAAGAAGGCCGGGAGGGGTGCTGGCCTTAGGGGAGGCAGGGGCAACGCCGGCCTCCACAAGCACAAGTGGATAAGTACGGTCAAGTACTTTCCCGATCACTTCGGCCACCACGGTTTCAAGCGGCCCCAGTCGGTCGTCGCTGACAAGGTCACGATGAACCTCTCCGAAGTGGAGGAGAAGATCCTGGCGCTATCCAAGGACGGGTTCGCCACGCAGAAGGACGGGAAGTGGACCGTCGACCTCAAGGGGATGGGCATCGACAAGCTCCTCGGGTCAGGGCGGATCAGGACCCCCTTGGTGATCAAGGTCGGAGAGGCGTCCGAGAAGGCCAAGGAGAAGCTCAAGAAAGCCGGCGGGAGCCTCATCGAAGGCTGAACGCCGACATGCACACTCGAAGCAAACGCCATAAACCACACATCGTAGGACCTAGGAGAAAAGGAAGGGTGCTAGATGGCTGAGGGCGAGGAAAAGAAGAGCATGCTCTACAAGCTCAAGCCGGTGACCGACCGGCTTCCGGCGGTCACGCGGCCGGAGGGGCATGTGCACTTCAGAACCAAGATGATGTGGATCATCCTGATACTCGTCCTGTACTTCGCGATGACCAACATCGTGATCTACGGACTTGATCAGAACGAGGGCGTCGACCTGTTCGCCCAGTACAGGGCGATCCTTGCTGGCGCACAGTTCTCCCTCATGCACCTTGGCATAGGCCCGATAGTCACCGGCTCCATCATCATGCAGCTCTTCACGGGCGCCAAGATCATCAAGCTCAACCTCAAGGACGACGAGGACAAGGCGGTCTACCAGGGCACCCAGAAGCTCCTGGTGATCATCATGATCCTGGTCGAGTCCGTGCCCCAGGTGTACGGCTTCATGGAACCGTCCACGAAGTTCGTCGACATGACGGGCGGGCTCATGGCGGGCCACGGCCTAGGCCTCGCACGCACGCTGATAGTCATGCAGCTGTTCGTCGGGTCGTACCTCGTGTTCCTCATGGACGAGGTCGTCTCCAAGTGGGGGATCGGGAGCGGCATCTCGCTGTTCATCGCAGCCGGCGTCGCGCAGCAGATATTCACCGGGTCCCTGAACTGGCACCCGGTCGATCCGGCCACGGACCTGACGCCCGCGGGCACGATACCGAAGACGATCTACCTGTTCCACCACATGTCGGCGGCCCAGCTGACCAACGGCGGCTACGAGACCATCTTCCTCAGACAACCCAATCCGATGGTGGCGCTCATAGGCACGATCGCGATCTTCCTGTTCGTCGCATACACCGAATCGAGCAGGATAGAGCTGCCCCTGGCCCACGGCGGGGCGAGGGGCGCGCGCGGCAGGTACCCGATCAAGCTCATCTACGCGTCGAACATCCCGGTCATCCTCATGGCGGCGCTGCTGGCCAACGTGAGCATGTTCTCCATGCTCTTCTGGAGCCACCCGTCGTTCATGAACGTGCCCGTGCTGGGCAATAGCTGGATGCTTGGGTACTACGCCGAGGGGGCGACACGTCCGTCCGGCGGGCTCGCGTACTACCTGTCCACGATCAACGGCCTGAGCGATTGGCTCCTGCCGATGCTGAGCAACGACTACCTGGCAGCCACGGGCATCGACAAAACCAGGCTGCAGATCGGCATCCACGTGCTGGCGTACGTGGGGGTCATGATAGGCGGCTCGATCCTGTTCGCCAAGTTCTGGATCGAGACGACGAACATGGGCCCCGAGGCCGTCGCGTCGCAGATCGAGTCGAGCGGCATGCAGATACCAGGGTTCAGGCGGGACCCGCGCGTCCTCAAGCGCGTGCTGGAGAGGTACATCCCTGTCGTGACGGTGATATCCGGAGCGACCGTGGGTGCGCTCGCCGCGCTCGCGGACCTCATCGGGACGGTGGGCAACTGTTCCGGGACGGGCGTGCTGCTGGCGGTCGGCATCATGATCCAGCTGTACGACGCCATAGGGCGCGAGCAGATGATGGAGATGCACCCAGTGCTGAGGGGATTCTTCGGAGGCGGGTGACCGGATGGCCGCACCAGCAGGGTCGGCTGGCACCAGGGCCGGCGGCGCGCCGCCGTACAAGCCCGACATAGGGAACCAGCTGATCATGCTGATGGCCTTCATGTTCGCCATATTCGTCCTCTTCGACAACAACCTGAGGCAGGGCCTGGGCAGGATAGTCGGCGTGCCGCTCGCGCCCCTCGTGGGGTTCGACGGCAACCTGCCCGTGCTCACGCTCGTGTTCACGGGGCTGCTCATGACGTTCTTCAGCGTCACGGTCAGGCACTTCTTCGTTGACTGGGTGGACCAGGCCAGGAACCAGCGCGTCTCGTCCGCCTTCAGCAAGGAGCTGCGCGAGGCGAGGTCGAGCAACAACACCTACAAGCTCAAGAAGCTCACCGAGCTCCAGCCCCAGATCATGGCCCAGTCGCTCAAGGCGTCCCAGACGCAGTTCAAGCTGATGCCCGTCACCATGATAGTCATCATCCCTATCTTCGCATGGCTGGCCAACTTCGTGTACATGGACGTCGGGTCGACCATGTTCTCGGCCCCATGGGAGTTCAACGCGAACATGAGGAACTCGAATGTGCTGCCCAACTGGGTACTGCTGTACTCCCTGGTCACGTTGCCGTTCGGGCAGGTGCTCCAGAGGCTGCTGAAGGTCTTCAGCTTCCGCAAGAGGCTGAACAATCTGGAGGCCGGCGGGGCGGCCGGGCCCCAGGGCGGGAGCTCATGAGGATAGCGATCGCCGGACCACCTGGCAGCGGCAAGACCACGGTATGCGGCCTGGTCGCCCAGAGGATGGGGTACGAGGCCGTGCTCGTCGGGCAGCTCTTCAGGCAGCTGGCGACCGAGAGGCGCGTCGACCTCACCGTCTTCGGCCGGATGGCCGAGGAGGACGAGACGATCGACCGGGAGCTGGACAAGCGCATGGTCGCCATCGCCACCACGAAGCAGGACGTCGTGCTCGAGGGGAGGCTGCCCGGCCTGCTGCTGAAGCTCCAGAAGGTCCCGGTGTTCTCGGTGTACGTCGACGCGTCGGAACTGGTCCGGGCGAAGCGCATCGCCGGGCGGGAGCACAAGCCCGAGGAGCAGGTCCTGAACGAGATCAGGATGAGGGAGCGCTCCGAGAGGAAGAGGTACAAGGCGTACTACGGGATCGACACCACGGACCGGTCCAGGTACGACCTGTGGTTGGATTCATCGGAAATGACCCCTGAGAGGATCGCGGACACGATAGCTGCGGAGGCGAGGAAGTCAGATGCCTAAGGTGCTTGTCAAAGCCAAGGGGGCCGTCGGGAGCGGCCGCGGGAGGCGTCCGGACGAACGCTCGGTCACGGACCTGCTGGCGGACGGCGTCATCGTGATCGACAAGCCCTCGGGGCCGACCTCGCACCAGGTGACGAGCTGGGTCCGGGAGATGCTCGGGGCGGGCAAGGCGGCCCACGGGGGCACGCTGGACCCGCGGGTCACGGGCGTGCTGCCGGTGGGCCTCGGGACCGCGGTCCGGGCCATGGACTCGCTCCACTACGGCACCAAGGCGTACGTCGGCGTCATGAGGATGCACGGCAACGTCGACGAGAAGCGCCTCCTCACGGTCTTCTCGGAGTTCACGGACGATATCTTCCAGACGCCGCCCATGAAGTCGGCCGTCAAGCGCGAGCTCAGGAGCAGGCGGGTGCACGCCCTGAGGCTGCTCGAGACGAGCGAGAGGGACGTCCTGTTCGACGTCGAATGCGACGCTGGCACCTACATAAGGAGCCTGTGCGTGGACATCGGGGACGCAATCGCCGTCGGGGCGCACCTCCAGGACCTGAGGAGGACCAGGGCGGGCGCGCTCACCGAGGACCAGGCCGTGACGATGCACGACCTCAGGGACGCCTACGAGGCGCACAAGGCCGGGGACAGCAGC
>Ga0315290_10002085_pt1 | contig 13998 bp, 15 predicted proteins | sample YL17G12_0_MG_FD_203627 | JGI IMG/M metagenome (GOLD analysis project Ga0315290, IMG submission 203627) | Sediment microbial communities from Yellowstone Lake, YNP, Wyoming, USA - YL17G12_0 | ecosystem: Environmental > Aquatic > Freshwater > Lake > Sediment | place: USA: Wyoming | collected... | reverse complement strand
CGATCTCCTCCGGTTGTCCTTTGCGGCCCAGCGGGACGAACTTGAGAGCCGCCTCCAACATTTCAGAGGGCACTGTGTTTAGTATCTCGGTGTCTACAAAACTAGGCGCAATTGCGTTTACAGTGATATTCCTGGCGGATACTTCCCGCGCCAACGCTTTCGTAAATCCGATTTGACCAGCTTTCGAAGCGGAATAGTTGGTCTGACCCGCATTTCCCATTTGACCGGCGACCGAAGCCATGTTGATGATTCGCCCATATCGTTTATGCATCATATGTTTGACCGCAGCCTTGGAGCCATTAAACGTGGATTTCAAGTTTGTATCCTGTACTACATCCCAATCATCCTCGGACATCATCATGATCAATGTATCCTGTGTGATACCGGCGTTTTTCACCAGGATTTGGAGGTCGCCAAAAGTATCCAATGCAAATTTGATCAGTAAGGTTGACTGTTCGAGGCTGGTAACATCAGCCTGAAAGGCTGCCGCACGACCTCCTGATGCCTTGATCTGTTCGACGATTTTCTCGGCAGCTTCCGGAGATTTATTGTAGTTCACCACCACAGCCGCGCCACGTTTCGCAAGTTCATATGCGATCGCTCGCCCTATTCCACGAGAGCCACCTGTTACAAGCGCTACTTTATTTTCTAAGGATAGGATGGACATAAATGATGAGCTCCAGACGATGATGGCGATGGTGTTCGCCAAAACCCCCTAAGTCATCGCCATCCCACCATCCACTTGCAAAGTGGCGCCTGTGATGAAAGATGCTTCCTTGGACGCCAGGAAAGCCACTGCATACGCAATATCTTCGGGCGTTCCAAAACGCCCCATCGGCGTCAACTTCAGGGAAAATTCCCTGATTTCCTGCGGTAAGTTAACAGTCAGTCTTGTCTCAATGAAGCCAGGTGCAACTGCGTTCACAGTGATGTTGCGCGAGCCAACTTCCTTTGCGAGTGCTTTTGTGAAACCAAGCAACCCCGCTTTGGATGAAGAATAGTTCGTCTGCCCTGCCTGCCCGACGACTCCGGAAACGGAGGAAATATTTATGATGCGGCCATATCGCTGCTTCATCATTGGGCGCACCACTGCCTGCGAACAATTGAACGCACCTTTGAGGTTGATGTCTAACACTGCGTCCCAATCTTCTTCCGAAAGCCGCATGATTAGATTGTCGCGTGTGATGCCTGCGTTGTTGATCAGAATATCCACCTTGCCAAACTGTTCCACTGCAGCGTCAACCATCGATTTTGCGCTGGCGTTCTCCGTCACATTCACGGATCTTGCCAAAACCTTCTGGTCCGTTTTGTTAGAAATTTCCTTTGCTGCTGCTTCGGCTTTTTCGATCATAACATCGGCAATCATGATGCTTGCGCCGCGCTGGGCAAGCAGCTCAACAATTGCATAACCAATACCTTGTGCGCCCCCAGTCACTATGGCAACCTGGTCTTTTAGAGATAAAAACTCAGTCATCGTCTGCTCCTTAAAATTGGGAATTTACGCTTTGATTTTTCGTTGGAATTATCACCCAATTAATAATTGATTGTAAATCTCTCCGAAGGATTATACCCTCCGTTGTGCATTATGACGTACGCCCTAATAACCCCTGCGCCGGCGAAAAGTCACCTCCCAATGCGATGGCACATCTGATTTCGCGTGGACCAGCGGTGACAACCGTCACACGATATTCCAATGAGAGGGAAGCAATTTCCGTCATGTTTACTATCTCCTAATTGTAAAATTATAACCGATGAAGGTGTTAGCCATGGCTTGCCTTCGGCCTAAGGAACCAACCCAGCGCCGCCCCTGCAAGGAGCGCAAAACCCAGGACGAACATGAAAACATCCTGCCAGAATCTGATCGGAAACAACCGGATAAGCGTATCAGAATAAAAAAACAACCAGGAATCCCCGGTAAAGAATAATCCATGGAAATAAGTAAAGAATTGCCAGAAATTAACCGCTGCGAAAAGACCCACGCCGATAATCAATCCCACTGTCAGCCAACCTCCTCGCGACAATCCTGAACGAAAGTCAATCATCCATTTTTTATAATAAGCCCAAATCCCCAATCCAACCATGATCGTAAACACGAGGTAAAACGCCCTCATCACAGACTGTACAAGAGTTTTCACGTCAAGCATATGCCCAAGTTCGCGGTCATTAAAAAGCGCGGACCCGTCGTCAAACTTTAATTTGGAAAGGTACTCAATTCCAGAATCGTTTAACAGATATTTTATAGAATACCCTGACCATTTCAGACGATCACCTTGGGTAAAGCCATAAGAATCTTCTGGAAAGCCAGGCATCCGGTAGGCTAAGGATGGATATACCGGGTTAAGTACCAGCCGGACACCCAAGAGAATCAAGACAATGGGAGTCAACAGGGTAACGATCCATGATAGGGTAGATGTGAGTCGCCGATTCAAAATAATTCTCCTTAAGAACCTTCTATTGCAGGTCTTTAATCCCGCCGCCCAGCAGGAATTTCAACACCATATCATTAGTGATCCATTCGATGGGGGCAAGGTCATCCGTAAAAACCAACCCTCCAGCGAATACTTGCTGTAGATTAGTCATTGCTGTTGTCCCGGCCTGCAAAAGCAATGGGTGAGTATTTGTATCACTTGAAAGAGCAATCATATTTGAAGTGAGATTTTCCACTGTCGTAGGCTTTTTGGTGGCATAAATAATCGAATTGAAAGTATTGGGGATATCCATTACATAAATCGACGGAAAGACAGAGCCAATAGTTGCTGCGAGATCGTCAATCAACCTTCTATCACCAGGGGCACGCCCGACATTGATTGCCAGAGTCCCATTCTCTTCGAGGTGGTCATAGGCAATCTTAAAAAACTCCTGTGTCGTCAAATGTGGAGGGATGTAAGGAGGTCGGTAAGCATCCACCGCAATAAGTGAGTATTTGTAGGGACTGTGGTCCAGTCCCCAACGGCCATCAGTAACGATCGCATTCAGGTTGGGCATCGTCATGCCGAAATACTTTCGTCCGACATCGACTATTTTGGGGTCGATTTCGAAACCATCGATGGGAATCGCTCCATATATGGCTGTCGCCTGGCGAGCAGTCGTCCCGGCGGCAAGTCCAACGATGGCAATGCGTTTCACCTGGTTAGTTGGAAAAGGTGGTGAATTAAAAAAAGGTGCAACAAGAAATTGCTCCCAAGGACCGCCAAAGAATAATTGGGTCGGATGGTATTCAGAATGGACACCTTGTCCATCATTCAATCGAAGGTATGTGAATTCTCCTGCTTTGATCACTTCAATATAGTTATAGGCCGATTCGGTTTCATAAACCTGTCCCGGTGTGCTTTTTATACGGGAATTTAATCCCCAGATAGCCAGCACGATCAAGGCTAACACGAGAAGTAAATAAGGGAGCACTGCTCTTTTCGCGCTCAAGTAAATTCCAACCAGGGCGACAACCAGAAGGATTGCGCTGAACAAAAGAAATGTGCGGGTGGTACCGAATAAGGGGATAAAAATGAGAGTGGGAACAAATGTCCCCAGAAACGAACCCGCTGTAGAGATGGCATAGACATTCCCAGAGATGTTCCCCGCTTGATGGGCATCCTCCATCAGGATGCGGATGGCGAACGGTGAGACCATTCCCATGAGTGTGATTGGAATGATAAGTAATACCAACACAGCTGCAAAAGAACCTCCAAGTATCCCCAGTTGCAGTGCATCGAATGCTGAAGCAGCTGCCCGCAAAACCGGTCCGGAAATGAAAGGGACTATACCTAGCGAAAATGCTGCCCAGGCGATGATGGCGAACATGGTTTTAGGGAATGGAGATTTGTCTGCCCAGCGCCCGCCGATAAAATACCCGAAGGTCAGATAGATGAGTATAAGTCCGATGATGCTTGCCCATACGATATTACTGGTCCCAAAAACATTTCCCAGCAATCGACTGGCTGCGAACTCTGCGGCAAGTGCAGTCATCCCGGACATGAAAACAGTAAAATAAATGTATCGATGCATTGTCCATCCTGATGTTGCATTATACCTTTGACTGGTGCAAAGTCTACTCAACCAGTTTATGGTAAGGTTTTGAAAATATCCCCGAATTTTATAATCATCATCTCAATTCTCTCCTTGACGATTCGACGTGAGACGGCTAAAATCCTAGTCCGCCTTCGCCAACGCCTCCGCGTGGAGGCTTGATTTTTGCCTGGAGAAAACATGGAATCAGATATACCTGCCATGGAAAGAGATTTTCCTGAGGTCGTCAATCTGAGCAACGCTCAGGTGGAACTGGTTCAGGCGGAACTGGTTCGCGCAAGTTCATCGCAGATCAAGCAGCTTTCTGCACAGGAAGTGGACCTTAGAGACAGTGTTTCTTTCGCTGTCAACGCTGACATAATCACTGCCAGAAAATCGGTAATTGGCCATGTCGAAGCGGGGAATTTAACCCTGCTCGAAAGTAATGTTATTGCTGCAAAGACCAATTCACTCGACCTAAAAGGTCGGGCAGGAGTAGTCGCTGCCGATTCAGCTCATATTGAAAATGGATATGCTGGAGTACTGGTCAGCCGTGACGTTCAAGGCGAAAACATCCGGACAGGTCTTCTTATTTCCCGCAACGTGACAGGAAATGTTGAAACAATTCTGGATACACGGTCCACCATTTTGGTCGGGGTCGTCGCTGGCGCTGTTGTTGGTACCATTCTTTTGATGGGACAGTTTCTATTCCGGCGTAAATAGTTGATATGTGCGGCAGTTGCCGCCATAAATAATTTATAGGGTGAAGGTAACCCCGACGGTCGGGGTGAGAGGCGCCCGAGGAGAAAATGATGGAAAAGGAAGTATTAAAAGCAACCAAACGCACCGTAACTGGCAAGCAGGTCAGAGCACTTAGACGGGCAGGTCTGATACCTGCTGTGATTTACGGTCACCACGTTGAGCCGGTCGTGATTTCACTTGATTCACACAATGCCACGCTCTCACTTTCCCGAGTGTCTTCATCCACATTGATTACCATTGATGTGGAAGGGACAGAGTACCCGACACTCGTGAGAGAAAAGCAGCGCGATTTTATCCGCAATGTTTTGACACATGTAGATTTCCTGGCGGTTTCGCTCAAAGAAAAATTGCGCGCTGAGGTGAGTATCGAACTCACAGGGTTGTCCCTGGCAGTCAAGGACTTTAACGCGATTCTGGTCAATGGCTTGACCACATTGACTGTGGAATGCTTGCCGACCGACCTCCCAGAAAAATTCGTCGTTGACATTTCCATGCTGGCAGTGATTGGCAATGGTATCCATGTCCGCGATGTACCTGCACCGGAAAATGTAAGGATCATGGACGACCCGGATGAAATGATAGTGGTTGCCACTGCGCCGGCGAAGGAAGAGACTCCCGAGGTCGTTGCTGTTGTCGCCGAGGTCGAAGGTGCCGAACCCGAAGTGATCGAAAAGGGCAAGAAAGAAGAAGAGGAAGAAGAAAGTTCCAAAAAGTAAATTTGAACCTAACGCAACCGGGACGCTTTTCAGCGTCCCGGTTTTATATTCCTAATGAACAACTTTACTCATTGGCTACGCGAATTTCTGATGTGATAGTAAAAGTTAGGCAAGCCCTAATGCAATCAAAAAATTCACCGTGATCCGCGCAGTAACTCCCCACAATAACTCCCCATCGTAAGGCAAATACATGATCACTCCTCGGTCAGTCTCTTTTCGCACCATCTCCTGACGATGCAATGGATCTGCCAACCAAGTTAGAGGGATGGTGAAAACACGACTCACCTCCAAGGTGTGGACCGTAAATGTGTAAGGCCAGGGAATGATTCCGATAACAGGGGTGACGAGGTAATTGGATACAGTAAGATACTCTCCCAAGGAACCAAGCAGTTTGATTTCTTCAGGCTTAATGCCGATCTCCTCGCGAGTCTCTCGCAGTGCGGTTGCTTCCGGAGAAATATCCTCTGCATCCAACCTGCCTCCCGGAAAGGATACTTGACCTTTATGATGGTCTACTAAATCGGTTCGGCGCGTGAACAACAAATGCCACTCATCATCCACGCTTGCCAAAGGGATGAGAACAGCTGCTTCCCGCGCTGATCCCGTAAATTCATCGAAAGGAGTCTCCATAAATGATGGATGCTCCGCATTTTGAAGTCGTAGTTTGATTATTTCTTCGGTGAGGTAGGAATTCATTGATTTATGGACAATAATCTACTTATCCAATGGTTTCATACGGGATCGACACCAATACTAATACATTTGCAGGTTCGAACAGAACTATCTAGTCAATGCTTCATCCGGGATTTGCTCAAGGTCAGGTTTTTCCATCTCCCCAACTTCATCACTGACACCCGCTTCCGCCAAAAGGTCCTTGGCGCGAGGATCATCTGCCATCTCTATACGCCTGGCAAAAATTAAGAACCCTGTATGTGCAACCATGCGATCCGTCGGGCGTAAGCGGCTTGGTTCAGGTTTGTAATAACGCAGAAGAACCTCACAAACTTCAATAAAAGCAAATTTATAACGGCGGAGAGAATAGAGAAGCATGGAAACCTGGTTGACCGTCGGCACCAGGCTGCAGAAAAAACCTCCCGGTTTTAGCGCAGCACGGACTTGCTCAATAAAATCATGTGGATTGATTACATCCAGAAAAAACGCATCCACATTGGTTTCTTCGAAGCCGTCGGCAATTTCCCCTAACTTAAAATCGACGCGATCTTCCAGCCCGAGGCGGGTAAGATTCTTACGAGCCAATTGCTGCATCTCTGGACGTCGTTCATATGAGATGACTTTTCCAGCTGTACCAACGGCATAGCTAAGCGCAATGGTCATGGACCCCGAACCGGTCCCCGCTTCCATCACCCTTTGACCTTCTCCGACACCCATGGTAACCAATATGAAACCGATATCCTTCGGATAAAGGATTTGTGTATTTCGCGGCAGGTCGATCAACACATCACCAAGAGCAGGCTGCAATATGAAAAATGGCGACCCCATATGACTGAATACCTGGCTTCCCCAAGGCAGACCAATCATATCATCATGTTTGACTATTCCACGGTGTGTATGAAAAGAGCCTCCAACGCTGAGCGGGAAGATGAAGTGTTTATGCCGCAGGCCGACAAGTTGAACGATATCGCCTGCTGCAGTATGGGTCGATCTAAGATTCCAGGGCATATAAATTGGCTCAATAAGATAAATTATCTGGATAGTTAGTTCTTCATGGTTTAAGATTCTTGGCAAAGAAATCGGTGATGCTATTGTAGCAGGTGACCCGATTGTGATATTTCAAAACATCGTGACCTTCATCTTCAAAAATAAGAAGTTCGATCTTTTTGCCTTTCTTTCGTAGTTCCGCCACGAGTTCCTCGGATTCCTTGGCAACTACCCGCGGGTCGTTCCTTCCCTGGATAACCAGCATCGGACAGGTCAATTGGTGCATGTTTGTTTTTGGCGATCGCTCAACAAGAAACGCTTTTCCCTCCGGCTTTTCAGCATCGCCCACAGCAATTTTGAAATACGGTTTCCATGTCTCTGGCAGGCGGTCTGAAAAGGTCAACAGGTCATAAGGTCCGAACATATCACAGGCGGCCTTCCAAAGGCCGGGGTGTTGACCAGCCAGCGTCAAAGTCATGTATCCCCCATAGGAACGACCAACCACAGCGGCGCGTGAAATGTCGATACGCTTGTCCTTTGGAAGTATTTGGGTCATGGCGTGGACATGATCGAGGCGATCCTTTCCGCCCCAGTCACGATCCACATGCTTGGTAAAGCTCAATCCATAACCTGACGAACCGCGGACATTAGGAACGAAGACCGCAAATCCACGCAGTGTGAGGAATTGAATCAATGGCATGGAGAACCATGCGAAATCCGGTCGTTCCTGACTTTGCGGTCCACCATGAATATAATAAACCAAAGGTCGTTTGCCCTTAAAACCCAATCCTTCCGCCGGAAAATACAGTCGGGCGGAAATCCTCAATCCGTCGAAGGAAACAAATGAAGCATCTTCACCGCTCGATAAATAACCTTCCGGGACGCCCAGAACCCTTTCGGCAGTATGCATGAAGATTTCGTTCCGCTTCTTACCCTCAATGGTATAAATCTGGGTTGGACTGATAGCACTCGAAAATGAAACAGTGAAGATGTCCTCATCCTTATTATAGTGAGAATGTTCGAGCACGCCCTTATCAAGAGGTGATTCACCCACTATGACATGTTTCAGCTTCATTACGAGTTTCTTCTCGTTAAACACGCTCTCATAAAGCCAGGAACATCCATCAATATTGAATGAGACGCTATAGCGGTCTCCCTTCATATGCTCAATACCACTCATTTCTCCTGTGCCGAAATGAGCAGCACCTTTTAACTTCACAGGATACATCCTGCCTGGCTCCTCCAATGAAATATATCCCAAAGAAAATGTATCCTCAAACACCGACGTGGTTGTCAAAACGCCTTTACCGGTGGTAGTCAATACCTGGGATCCGAGGCCATTTAACGGAATGGTTTCTCCCGGCTTGCGTTTTGAAAGCGGTTTTCCAAAGAGAACACGTTTCTTCTTACCCTCCAGCAGGAACAACACTGTGTCTCCGACGGTGTAGCCTTCGCCGATCAATGTTTGAGTGTGGTCCTTATTATGTCCACAGGGAGATGCTCCCCAAGTTGACTCGTCTAATTTGGTGAGATTATTCGATTCCAGATCGCCTCGATAACCTTCGTTCAATGCTTGGTCACGACGTTCAGCCCCGAAATACACAATATTCTTATCGGGATCACAATCCTCCAGATGGACGCGATGGTTTAAGAAGTAATTATCAAACGCCGGCTCAGGGAAGCCTCCCTCGAGTGGAATCATCATGGGCTGGTAATTTTCGTCCCCATCCTTGTCAATCATTACCAGAATTTTTCCAAGCTTCGGGAAAACATAAAATGACTGCCCGCCAATCAGATCCGGATTCTGAAGAGCGATATTAGGCGGGAGCAACGGCTCAGGAACACTTCCCCCATAATCCATGACATATAAACTGAGATGACCGGTTAAATTGCTTAAAAAATAGATGCGGCCATCAACAAATTGAGGAACAATGAATAATCGAGCAGAGAGCAGGGATTCTATGCGTGGAGACATGCACTTACCTTTCTTCTAATACAACCATATTAGGTATTAATCTTACCATACAGTAACCTTGACATGATTTGTCCACTTTGATAAACTTTCAATTGTAAGGTGTCAGTGTTCTTGTTGGTCCTCGATAGCAACCTGAACAGCACCATGGTTCAGGTTGTTGGTAAATCACCACGACCGTACCGGAAGACCAGCATCAAAAATCAAACCGTTTTCATTTTCAAAAGGAGTATTAGCAATGAGCGAACGTGTTGTCGGCACGGTTAAGTGGTTCAACAGCAGTAAGGGCTTCGGATTCATCCAACGCGAAGGCGGTCCGGATATCTTCGTCCACTTTTCCGCCATCAAGGGTGATGGCTACAAGTCGCTGACCGAGGGCCAGCAAGTGGAATTTTCCATCGAGCAGGGTCCAAAGGGGCTGCAAGCTGCGGACGTCAAACCCGTCTAACCCAAAGCCAATAAGCAAATCCCCCGCGCTTGCGGGGGATTTTTTTTTATTTTTTATCCACTTCCACCAGGCTCAACCAGTATCCTGCGGCAAGAAACATTGCCGCTCCCAAAGTCGCCATTCCGAGATTTAATGAGCCCACCTCAGCGAAAGACCAGCCCAGCTTAGTCCCCAGAATTTGTCCCAGCCAGAATCCAACCCAGGCCAGAAGAATATAAAGAATAAGGCGTTTCTTGTCACCACCGCGCCAAAAGTGGAAGGCAGCACCATAAAGAGTTGACAGGAATATTCCGAAAAGTAATGCTGGTATCGTCATGGTTGCTCCTTAATTTGTAAAAATGATTATGCCGCCACCCAGGACAACATCTCCATTATAAAACACTGCTGCCTGACCCGGAGTTATATCCCGTTGCATTGATTCAAAGACAATTCGGACTTTTTCTCCACCATCTTGAGGGATGACCTCAGCCGGGGCTTCGCGGCCCGTATAACGACATTTGACCTGCGCTTGAAATGGAGACGAGAAAGGAGTATTACTCGTCCAATTTACTCCTGTTGCAATTAATTCACGCGTTCCCAGTTCTTCCGCACTTCCGACGACCAAAGTATTGGTAATTGTATCTTTTGAAATCACAAAAAGCGGCTCAGGAGACGATATACCCAGACCCTTTCGCTGACCAATCGTGTAATTCGGTAGACCTGAATGCTGACCGAGGACCTGACCAGCTTTATTCACGATAGTTCCGTTGACCAGAATCTCAGGGGAATTGCGCTTGAGAAATTCCCGATAATCTTCCCCAGCCAGGAAACACAGATCCTGACTGTCGTGTCGAGTTGCAACAGGTAAGTTGTTTTCTGCGGCGATTTTTCGGATTTCGCTTTTAGGATACTCCCCCACCGGGAATAAAGCTCTGGCTAACTTTTCCTGCGTTAAAACATGCAGGATATAGGATTGGTCTTTTAGCGGATCCACCGCACGGAGTAATTGAATTTTTCCGTCGTGGTTTTTTTCGGTACGAACATAATGACCTGTCGCCATGAAATCCGCACCGAGAGCCAATGCATGTTCAAGCAGGAATTCCCAACGAATTTGGCGGTTACACATCAAGCACGGATTCGGTGTTCCTCCAGCAGCATATCCATCCAGAAAATAATTCACAACGGTTTTGCGGAAAATCTCCTTGGCGTCGATCACATAAAACGGGATATCCAGCTTTGCAGCGACTCGCCTTGCCAAAGCCATAGAATCAGGTGTACAACACCGGTTTGAATCCTCTTTGCCAGGTTCACTCCACAAGCGGAGCATCATCCCTGCGACTTCAAATCCCTGCTGTTTCAGTAAAACGGCGGCCACAGAGGAATCCACTCCCCCGGACATGGCAACAACTACTTTAGTCACAATATCACCACTACCATAAACAAATTTTAAGCTATTGCTTTCTGGAGATTTTTCTGGCTTTTTCTACCAACTTGGGTAATTCTCTTAGAAGAGCATCCACATGTGCAGGAGAAGTACCTGAACCCAGGGTGATGCGCAGCGAGCCAAGTCCCCAATCTCGAGTCAGACCGATGGCTTTCATGACTTCACTCGGTTCAGGGTTGCCAGTCTTGCAAGCAGAACCGGATGAACAAGCGAATCCAGCCGCATCCAATAGCGTCAAGAGTAAATTCCCATCCACATCCTTGAAGACAAAACTTGCATGCTGGGGTAATCTGGAAATAGGATGACCGGTAAGCAGCGAATCTGTGACTTCTTCCAAAATTGTGCCTATAATTTGGTCGCGGAGAGGTTTGACGTGCAAGATGCGTTGTTCACGTTCCTCTGCTGTCAGCCGCAGGGCTTCGGCAAAACCAACGATATAAGGGACATTCTGAGTACCCGCACGAAGTGCGGATTCCTGTCCACCGCCAGTTTGGGGAGGAATCAACGCTGTCCCTTTGCGGACATAAAGTGCTCCGACACCTTTTGGGCCATAGAATTTGTGACCGCCCAGTGAGAGCAGATCAATGCCAAGGGCCTGGACATCCACTTGAAGATAGGCCGCAGCTTGAACTGCATCCGAGTGAAAAGGAATGCCTTGCTTACGGCACACCTCCGCGATTTGCGCGATCGGGTTGATTGTGCCAATCTCATTATTGGCGTACATGACCGAGACCAGCGCAGTTTCACAGCAAATTGCCTTTTCTACTGCCTCAGGTGAGACCTGACCATACTCATCCAGTTCGAGCCATTCAACCTGGACACCATAATGCTCTTCCAACTGCTCGGCAGTTTTACTAACTGCTGGATGCTCTCCTTTGGATGTAAGCAACCACTTCGCATTATTCTTAGATCGCATTCCGATGGAAACACCTCGTAAGGCAAGGTTGTCCGATTCTGTGCCGCATGATGTAAAGACAATTTCACCAGGCTGGCAGTTCAAGACTCCTGCTACGGTTTCGCGTGCGGAATCAACAGCAGCCTCTGCTTTTTGTCCATAACGATGGACAGAAGAAGGGTTGCCGAAAGAGTCACTAAAGTAAGGCAACATCACCTCCAGGACTCGCTTGTCCACAGGTGTTGTTGCTGCATAATCCAAATAAACCATGGGGAAGATTATACCTGTATTATAAAAATCAAATTACTTGAAGGATACGAAGAATCCTAAAATTGGTTGATCAATCCAGTCGAGTTATTGGAGTCGCCTTATGCAGGCACAAGGATAGGTTCAAGTCGAGCAATCACTGCTCTATGGTCAGAATGCAATCCACCCACTGGATCAAGGTGGCGAACATCCAATACATTAAAGACCGGCGTTCCTTGTTGAAGAAATATGTAATCGATTCGTTGGCGTAATAATTTGTTCCCCCAAGGCCACTTAACAGTATGTGTGTGTGATTGTCCATGAGCTTGTGCCAGCCGATAGGTATCCTGCCAAAAGGTTCTCACCCGCCGGATTTGGTGGCTCTTTTCAGAAACATTGAAATCTCCGCCAATCACGACGGACCGGTTTCCCGACAATCGGCTGATCCAATAATGTAACTCTTCCAACTGATGGGCATTCTGTTTACGGAGGAGTCCCAGGTGAACAGAAAAAGCGAGAATTCTACCGCAAGGTGTTTCTACTTCCGCTCCAAGAGCCATTCTACGAACAAATGGGTTTGCAATCCGACTGACCTGCCTTATATAAGGCTGCCGGACTAAAGGGAACCTGCTGAACACTCCCAGGCCTTCTTCAAATCCTATTTTTTCAGAACCGTTCGACCTTGAATAAACATAGGACATGCCAAGCCTGTCTGCGAGCCAGGAATCCACTTTAAATGTCTGCGTTCGAGCAATTTCCTGGAGCAGTAGCAGGTCTGCTTTTTCATGCTCGACCATCCTGGCGAATGCCTCGAGGCGCTGCTCAATATTTCGAAAACGCGGCCAATCATGCCATAAATTCGCGCTCAGCACGGTAAGGCTATTAAATTCACTTTCGGCGTCTTGAATCAACTGTCTGCTCATCGTAACCCGACCAGCAGGCTCTGCCACTGAAATTAATTTATTGGCCCAATCAGCAATGCAAACGGACTTGATCTTATTTGTAATCGCACCCAACTTAATTCTCAGTCGTGCAAAAGGATCAATATCCCCTTCTTTTCTGGAATTAAGGTCATAATGATTTGTGTTTTTCAAACCCAGTTTCCCCTTTTATCAATGAGTGAGTGTGTTGTGATTCCGCCAGATCGATTTCATGCCGCGTATAAAACCTGGTACAACCTGAGTGGAAAATCTTCTCCAGTTCAAAAGAGTGACAGCGAGAATCCATGCAACCAGCCATCGTCCAGCCTGCGGGTTAACTTTAAGCGCTACCCAAATGAAATAGAAATAAATGAATGCCTGTAACAGCATTAGGAGATTGCGGTCGGAGCCAAAGCGCCAAACACATAAGCCCCACACAATCAAGTAAATAATCGCAATGTACCATGCAACAAAACCGGCTCCAACCAGATACGCCCCCAGACCCAGTGAAACGATCACATCGACTTGAAGGTCATGGTCTCCTAGCCAACTGTTGCGGAGAGGCCGATTGAGACGTGCAATTCCTCCATCCAACAAATCACCGGTCCAGCAAAGTAGCATCACCAAAATAGCCTGTGGCAAGGAATCAGCGCCATGGATAAACCCCAACCAAGCCAGGAAGAATCCCAGCACGCCACGAATCAGTGTGATGAAGTCTGCAATTCCTTTTGGGGAAAACATAAGGACCTCCACTTGAAAGATCCTACTGGAAATATAGCTTAATCAGATTGTAGCAAATATGGCAGGCAAATACAAAGGCTTTATGTTGAGTTTTATAAGGTTTTCTATTGAATTCTAATTTCAAGATAAGGGAGGGTTCGGGATTAAAAATTGTCCAGTGCTAAGCTGTCGCTGATATAATACCCCTGTCTTTATCTAATTAAGGAGTATCCTA
>Ga0315290_10002080_pt1 | contig 14011 bp, 12 predicted proteins | sample YL17G12_0_MG_FD_203627 | JGI IMG/M metagenome (GOLD analysis project Ga0315290, IMG submission 203627) | Sediment microbial communities from Yellowstone Lake, YNP, Wyoming, USA - YL17G12_0 | ecosystem: Environmental > Aquatic > Freshwater > Lake > Sediment | place: USA: Wyoming | collected... | reverse complement strand
GGCGGCGTGTCGGGCCAGGCCTTCAATCTCGAAGAGGATTCCGTAGGCGTCATCATCCTGGGCGACTACCTGGGAATCGCCGAGGGGGACGAGGTGCGGAGCACCGGCCGCCTCTTGAGCGTGCCCGTGGGCGAGGCCGTGCTGGGCCGGGTCGTCGACCCGCTGGGCAATCCGCTCGACGGCCGCGGGCCCGTCGTCACCACCGAGCGCCGGCTGCTCGAGTCCCCCGCCCCCGGCGTCGCCGAGCGCCAGCCCGTCAAGGAGCCGCTCCAGACCGGCATCAAGGCCATCGATTCCATGACCCCCATCGGCCGCGGCCAGCGCGAGCTGATCATCGGCGACCGCAAGACCGGCAAGACCGCCATCTGCATCGACACGATCCTCAACCAGAAAGACACCGGCGTGAAGTGCTTCTACGTGGCCGTCGGCCAGAAGGACTCCAACGTGGCCGGGCTGATCGAGGTCCTGCGGCGCCACGGGGCCATGGACTACACCACCGTGGTCGTGGCCGGAGCGTCCGAGCCGGCTCCTTTGCAGTACATCGCCCCCTATGCCGGCTGCGCCATGGCCGAGTTCTTCATGTACCAGAAGGGCCACACGCTGGTGATCTACGACGACCTCTCCAAGCAGGCCCAGGCCTATCGCCAGTTGTCGCTGCTGGTCCGCCGGCCGCCGGGGCGCGAGGCCTACCCGGGCGACATCTTCTACGCCCACAGCCGCCTGCTGGAGCGGGCCGCCAAGCTCAGCGAAGAGAAGGGCGGCGGCTCGCTCACCGCGCTCCCCATCGTGGAAACCCTCGAAGGCGAGGTCTCCGCCTACATCCCCACCAACGTCATCTCGATCACCGACGGCCAGATCTACCTCCAGCCCGACCTCTTCTTCGCCGGCCAGCGCCCGGCCATGAACGTGGGCATTTCGGTCTCGCGGGTGGGAGGGGCGGCGCAGGTCGCGGCGATGAAGAAGATCGCCGGCGGATTGCGGCTCGATCTGGCCTCCTTCCGCGAGCTCGAGGCCTTCGCCCAGTTGGGCACCGACCTCGATCCGGCCACCCAGTCCCGGCTCGATCGCGGCCGCCGCATGACCGAGCTTTTGAAGCAGGGCCTCTATCAGCCGATGCACGTCACCGACCAGGTGCTGAGCATTTTCGCGGGCACGCGGGGCTATCTCGACGCGGTGCCCCTCGAGGAGGTCCGCCCCTGGCTCGACGGCCTGCTGGCCTTCCTCCGCAACGAGAAACCCGCCATCTGGCAGAAGATCACCGCCACCAGGGTCATCGACGACGAGAACCTCGGGGCCCTGACCCAGGCCCTGGTCGACTACCAGAAACGCCACGCCGCCGACAAGAAACCGGCCGCTGCGGCCATCGCGTGACGAGCGATCCACTATCCACTATCCACTAACCACTATCCACTAATTCCCGCTCCATGGCCAAAGCCCGAGCCCTCGAAAAGCGACGCCGCTCCATCCGCAACATCCGCAAGATCACGCGGACGATGGAGCTGATTTCCACGGCGCGATTCAAGCGTGCCATGGATCGGGCGATTGCGGCGTCGGCGTACACGCGGCGGATCACGACCCTGGTGGGGCACCTGGCCCGCGCCGCCCTGGAAGTGAGCCACCCCCTGCTCGAGCCCCGCACCCAGACCCGGCAGGCCACGTTGCTCGTGCTGACGGCCAACCGCGGGCTGTGCGGCGGGTACAACGCGGCGGTGATGCGCCTGGCCAGCGCCCGGTGGGCCGCCCTGCGGGCCGAATTCTCCGGAGTGCGGCTGGAGGTGTCGGGCAAGCGGGGCATTTCCGCGTTCCGCTTCCGCAACATCCAGCCCGACGAGCGATTCACCCATTTCGAGGACCGGCCCGCCTACCAGGAGGTCGAGCTTCTGGCCGGGCGCTACCTCGAGGGGTACCGGTCGGGGCCGCTGGACCGGCTCGAGGTCGTCTACACCCGGTTCGAGAGCCTCAGCCGGCAGAAGGCGGTGGTGGAGACGCTCCTGCCGCCGGCGGCCCCGGACGAGCCGGCCCCGGACGAGCAACCGCCCGCCGAGGTCCAATACGATTTCCTCCCGTCGGCGGCCGACATCCTCGACGAGGTCGTTCCCGCCAGCATCAAGGTGAAACTGTTCAAGTGTTTCCTCGACGCCGCCGTCAGCGAGCAAATCGCCCGGATGATCGCCATGAAGGCCGCCACGGAGAACGCCGATGCCATGATTTCGCACCTCTCGATCAGCTACAACCGTGCCCGGCAGGGCCAGATCACCTCCGAGCTGCTCGAGGTGATCGGCGGGGCGGAGGCGCTCCGCCAGTGAGGGGAAAATGCAAAATGAAAAGTGCAAAATGAAGAGTGAAGAGTGAACGATGTCGGGTGATACGGGCAAGACGGAGAATGGGGAACAGCAAGACAAGCAAGCCGCGGGAGCGAGCGCTCCAGGCGACTTGGCGGACCGGCTGTTGGGTTTCGCCGTGCGCGTGGGAAAGGTGGTCAATGCCCTGCCGGCGACGCGATTGGGCCGCCACGTCGCCGCGCAGTTGATCCGGTCGGGAACGTCGGCGGCCCCGAACTACGAGGAAGGATGCGCGGCCGAAAGCCGCAAAGACTTTGTCCACAAACTGAGCCTCTGCCTGAAGGAGCTGCGGGAGTCGCGATTCTGGATTCGCCTGATTGTCGAAAGCGCGTTGCTGCCGACGAAGAAGCTGCCGGACCTCGAGGACGAATGCACGCAACTGTGCAACATCGTCGCCCAGTCCCTGATCACCGCAAAGAAGAACCAAGCCAAACCAAGACGATAACGGTAACGCCTGCTGCGTCCTGCATTTTGCATTTTCCACTTTACATTTTTCATTTTGCATTCTTCTTCTTGCCTTGCATTATCCCCGCGATCCGCCTGACCGGCTCGCGGAAACCAGGAGGCCCCGAATGGCTCAAACGACACCAAGCGAACAGGCCGCCGCCCGTCAGGGCCCGTCCCCGGACAAGGCAGCTCAGGAAGCGCCCGCCCGGAACGTCGGCCGGATCACGCAGGTGATCGGCTCGACGTTCGACGCGAAGTACCCCGAGGGCCGTCTCCCGGCCATCTACAACGCGGTGAAGGTGGCGGCCGACCTCAAGGGGATGAAGCTGATCCTGACCGGCGAGGTGCAGCAGCACCTGGGCGGCGGGCGGGTCCGCTGCGTGGCCCTGGGAAGCACCGACGGGTTGGTCCGCGGCATGGACTGCGTCGACACCGGCGGGCCGGTCACCGTGCCGGTGGGCAAAGGGACGCTCGGCCGCGTGTTCAACCTGCTGGGCGAGCCGATCGACGGCCGCGGCCCGGTTCAGGCCGACACGCGCTGGCCCATCCACCGCGATTCGCCCGCGGTGACCGACCTGTCGACCAAGACCGAGGTCTTCGAGACCGGGATCAAGGTGATCGACCTGTTGACGCCCTTCGTGCGCGGCGGCAAGGCCGGGCTGTTCGGCGGGGCGGGCCTGGGCAAGACCGTCATCCTCACCGAGCTCATCGCCCGGATCGCCTCCAGCCACGGCGGGTATTCCGTCTTCGCCGGCGTCGGCGAGCGGACCCGCGAAGGAAACGACCTCTGGCTCGAAATGCAGCACACCGAGATCGGCAAGACCGGCCGCAAGGTGCTGGAGCAGACGTGCATGGTGTTCGGCCAGATGAACGAGCCGCCGGGGGCGCGCCTGCGGGTCGGGCTGTCGGCGCTGACCATGGCCGAGTACTTCCGCGACACGACCGGGGCCGACGTGCTGTTGTTCATCGACAACATCTTCCGCTTCTCCCAGGCGGGGAGCGAAGTGTCGGCGCTGTTGGGACGGATGCCCTCGGCCGTGGGCTACCAGCCCACGCTGGCCACGGAGATGGGCGCGCTCCAGGAGCGGATTGCCTCGACGTCGAAGGGGGCGATCACGTCGGTGCAGGCGGTGTACGTGCCGGCCGACGACCCCACCGACCCCGCCCCCGCCACCGCCTTCGGCCAGCTCGATGCGTTCATTTACCTGGAGCGCTCGATCAGCGAGAAGGGCATTTACCCTGCGGTCGATCCGCTGGCCTCCGCGAGCCGCGTGCTCGACCCGCAGTACGTCGGCGAGCGCCACTACGCAATCGCCCGCCGGGTCCAGCGGATCCTCCAGCGCTACCGGGAGCTCCAGGACATCATCGCCATCCTGGGCGTCGACGAGCTGAGCCCGGAGGACAAGCAGGTGGTCCACCGGGCACGGCGGATCGAGCGGTTCCTCTCCCAGCCGTTCCTGGTGGCCGAGGTCTTCACCGGCAAGGCCGGCGAGATCACCCCCCTGGCCGACACGATCCGCAGCTTCGAGGAGATCGTCGAAGGCAAGTGGGACCACCTGCCCGAGCAGGCCTTCATGTACGTCGGCGCCATCGAGCAGGCCGCCCAGCAGGCCGCCCAGCAGGCCGCCCAGCAGGCCGAGCGGATGAAGGGGTGAGCCCACTATCCACTATCCACCATCCACTATCCACTCTCTTCCCCCCCATGACCGAACTCCAATGCATCCTGGTCACTCCGGAGCGGACCGTCCGCGATGAGACGGTCGATTTCGTGGCCCTGCCGCTTTTTGACGGCGAGATCGGCATTGCCCCCGGCCACAGCCCGCTGATCGGGCGCCTGGGCGCAGGCGAGCTGCGGCTCCAGGGCGAGAAGGGCGTGAGCCGGTACTACGTCGAAGGGGGGTTCGTCGAAGTCCTCCACGGCGTGGTCTCCGTGCTGACCCAGCGGGCCGTGCCCGCCGGGGAGCTCGACGCCGCGGTGGTCGCCGAGCAGCTCCAGACCGTTCTTATGCGCCCGGCCCGCAACGCCGACGAAATCGAGCTGCGCCATCGCCAGGCGGCGCAGCTCCGGGCCCAACTGCGGATCCTCGGGCGGGGTTCGCCGTAAGGCCGTCGCGATGCCTCTTAGAGGTCTTCCGGCAGCTTGTGCCCGAGCTTGTCGCGCTTGGTGGCCAGGTACTTGGCGTTGTGAGGGTTGATCGGGCCGATGATCGGGACCTGGTCGACCACCTCGAGATCGAAGCCGCCGTAGATGAAGGCGTCGGTCTTCTTGGGGTTGTTCGTCAGGAGCCGGACCCGGGACAGGCCGAGGTCTTTGAGCACCTGGATGCCGACGCCGTAGTCGCGGCTGTCGACCTGGTGTCCCAGGGCGAGGTTGGCCTCGCAGGTGTCGAGCCCCGTGTCCTGGAGCCCGTAGGCCTTGATCTTCTCGACCAGCCCGATGCCGCGCCCTTCCTGGGGTAAATAAACCAGCACCCCGGCACCTTCCCGGCTGATCATGTCCAGCGCCAACTGGAGCTGGTCGCCGCAGTCGCAGCGGAGCGACGCCAAAAGGTCGCCGGTGAAGCAGGACGAGTGGAGCCGGACCAAGGGCACGTGGGGCGCCGGCATGCCGGCCGGATCGCCGAACACGAAAGCCAGCGGCTCCTGGGCCTCGTACTTCACGCCGTAGACGATCACTCGGGCCGGGCCGTACCGGGTCGGCACGCTCGCCTCGGCCTGCCGGTACACCAGCTTCTCCATCCGCCGCCGGTGGCGGATCAGGTCCTCGATCGTGATGATCTCCAGGTGGAACTTGTCGGCCAGCTCGTAGAGCCGCGCACGCGGGGCGCGGTCGCCCGTCTCGTCGAGGATCTCGATGAGCACCCCGGCCGGCCTCAGCCCGGCCAGCCGGGCCAGGTCGACCGCCGCCTCGGTGTGCCCGGCGCGGCGGAGCACCCCCCCTTCCTTGGCAACCAGCGGGAACAAATGGCCCGGCCGGACAAAATCGCCCCGCGTGCTCGTGGGGTCCAGGATCGCCCGGATCGTCGTGGCACGCTCCTGCGCCGTGATCCCCGTGCGGCAACTGCGATGGTCCACCGGAACCGTGAAACAGGTCTCCAGCGGGGCCGTGTTCTCGGCAACCATCAACGGCAGGTCCAGACGCGCAGAGACGTCCGGGAGGATCGGCATGCAGGGCAAACCCCTCCCGTGGGTTATCATGAAGTTGATGATCTCCGGGGTCACCTTCTCCGCCGCACAGATGAAATCCCCTTCGTTCTCCCGGTCCTCGGCGTCCATGACGATGATGATCTCGCCACGCCGGATGGCGTCGACCGCCGCGTCAATCGTCGAGAGACCTCCCATCATCCACCCTCCAAATAGGCCTCCCGGCTAAGGGGGAAATCCGAAATCCGAAATCCGAAATCCGAAATAAACTCAAAGCCCAAAGTCCAAAGTCTCAAAGCGGCATGATCCGCCCCCTTTCCGACATTCGTGCTTCGAATTTGGCTATTCTTTCGGATTTCGTGCTTCGGATTTCGGATTTCAACGTCACCTCTGGGCCGCCAGCCGGCACCCCCCAAAGGGACCGTCGCCGTCAGCCCCCCTCCCCACAATCCGGCTCGCGCGGCCATTCCGACCTATTCTAAGCGCTCTCCGCGCCGGCTTCCAGGCCCAAACACGTCGCGGAGTGCTTCCAGGTAGCCCAGCCGGTGGACGGTGTCGGGCTCCAGATAGCTCCCCTCGGTCCACTCGTTCCAGGCGTTGATGGTGAAGACCTTCGGCCCGCGGGGGTCGGCGTCGAGCACGGCCTTGAGCTTCTTTAGGGCCCGCTTGAACTCGGCCGGCGTGTTGTCTCGCACGACCGGGGTGTAGGGGTAGCCGACGGGCTGGAACGGATCGGACTGCGTGGTGCGGGGGCTGGAATCCCAGCCCATGCTGACGTTCGGATGGTACGGCCGGTTCCACTGCTTTCGGAAGCCTTCCCATTGGGCGGCGGCCCGGCCGGCCCAGTCGGCGTAGGGGGGGCCGGGGAACTCCTGGGGGTAGACGTGATGGATCCAGCAGTAGGAGGTGACGCTGTCGAAGCCCAGGCGCTCCAGCAGGTCGTTGCCGTCCCTGGCGAGTCCTTCGGGCTTCACGCCCCAGGCCACGGCATTGAGGTGAACGCCCTTTAGTCCGGCGGCCGCGGCGATCTTCTTCTCGAAGACCTCGGGCCGGGACTCGTCGAGGTATCCCCACAGGGGCACCTTGGGCTGGTCGTGGCCCGGGAACCGGGGCCCGGCGGCCCGCATCAGGTCCCATTCCGTCCACCCTTGGCCCAGCCGGGCGTCGTTCTGGGGATTGGGGTGATATCCGGGGAAGTAGTACGCCGCCGCCTGGTATGCGTCGCCCGGCCCGGCGAGCACCGGCCCGGCGAGCACGAGCACCGCGAGCACCGCCACGGCGGCCAGAAGGATCAAGGCCAGCGACGAGAGCCATCGCGTGGTTTTCATCAGACCGTCTTCCTTGCTCATGTTTGGTTCATCCGACTCAAGAATGGGCAGATTCCAGCAGTGACGGTCCTTGGCAGAGACTGTGGGCCAAATCGGAGATGATCGGCAATGGGGGCGTGCGTTTTCCAAGGCATGGCAGGGCAAGTGAATGGGTATTCCAAGAACGCCCTGGCCCGGCTATCCCTTGTCGGGTTGCTCGCCCGACCATGCCTCGCACGGTGCCCGGGGGCGACTCTGTTTCAACGAGCAACATCGATTCTAGCCCAGACGGAACGTCACCACCATCATTCATTTGCCGTGCCATGCCTCAGAAAACGCATCCTCGGGTCGGCACCCCCTCTTCCAGTGGCATATTCTTCAGCCTGCGCATTCTTGAGTCGGATGAACCTTATTTCTGGATGGGCCCCCAGTGTAGCACAGGCTCGCCACGAAGGAGAAGATGGAGCGGAGGATCGGCCTCTCGCCGGTCCACGGACCGCCGGCTGCCGCGGACCGCCGGTCCGGCGGCTCAGGGCTTGGAGACCCGTTGGGCCCGCTCTTTGCGCGTGCCGACGAGGTCCTCGACGAACTCGGTGAGCACGTAGATCTCCACCCGGGCGCTGAGCGCCAGCGGCACCTCCCCGATGGTGAGCGGCTCGTGAATGCCGGCCTGCGAGAGCCGGATGCGCTCCGGCTCGATCCCCTGCTGCTCGAGGTACTTCATGGCGGCCAGGCTGCGGTCGTACGAGAGCTGCCAGGCGTCCTTCGAGGCACCCGGCGCCGAGGGACGCCGCGTCGCGTGCCCCCGCAGCTCGATCTTGTTCCGCTTCCCGCGAAGGTCGGGCACGAGCCGGTCCAGCTCTTCCTTGGCGCCCCTGGTCAGCTCGGCCGAGTCCTCGGCAAAGCGGATCAGGGCTCCGCGCACGTGGCGTTTGCCCTCGTGCAGCGCCAGGGATTCGACCTTGGGCGCCTTCAGCCGGCCGGGGCTTTCCTTGGGAGGCGGGTCGGGATCGCGGCGCGGAGCCGCCATCGGGGTGGGCTCGGTGGCGACCGACAGGCCGATCCCGGGGATCTTCAGCTCCGCCCCGGTGGACGCCAACGCCGACGCCGGAGGCGGGGCCTGCGCCTCCCCGGCCCTCGAGTCCGGGCCCTTCGACTTCGACGCGAACGGCTCGTTGAAGTAGTGCGCCACCGCCTGCGTGACCGGCTTGCCCTGGGCCACGATCCACATGACCAGGAAGAAGGCCATCATCGCCGTGACGAAATCGGCGTACGCCACCTTCCACGCACCGCCGCCCTTGCCTGCCATCGCTTCATTCCGGGGCCTTGTCCACCGATTCGAACAACTGGTCCAGCTCTTCCCGCTCCATGCGCATCTCCGTCGCCATCGCGCGCCGCGCCTGCTCAATGGCCACTTTGGGAGCAGCACCCTGGCCGAATCCCTGGATGATCACGGAGATCGTGCGGAAGAAGCCCAGCTCGGCCTCCACGAGGAACTCCATCCTCACGGCAAGGGGGGCGCAAAACCCGTACGACAGCAGGATCCCCAGGAACGTCCCCACCAGGGCCGCACCGACCTTCTCGCCGATCTCTTCCACCGGCCCGTCGATCGCCCCCATCGTGACCACGATCCCCAGCACGGCCGCCACGATGCCGAAGCCCGGCAGGGAGTCCGCGGTCTTCGACAGCACGTTCAACGGGCCGTGGTGCTCGGCCTCGATCATCCGGATCTCGCCCGCCAGAATCGCCGGAAGCTGCTCGGGCTTCGTGGTGCCGTCCAGCATCGGCATCAGGGCCCCGCACATGAACTGCACGACGTGATGGTTCCCGGCGATCCGCGGGTATTTCTGGAAGATGGCGCTTTCGTGGGGGCTGGAAATGTGCGGCTCCAGGGCCATCAACCCTCCCTGGCGGGCGATCCGGAAAAGCTCATAGGACGCCTTGAACAGGTCCACGTACGCCTGCTGGTTGTAGGGGGTTCCCTTGATGGTCTGAAGGATGCCGCGGCCCAGGTCGATGAGCACCTTCTTGGGCGACATCACAATCAACGCGCCCAGGGCCGCTCCGCCGATGGTCACGAATTCCGAGGCGTGGATCAGCGCCCCGACGTGGCCGCCGGCCATCGAGAAGCCGGTCAGCACCGCCGCCAGGACCACCACGCATCCCACAATGACAGTCATCGCCGTCCTTTGACGTCCTGCGTTCGCGTGCGGCGCAGGGCGACACCTTCCCGGCAACCACCCCCGGCAACCACCGCCTCGTGTCGCCGCGCCGCGGTCTCTTGCCAGGGGAATATAGCATGCCGATGCCCCGCGGGGCCGAGCACGCCCTGCAACCGACGGGGATGTATCGAACGTGCCGAAGGAACCGATCGTGCCGGGCGGTCCTCCGGCTCGCACCCCCGGCAGCGAGCCCTCCGGCCGGCCCCCGGCGCCCTATCGTTCCATGGAGGAGCCTTTCCATGGCGTTTGCCTTCTTCCTCACCGGTCTGGGCTTCCTCGGGATGGCCGGCACGGCCCACGCCCTGCGACGGCGTCCGGAGAACCCAAACAAGCCGTTGCCCTGGGCCTGGCTGGCGGTGTCCAGCCTGGGACACGGCCTGGGCCAATGGCTCAACGTCCCGGCCGCGCACCTTGGCGATCCGCCGGCGCTCCAGGCGACGCGTCTGGTGCTCCTGGCCGTCTCGTCCATGGCCCTGATCGAGTTCGGCCGGCAGGGATTGCGCCGCTGGCGAGGCCGGACCCTGGGACGCTGGGTGTACCTGCCCCTGCTGGCCCTGAGTGTCGTCGGCGGACTCGCCGGCGGACTGGCCGGGGGGCTGGCCGGCGTTCAGACCGCGTGCCTGCTTGCCCTCGGCTTGCCCGGCGGACTGCTGGCCGGCGGGGCCCTGGTGCAGGCACGGCCCGCGCTCGGGCGTCTCCCACGCGCCGGACTGGGTCTGGCCGCCGTGTCGCTGGCGGCTTACACGCCGGCCTTGGCTTTCTCCATCCCGGCCCTCCCAGCCATTCTCGCGCTGGGGGCGATGACCGGCGTCTGGCTCTACCAGCAGGCCCTGGGGGCCCTCACCGCCCGGCCCGGCCTTCGGCGGCGATGGGCCCTCCCCTTGGCCTTCGTCCTCTTGGTTGCGGCGGGCTGGGCTGGAGCCTCCCGGCTCGAAAGCGACCCGGAGACGGAGCTGCTCCAGGCCGCCGTCGCCACCGTCGCCGGGGGCGCGGGCGCGGACGATCGTGCCGCCGAGGCCGCCGCCGCCCACGTCCAGCTCGAGCCCGCCGACTGGGAAAACGTCACCACGAAGCGTCAGCAGCTCGGCCTTCCGGTGATGCTGGCCACGTTGCTGTTCATGGCCGCCGTGGTCGCGATCGGTGCCGTGGCAGCTCGCCGCCAATAGAGGGTCACATCCATTCTTCGGTTCGGTGGCATGCCGTTACGCGGCGCAGCCGCGCCCTGGGCATGAAGGTCAAAGAGGTACGTCCCCCTCTTTTCCTGGCATAGGCATAACGCCCACCCTCGCGTACAATACCAGGTATGAGAATCCAGGACTTCATCTGGCCGGAAGACCGAATTGAGCACGTTGCGCGCCACGGCATTACGCCTGGCGAAGTGGAGGAAGTCTGCTTCAGCAGGGCGTTGGTGGAGCGGGCGCGATCGCAAGGGGAAAACCCGGTCTACTACGTTCTGGGGCAGAGCGCAGCCGGACGGCATTTGTTTTGTGTTGTGATTCAGTTTCCGGATGGGAGAGGATACCCGGTTACCGCCAGACCGATGACCGACAGAGAAAAGCATCGCTACAATCAGTGGAGAAGCCGATGAACCAAACCAGGATCCCGCAAACCGATTCAATCCAGGAATTGGCCGAGTTCTGGGACACCCACGACCTTACGGATTTCGAAGACGAGCTGCAGGAGGTCACCGAGCCCGTCTTTGAGCGCAGAGCCACGGTGAAGATTCCCTTGCAGCCCGAAGAAATGAGAGCCGTGAAGGAGCTTGCCCAGTCCAGGGGAGTTGACTGTGCGGATCTCATCCGGCAGTGGGTTCTCGAAAGAATCCAGGGCCCCTGATTGCCCGACCGGCCATGGACGACGGCACCCGAGGGCAAGGGAACATGACTGATATTCCATGAGATCGACGACGGAGAACGAGCGATGATGAATGAGGTTGCTTTTCCTCTTTCTGTTAGACGGGCGAGGCGTACCCATGGTTCCGGAACTGGTCGGTTGTCTTGAACGAGCCGTGGCCTATCTGAAGGAGTCGGTGGCGGACCTGTCGGACGAAGAGATCCTCGTGCAGGCGCCGGGCGTGCCCAACCACGCTGCCTGGACGCTCGGGCACGTCATCCACAGTTGCGAGGCGATGGCGGGCGAGCTGGGGGTGGAACCGTGGCTGCCCCGCGACTGGGAGTCGCGCTTCGGGTACGGAACCTCGCCTGCGGCCGTGGTTGCACAACATCCAACCAAGGCGGCACTGCTGGCGGCGCTCGCAGAGGCAAGCCAGCGACTGTGCGCCGCCCTGCGGGCAGTGGATGAAGCGGCTCTCACGGAACCGCTTTCCACCGAGGCGGCTCGTGCCGTGTGGCCCACGAAGGGGCACGCGCTCGTGCAGGTTGTCGCTGCCCACACGGCCTATCATGCAGGACAGTTGACGGTGTGGCGGCGAGCGATCGGCCGACCGGCAGTCGGAGTGTTCCTATGAGCTGAGGGATGGACGGCGAGGAGGAGAAGATGGACCCGAATGACTCCGAGGAATTCATCAGCGAGCCGATTCAGCCGGTCGCTCAGACAATCGACGCAGCGCGCATGAGCACGGGGGCGCCAGGGCTTCCTCGGCAATTCCGGTGGAGGTCGCAAACCATTCAAATCGCACGGGTGGTGAATACCTGGCGAGAAACCGGACCTTGCCGTCACGGCAGCGGCGAGAGATACGTGCGCAAGCATTGGTTCGAAGTGCTGACGGACTCGGGGGACACGATGAAGATCTACTTTGAACGGCAGCCCGGATCGCGAACAAACGGGCGCCGGTGGTGGCTGTTCACCATCGACCGATCGCAGGAGCCCAACACGGCTTTTGGTGCTGTCCGACCCCCGGCTGCGATGGGCGCGGCTTCGGTTTTGACATTCTCCCGACCGATCCCGAGTATCGCGACGAGAGGGGAGGTTGGGTGATGGACGACGAGGAGGAGGATGAGGGCATGGACCTGAATGACTCCGAGGAATATGAGAATTGAGAATTCAACCCCATGTCCTACGCCGAGCTGCACGCTAAAACGGACTTCTCCTTCCTGGAAGTGGGCTCTGGTGGGCTCTGTGGGCTCTCAGCCGAATTGCTCAATTGCTCCCAATTGCTCACTCACCGCCCCTCCACGCGGTGCCGGTTCATGGTCTCGTGGTACATGGGGTTTTGGAGGACGGCGGAGGCCCGCCTGCGCACCTCCAGTGCAATCTCGGCCGCGGCCGGATCGGTCGCCCGGGTCAGCCCGGCCTGGTACCGCAAGAGCCTCGCCACCTGGTGGCACTTGGCCAGGACGTCGTCCTGGGCCCCGCCCGCGCCCGTGTAGCGGGGGTGCAACTGCTCGCGCTTCTTCCTTGCCGCTTCGCCGTCGGAATCGAGGGTCGCGCGGTACTCCACGTTCAGTTGCTCGACGATCTTGGGGAAATCCTGGCTGACCTGCGCGGGGATGCCTTCCACCAGCGACTTCATCCGGCCGATGAGCGGTTTCGCGCCGGGGTGCTGCTCTTGCTGGCCTTTCAGATAGGCGAGCAACTCAAGCCGGAAGGCGATGTACTGGTCCACGCGCCGGCGGTAGGCCGTCACGAAGGTGTGCATGCCGTCCAAGAGCTTTTCGGCCTTGGCCCGGTTCTGCGTCATGCGGCCTTCCATTTTCTTGAGCATGTCGGTCCCGCCGCAGGTGAAGATGCCGGGCGTTTGGGCCATCCTGCGGTCGGCGTCGAGCACGTACTGGCAGGGGCCCACCCCGAGGGTTTGGCGCACGAGATCGGTCAGCGTGAGGGCCTCCAGCGGCGTTCCCCGGCCGCGGTCGAACGGATAGACGAGCACGGCGTAGCTCGCCGCCTCCGGGCGCACGTACCCGCGCCCCTCGAAGTCCACCCAACTGGGGTATTTATCCGGGGTGCCGCTCATTTCCGTGTTCGTGCCGCCTGCCCAGTCCCACACGTAGCTCGGCTTGATGAAGCGGAATCCCTGGCATTTGCCGTCCTTGACCGGGTAGGGGTACGGGGCCGACATCTCGCGGCTTCGCACCTGGCCGGCGTCCTCCTTCTCGGCGACGAAATCGACCCTCCACTGGGCGGGAAAGGGCATCTTCCAGTCCAGGCGCTTGACCGGCTTGGGGAGCTTGTATCCGGCGATGGGCTCCGTGCGGTCGGGCAGGCCGCCGAGCATGCCGGCGTAGCTGGCGCCTGGGGCATCGAGCAGGGCCAGGTACGCCTTGCCGCGCCGGGCATAGTCGATCTCCACCCCGTCGATTCGCCGGCTCTCGCCGTCGCCCGTCAGCGTCATCTCGACGTCCCGGGGCGGGCCGTCCCACAGGGTGACGGCCAGGACGCCGCCTGCGCCGAGCAGCTCGGCGAGCATGTTCTCCGAAGGGACGTACACCCGGGGCACGGGGATCTTGGCCGCGTCCAGGATGATGTCGTCGGCGTAGAAATCGGGGATGACGCCGAAGCGGCTTGCGGCCTCGACCCTCAGCCGGGTGGTTGCACCGCGCGGCTCCGTCTTGAGAAAGGTCCGCTGTGCCCGCAGCTCGCACGCCAGCCC
>Ga0315290_10002078_pt1 | contig 14012 bp, 12 predicted proteins | sample YL17G12_0_MG_FD_203627 | JGI IMG/M metagenome (GOLD analysis project Ga0315290, IMG submission 203627) | Sediment microbial communities from Yellowstone Lake, YNP, Wyoming, USA - YL17G12_0 | ecosystem: Environmental > Aquatic > Freshwater > Lake > Sediment | place: USA: Wyoming | collected... | reverse complement strand
TTGTCGAAGCCAGTTCGTGAATATCCTCCCTGTCAAAAGGGGTAATAAATGTTGCATTCAACTCATCCATCAGGGTGCGTGTGATATCGTCGCCCACATGCTCAGCCTTTTTAATAGCTGCACTATATTCCTCACGTTTGTCGATATCGTTTTCGCGGATCAGCTTCACAAGCAGTTCCGATGTAAGCACCATATTTTCTGCTGCCTGGTTAAATAGCGGGAAGAATTTCCTGTCTTTTGGCACCAGGAAACTAAAAATCCGATCAAGTTTCATTGCAAAGTTTTTTAAGAATATGAGGATGCGAAATTAAGATTTTTTGTTTATTGGCAACACTTTAATAGATATATTGAAGATGCATTACGCCAGAGGCAAAGGAGAACCTATGTCGTAAGATATGCAAAGACCCTGGCATTCCAGATATTTTCATAAGATAACACCTGTTAGCCATGTAAGTGATTAAAGAAGGAAACTTTAGAACAATATAATAGCTATAGCCTGATTTTAGAAAGCATAGAAAAGTCAAATCTATGCCTTTACAGGGACAGTCTTGAGCGTTTCTACCAGGAATTTCCAGAACTTATCCACCGAAGCTATAAGAACTTTCTCGTCCGGTGAATGCGGGTAACGGATGGTTGGCCCAAATGAGATCATATCCCAGTTAGGATAAACACCACCAAGCAAACCGCATTCCAGGCCGGCATGTATAGCTTTTATTTCAGGAATTTTAGCATAAAGTTTTTGGTAAACATCCTGCATGGTTTTAAGAATAGCCGAATTCATATTCGGTTTCCAGCCTGGATAATTACCGTCCAGGTCAATTTCGGCACCAGCAAGTTCGAACACAGCACGCACCATTTCACCAAGTTCTTCTTTAGCTGAATCAACGGAACTCCGCAACAGGCATTGGATTTTGATCTCGCCATTACCGGATTTAACGCTGGATAAATTGGTCGAAGTTTCCACAAGACCAGGCATGGCGTCGCTCATGCGTATTACGCCATTAGGGCAGGCGTAAATAGCATTGAAAAGCCTTTTCCGGGTGTCTTCGTCGATGATTGATGCAGGTAGCGCAACCGGCTCGCATGTAAATTTGAGGTCGGTTTCAACACCCGAAAATTCATGCAAAAAAGTTTGGTAATATTTGCCCAAACATTTCACAAAATGATCTTCTTCTGAGGCAGGAATTGTAATGATAGCAAACGATTCCCGTGGTATTGCATTTCGCAGGCTTCCACCGTCAATCCACGACAGGCGGAGATTATGCTTTATAGCCGCGTGTTTCAGGAAGCGATTCATCAGCTTGTTTGAATTGGCGCGTCCCAGGATAATCTCTAATCCTGAATGACCTCCCTTAAGACCTGTGATAGCCAACTTAAATGCTTTGTGGCCTGCCGGAACCGGAGTCGCTGTATAAGTGAATCTTGCGTTGGCATTTATTCCACCTGCACAACCCACATAGAGTTCGCCTTCGTCTTCCGAATCCATATTAAGAAGTATATCGCCTTTCATTACGTCTGCTTTCAGGCCGAAAGCACCGGTCATTCCGGTTTCCTCGTCGCAGGTAAAAAGTGCCTCTACAGGGCCATGCTGCAAATCCTTACTTTCGAGCACTGCCATTGCAGCAGCAACGCCCATGCCATTGTCGGCCCCAAGAGTGGTTCCGTTGGCGGTTACCCATTCGCCAGCAACATAGGCTTCAATCGGATCTTTGGCAAAATCATGATCTTTATCACTGTTCTTTTGAGGAACCATATCAAGGTGACCCTGCAGAACAACACCAGCGCGATTTTCCATTCCCGGAGTGGCGGGTTTACGGATGATCACGTTACCAACTTCGTCAACTATGGTTTCCAGCCCAAGTTTGTGTCCAAAATCCACAATAAATTGTTGAATCTTTTCTTCCTGCCTGGATGGACGCGGAATCTGGGTGAGGCTGTAGAAGTGTTTCCACACTGGCTTCGGTTCAAGGTTAAAAATTTCTCTATTCATAATAGTCGAATGATTAATAATGAGTTATGAGTTGATTTTTGGTGAATTAACAAGAAATAAAAGTACAACTTATTTAGCTGCCTCTGCCAGTTGGGCAAAAGAAACATGTTTCTGGTTATATAGTAAACTCAGGTATTTTGACATGCGTTCATTCACCGGCTGAATTTCATTGCCAAATTGTTCAACAAGCATATCGGAGATTTCCTGCATATTCCGCTTTCCATCCATAAAAAGCCAGGCTGCTGAACCAAACTTTTCAAGTTTTATGGTAATATCTGTTGGCTTGCGTGAAGGGATAAACCAACGGGCAAATTTCTCATTAGCAAACTTTGGAATAACTAGGCTCACCAATCCATCCTCCTCAATTCTATATTTCTGAAGTTGTATTGGAATTAAATCCTGAAAATTGGTTGATTTTAAGACCTTTCGGCGCGCAAAGAAGTTCATGGGCAAATTTACTGAAAGCAATAATTACTAAAACAAACCCACAATCAGAATAATTCCCGATTGCGGGTTGGCAGTTATTTAAATACCTTGATGAATATTACATCACTGCAGTGGGAGGTGCCGGTTCATCCGGGCTGCCTGCATTCTTTACAGGTATTCTTACCAGTACAAATGCAATAATTGCAAGCACTACAAGACTCACATAAAATGAAGGATCCTTGAATATTTCGAGCATTGGAATATCGAGGAAATAGAAAAGAGCGAATACCAATCCCATAAGCGCTTCTCCCGCAATGAATCCGGAAGCAAGCAGAACACCTGTATTCTCGACACGTGCAATCTGGGCATCGTTGTGGTTTCTGCGTTTGTTGTACATTTCAACAATACCTTTTACCAATCCGCCAAGGAAAATGGCGAAAGTAGTTTCCAAAGGAAGGTACATACCTACGCTCACCAGCATCGGGCTTTTCACCTGCATGAGGATAAAGCCAAGCCCCATAAGCATACCTACTATTATTAAAGGCCATGCCATTTGACCGGCTACAATTCCTTTCGAAAGCATGGCCATGAGACTGGCTTGAGGAGCTGATAGATTTTTACTTCCAAAACCACCTTCGTAGCCTTCTTTCACGCCCTGGGCAATATCTCCCTGGTTAAGAATGATCAGAACGCCAAACATCACACTACCTGCAAGCACAACACCGATAATGTCGCCAATCTGCATTTTCCATGGTGCACCACCAAGGATATGTCCGGCTTTAAGGTCCTGCAACATTTCGCCGGCAACAGCAGCTGAAACGCATACGATAGCTGCCACACCAAGAACCGAGGCCACACCTGCATCGCCTTTTACACCAAGAGCAACAAGGATAAGTGCAGTTACGACTAAAGCAGTAAGTGTTAGTCCGCTGATTGGATTATTGCTGGATCCCATGATTCCGACGAGATAACCTGATACAGCACCGAAAAAGAATGCCAATATAATAAGCAGGGTAGCTGCGGCTATTGCCACGATAAAACTGGTTTCAAAAATGAAAAATGTAATCATAAAAGTTGCAACGGCTACGCCAAGAATTCCAATGAGAATCCACATAAAATTGATATCTTTCTCGGTACGGTCAGCGGAAGAAACCGAACCGCCTGCAGCTTTCCTTACATCACCTATTGCGCGGGCAATACCGGCTCCAAGACTTTTGCGCATTTTAAAGAGTGTAAATCCTGCGCCCATCAGCATTCCTCCAATGGCGATTGGACGAACGATATAGCGCCAGACCTGTGCAATAAGATAAGTAGGATCATTCGCCCTGGCAAGTGCATCAACAGCATTGATCTTATCTCTTTGAACGAAGAAATCAGCCAAAGCCTGTACATCAATTCCGGGGCCGATAAAATAGAAAATAATTGGAGCAAGCAAGCCCCATGCGATGAGTCCGCCGCTGAAGTTTAATGCAGCCAGGCGTGGGCCGATAATGTACCCAACTCCCATATATGCAGGGCTGATACCAGGCGATTGGAGTAAAAGGCCACCTTGCCCGGTAAATTTCGTCCCGGTAATGGTTTGTTTGCTGAATGTCACGAATTGAGACCAGCTTGCAGCAAAGAATTTGAATTCGCCCAATGTTTTGATAATGGCACCGCCAATCATTGCTCCAAACAGGAATTTTGATCCCCCGCCACCACTACGTCCTGCTTTGTGAATTTCAGCAGCAGCAACCGATTCAGGGAAAGGAAGTTCTACATCCTCAACCATCACGCGGCGTAGCAGAGCCACGAACATAATTCCAAGGATGCCACCCGAAATCAGGATGGCTGTTGATGTCAGGTAATGTCCGGGGGTGTAAAAATCAGTCCAGATACCGGCTACAAAAAAAGCCGGCAAAGTAAAAATAGCTCCGGCTGCAACCGATTCACCAATAGAACCGACTGTACGGGCCATATTTTCTTCCAATATCGATCCTTTCAGGAGTTTGAGAATAGCCATGCCAATGACTGCTGCCGGATAGGTGGCAGCAATTGTCATTCCCGCCTTCAGGCCCAGGTAAGCATTGGCGGCTCCCAATACTACCGACATTATCAGGCCGATAAGCACGGCGCGCAGCGTGAACTCCGCCATATTCGTTTCGGACGAAACGAAGGGTACAAATTTCTTTTGTTCAGACATATTCCTCTGTTTTAGTGATATAATAAATGAATGGGAAATTTTTAGCGAATTACGAAAAATTCCCCGACAATGACAAAAAATCTTTTCATCTGACCAATGCCAATAGATCAGGACAAATGAACAACTTACCTCACAGCGATTATCTGAGCAGAGATAAATGAACCAGTTTCTTGGTTTCGAAGAAAGACTCACCAAAAAAGTCGCTCAGATTGTAAACCACTGATTTTGAATGCAATTGGTCTAATTCTTCTTCAAAATCACCACCTTTCAGATACAATATACCATTCTTTATAGCGTTAATTCCTCCTTGATTTATGAGCCTCCCAACCATGTAGACAAATTGCGGAAGTGCTGTAACAGCTCGGCTAACCACAAAATCAACTTTTTCCTTCATTTCGTCAACGCGCACATGGCGGGCATACACATTGGGAAGCCCTAATGCATCAGCCACCGCTTGTACTACTTTTATCTTTTTGCCTATAGAATCAGCGAGTATAAACCGTGTACCAGGGAACATAATTGCCAGTGGAATGCCTGGGAAACCTCCGCCTGTGCCTGCATCCAGAACATTAGTGCCTGCTTCAAACGTGATCACTTTCGCTATGCCGAGGGAATGAAGCACGTGGCGCTCATAAAAATGTTCTATGTCTTTGCGCGAGATCACATTAATTTGCGCATTCCATTCTGTATAAAGAGCTTCCAGCGCAGCAAACTGTTCTTTTTGCCTGGAGCTCAGTTCAGAAAAATAGCGTTGTATGATTTCCATGGTTGATGCCGGGAGCACGAAAATAGGTATTTTTCTTCTAAATAATATTCCAACTTTATAACAGTCGCATGTTGCTTTTGATAAATTTGCAGAAACATTGGGAATTCATTTCCTTGCACCAGGCACCTGGTACTGGGTACCCGGAACGAATGAATAACGAATAAATCACAATCATGGACGTATTCAAATGGCAGGCTACAATCCTTGGCCAGAGAGCAGTGGAAGCACTAAAACGTAATTTCTTCGATGCAGTGTACACCGAAACAGTTCCTGATTCGGTGGCCGAAGTAATAAAATTTATTAAACCTGGTTTTACAGTGGGGTTTGGTGGATCGCAAACAACAAAACTTCTGGGTTTGGCTGAAGCAGTTACTGCAGCCGGGGGTGTAATTCTCAATCACAACAGCCCTGATTTAACGCCTGAACAGCGCATTGAAGTAATGCGTCAGCAACAGGTTTGCGATGTTTTTATCAGTTCCAGCAACGCTATTACGCTAGATGGAGCGCTTTGCAATGTGGACGGGCATGGCAACCGTATTTCGGCCATGATATTCGGTCCCCGAAAAGTGCTGGTTATAGCAGGAACCAATAAAATATGTAAGGATGAAGCCGCAGCCTGGGAGCGGATAAAAGCTGTTGCGGCTCCTTTGAATATGAAACGCCTCAATCGCCCTAACCCATGCACTAAAACAGGGGAATGTATGGATTGTAACCTGCCGTCTCGCGGATGCAACGCTTACCTCACACTTCGCAAAAAGCCTTCGCTTACCGATTTCTCGGTGATAATTGTTGGTGAAGATTTAGGCTATTGAAAGGTTGTACATGACAAATGCAGTGCTTATTAAAAAAAATAAACAAACTTTAAATCAAAGCTACTTATGCTCAAATCTTTATACAGCCTGAGATTTCTACTCAATTTATGGAAGTTTGGCACTTTCTAAATCGCGCAACATATTCATTTAAAACACTTATTATATGGAAACAAAACAATTTGGAGGCGTAATACTCTATGCCATGCTTGGAAGCATTTTGCTGTTGCTTGTCCTTATTTTAACGATGCATGAGGCCGAACTGCCTGTAATGGTTTTAGGAATTGTAATACCAGTGCTGGCTTTTGCAGTTTTACTCTTTTACGATCTGTCGGTAAAAGTGACAAGGGAAGAGGTAGCAATCCGTTTTGGCATTGGGCTTATCAGGATGTCGTTTGCCATCAGCGATATAGAAACCTGCACTCCGGTAACCAATAAATATTGGTATGGATGGGGAATTCATTTTATTGGCCGTACCATTATCTACAATGTTTCGGGGATGAAAGCGATAGAACTCACCTTCAAAGGTCGCAGGAGGAAGGTAAGGATAGGAACTGACCAACCTGAAGAACTTAGCCGTTATATCAATGAGATGGTGTACCAGAGGAAGAGATAAGGTTGTTGCAGATCTACTTAAATATTATTTTATCATTAATTACTGCGAATACTTGCTTTAATACTTTCTAGTTTCATACTTTTGAAGGATTAATTCTAAAGCCCTATGGAGACATCACCTATCAATGCCATTTCACCAGTAGATGGCCGTTACCGGAAACAGGTAGAGCGGTTAGCCTATTATTTCTCCGAAGCTGCGCTAATCAACTACCGGGTATTTGTAGAGGTGGAGTATTTCATTGCGTTGTGCAAAATTCCTTTACCACAGCTTGAAGATTTCGACCACAAATATTTTGACGAACTGCGTACATTCTGCAAGGAGTTTACTTTTCAGGATGCCCAGGATGTAAAGGAAATTGAGGTCATTACGAATCACGACGTTAAAGCGGTTGAGTATTATCTTAAGAAAAAATTCGAAAAGTTGGGCTTCGGGAAGTATAAGGAATTTATACATTTCGGTCTTACATCGCAAGATATCAATAATACATCTATGCCTTTTGCGCTTAAACTGGCTCACAACGAGGTGATATTGCCTTTGTTCGACGATCTGATGCAAAAGCTGATGCTTCGTGTAAGGTCGTGGAAAAATACGCCAATGCTGGCACGCACGCACGGGCAGCCAGCTTCGCCTACATTGCTGGGGAAAGAACTCTTTGTTTTTGCAGAACGGCTACGCCAGCAGATTAAGATGCTGAAAACGATACCTTTCACAGCTAAATTTGGTGGTGCTACAGGTAATATGAATGCGCATTATGTGGCTTATCCTCAAATCGACTGGTTCGCTTTTGCGGATGAATTTGTGAAGGATCATCTGGAACTTGAACGTCAGCAAACCACAACACAGATTGAGCATTATGATTACCTTGCTGCTTATTTCGACAACCTGAAGCGCATCAACACCATATTGACCGATCTATGCCGGGATATGTGGACCTATATTTCGCTCGAATACTTCAAACAGAAGATCAAAGCCGGAGAAGTGGGATCTTCGGCTATGCCTCATAAGGTGAATCCCATTGATTTCGAAAATGCAGAAGGCAATCTGGGCATTGCGAATGCAATTTTTGAGCACTTATCGGCCAAGCTGCCAGTATCGCGCCTGCAACGCGACCTTACCGATTCTACGGTTACCAGGAATATCGGTGTGCCCATAGCTCACATGATGATCGCTGTCAAGTCGCTCATCAAAGGAATTGATAAGTTGATACTCAATGAAGAAAAGATTCAGCAGGATCTTAACGCAAACTGGGCAGTGGTGTCAGAAGCCATTCAAACGATCCTCCGTCGCGAAAATTTCCCTAAGCCATACGAAGCTTTGAAAAATCTAACACGTATCAATGCCCACGTGGATGAGAAAATGATTGTAAATTTTATCGACCAGCTCAACGTACCAGCTAAGATAAAGGCAGAGTTACATAAAATTTCCCCGAATAACTACACGGGTGTTTTCGAAATCTGAACCCGCCATATCATATGAAAATAAGCGGGTTTACCATTATCCGTAATGCCGTTTTATACGATTATCCTATCGTGGAAGCTATTTCTTCCATTTTGCCGCTATGCGACGAAGTGTTGGTAGCACTCGGAAAATCTGATGATGATACCCAGGAAATGATACAAGGTATCGGCTCCCCTAAGATAAAAATCATTCATACTGTTTGGGACGACTCCTTGCGCATTGGCGGCCGGGTGCTTGCACGGGAGACCAACAAAGCGCTTGCAGCTATTTCACCGGATGCTGATTGGGCCTTATACATACAGGGTGATGAAGTAATTCACGAGAAATACCTTCCTGTGATAAGGCAGGCCATGGAACTTTATAACGACGATGCCAGTGTAGAAGGGTTGCTGTTCAATTACCTTCACTTTTATGGTTCCTACGACTATGTGGGCGATTCGCGCAGATGGTACCGCCGCGAAGTGCGCGTGATACGCAACATAAAAGGTATGCACTCTTTTCGCGATGCACAGGGTTTTCGGATCAATGGTAAATTACTGCACGTAAAACCTGTGGATGCCACTACATACCATTATGGCTGGGTTAAACCGCCTGATAAGCAATCGGCAAAGCAAGCAGTTTTCAACCGTTATTGGCATAACGATGAATGGATCGGCCATCACGTGCCGAAAGCCAACGAATTCAACTATTCCGGCATCGATGCATTAGCTGTTTTTCAGGAAAGCCATCCGCAGGTTATGCAGAGGCGTATAGCTGCATGCAACTGGGCATTCAGTTTCGATCCTACAAAGAAGAAGTTCTCATTATTGGCACGGCTGCTCCATTTTATCGAAAAAAAAACTGGTTACCGCATAGGCGAGTATAAAAACTTTCGCCTGTTAAGCAAGTAAGGTATTTTTTAGGGATTTCCGGCAGTTTTCTTACTTTTGCGCAAAATGCTCCATTTAATATTATCAGAGATAATGCATAAAATATTCCCATTTGTGTTCCTGTTTCTTGTGCCAGTTTTCTCCTTTTCACAATACACTCCAAAGCAGCAAGCCAAAGCAGTGCGAATCCATAACAAAGTGTTCACGGTTGATTCCCACGATGATACTCCTATGAATCTCTTCGAGCAGAAGTTTGATCTCTCAAAGGACAATTCGCAAACCATTCCTCATTCCTGTGTTGATATTCCACGCATGACAACTGGAGGCCTCGACGCCATTTTCTTTGCCGTATTCGAAGGCCAGGGTTCCCGAACACCCGAAGGAAATGCCCGTGCGCTTAAAAGCGCACTTACGACTTTCGATTCAATTCACAGTGCTGTTAAGCGTTGTGAGAAATCTGCCGGACTTGCTTTGACATCATCAGATGGTTATCGCTTCGAAAAAGAAGGCAAAAAAGCAATATACATCGGGGTTGAAAATGGATATCCAATTGGCAGGAACATCAACAATGTCAAGGTGTTTTACGATCGTGGTGCCCGTTATATCACGCTTTGCCATACCAAAAACAATGATATTTGTTCCAGTTCTACTGATACGAATAATACTGCAGGGCTCTCTGTTTTCGGCAAACAGGTGGTAGCCGAAATGAACCGGCTGGGTATGATAGTAGATATTTCGCATGTTTCTGATGCTGCCTTTTATGATGTATTGAAGGCGTCCAAAACCCCTGTTATTGCTTCGCACTCTTGTTCCCGGGCATTATGCAACAGCCCTCGAAATCTGACTGATACTATGCTGAAAGCACTTGCAAAAGATGGAGGTGTAATTCAAATGTGCATTTTGAGTGCCTATGTGAAATCACCTCCACCTGACCCTGCACGCGATTCGGCAATAACTGCAGTGCGTCATAAATGGCACAATTTCCAGGATCTATCAGAAACAGAAAAAGACAGTGCACGCCGCGATTGGTATAGTATAGATGAGAAATATCCGGAACCAATGGCTACTGTGAGTGATGTGTGCGACCATATCGACCATATCGTGAAAGTTGCCGGAATAAACCATATCGGAATTGGAACCGATTTCGATGGAGGAGGCGGCGTTTTGGACTGCAGCAATGTAAGCCAGATGGGCAATATTACGTTGGAATTGGTAAAGCGAGGTTATACTGAGCGCAATATCCGCAAAATATGGGGAGGCAACCTCATGCGCGTGATGCGCCAGACAGAGCACAAGGCCGGATAGCTGGTTCACGCTTTATTGTGAATTTATCAAGAATCCTTTTAGTATCGTGGCAGATCAGTAGAAGGTTAAGATTTCTAAAACTATTTAAGTATGGGATTATCGTCGTATACCTATATCGATCTTCTGATCAGTTCAGTGCTGATGCTTATGATGATCGGAATCGGTTTATCATTGACGCCTTCAAGTTTTAAAAATATTTTTATAGAGCCTGAATCTTTATTAATCGGATTAATTATCCAGATGATAGGCTTGCCGGTAATAGCATTCCTCATCACCTTAATCTCTGGTCTTTCGTTGCCTGTAAGTATCGGATTGATCATCCTGGCAGCCTGCCCGGGAGGAACAACAGCCGGAATTATTACCTTCTTTTTTAAAGGAAATGTTGCACTTGCCATAACGTTTACAGCGATAAACAGCCTTCTGACGTTATTTTCAATACCGCTTATCGTTAATCTTTCCCTGAGATATTATTATGGACAAACGGCCGAAATTCAATTACCGTATCTTGAAACTATACTCCAGATATTTTCTGTTACCATATTTCCCACTGCAATTGGTTTGCTTCTCAGGATATATAAGCCGGTGTTTGCAGCCAGCATTCAACAGTCCTTGAGATACATTATGCTTGTTGCACTTGCAGTTGTATTTATAATCAAATTTTTTGCAACTGAGGATTCGGGTGGTACAGGTATCACGATGAACGAGATTATGCAAATTTTACCTTATGCCCTTTTATTGAACGTAGTTTGCTTCCTGTTTGGCTATGGAATTGGTTTGACTACAAAATTAGGTGCCGCCAATTCCTACACCATAGCTATAGAAGCGGCGGTGCACAACACAACGCTGGCATTCCTTGTTGCCGGAACTATTTTACAAAACCAGGAAATGGTAAAACCATCGCTGATCTATGCAATGTTCTCCTTCTGGACAGCCCTGCTCTTTAGTTATGCAACTAAAAGGTATGGCGGAATTAAACCATTTGCAGAGTTTAAATAGTGCTTTTAAGAAAACTCATTACTTTACAAAAAAGAAGGATTTAAGAACAATCCGAAATGATCACCTGATAATCCCAAAGCCCTTCCTTTCCGTTACTCTTCAGTACACTTATAAATCACATTTCGCTCCTCCAGATATTTTAGCATAAAATCGAAACACTTTTTATGTTTACCAACAAGTTCGGGCGGGAATACACCCTTATCTGTAAATAAATCTTTGGTTATCAGGTTTACAGCAGCAGTCGCTGTATAGCCTGTTGTGCGGGCCATAGATGATGTTTCAGTAGCAACATCATATTCATCAAAAAGATCATAAACAACATTTCTCGATTTTCCTTCTTGTGTGCCTTTAAAAGCAATACGCATAACTGTGAATTCCTTGTCGGCAGGTTGCAATTTCCAGCTTTTAAAGAGCAATTTGCTGGAGAAATCCATGGGCACAACCTGCAGGCCTTTCACATCAATAGGCTCGCTGTCGAAGAATCCGGCTGCTTTAAGGGCTTGGATCAGCGCAATATGTTTCGGATAGCGCAGGGTTTTTTCCTTCATATTGGGAATATGGTTCAGCGTGGTAATGAGCGACCGCAATCCATCGGTATTAAAAGCTTCCAGATCACCAATGCCTTCAAAATAAATAAGTTCGGGATCACTCATGGGTGGTTTGGTTATAAGGTGACCGTTTTCCACACTGCGGGCCGGGCGCGTATATTCTTCAATTACATCAACCGGCGAGAAGGGTGCTTTGTATTCGAACGGGAATTTTCGTTCCTTAGGCAGACCGCCAACGCAATATTCAAAATGCGAGATTTCCATGATTTCGTTGTAGTATCCAATAATCACATTTGGCATGCCGGGCGCAACTCCGCAATCGCAGATCACTGTGACATTGTGCAGGCGGGCCTGTGCATCCAGTTGCATGGTGTCCTCAGGCATAAATGAAATATCGACGGTGTCTTTTCCTGCATCTATAGCAGCTTCTACAGTTTTATATCCCATAAACCCGGGAACAGCACATACAACAAGGTCAAAGTCCCTGATGATATTTTTTAGCTTTTCGCTTTTTGAAATATCAGATTGGATGATTTTAATGCCATGTTTCGCCGATAAATGATCCAAAGCTTCTCTGTTAATATCAACGGAAGTAACATCAAAATTTTTAGAAAGATCAATGGCCATAGCGGTTCCCACCATTCCGGCGCCGAGAATGATAATTTTTTTCATATTGAGATTAGTTTTTAAAAGTTGAGTCTGCTCCAAAGTATATTCAATAAAAATTTCACATTACCAGGTAATAACTATTTTGTCTTTTGCACTTTCCACCATGATCCGGTTGACTTTCTGCGGGAATTTCCGTCCACCGCCGGTATTAAGCGGATCCTTATCGTTGAGTGAGGTTAACAGATCAATTGTTATTGATGCTAAACCGGCAAGCATTCCATTCACTTTCAGCTTATCGTTCAGATCATTAAATCCGTGCATCACCAGTGCAATTTTTGAAAACCTGCTTGTGTATGAACCTTCAGGCGCATCGATTACGATTTGATGTCCGGCAGGATCGAACCGGAGGGTGCGTGCAAGAGAGTTCCCGTTTTCATAATTATAGGTAATTCCATCATCTTCGTAATAGACAAATTCGGAAGGTTCGTTACCATAATAAACATGAAGGTAAAGCGTGTCCGATATTTTTTCTGATGTGTTTTGAATCACTGGTTGCATCGGGATAAAACTTCCACCTTTTGCAAATACCGGCAGCTTATCAATAGGACATTCAATGAGTATTTCCTGTTGTCCGTCATATTTTTTACCCGTGAAAAAGTCGAACCATGTGCCTTGGGGCAGATATACTTTCGTAGTTTCTTTGGTGCTTTCGACCGGAGCTACCAATAGCGAAGGCCCGAACATGTACTGATGCTGATAGGAGTTATTCCAACACTTTTCATCGAAAGTATTTCCGATTATAAGCGAGCGGCTAACAGGAAGCCCGGATTTGTGTGCTTCAAAGAATACCGAATATAGATAGGGTAACAGCCGGTAGCGCAATGAGATGTAATTGCGGGAAATATTTTCCATACCGGGGCCGTATGACCATGGATCGGAAAGGTCGTAGTCGTAATGCTTGTGTACCCTGAAGAATGGTGTAAATGTCCCGATGCTCAGCCAGCGGCCGAACAGTTCAGTACTGGCATTACCCATAAATCCGCCAACATCCACGCCGGAAAACGCCATTCCCGTTATTCCCAGCGAATTTACAAGCCTGCAACCAAGCATCATATGTTCGTCGCTGGCCACATTGTCGCCGGTCCAGATGGCGGTATAACGCTGAGCACCGGAATAGGCTGCTCTCGTAAGGATGAGCGGGCGTTTGCCCATCAGGGAACGCGTGCCTTCGAAGGTGCTGCGCGACATCAGCATTCCATATACATTCTTACCCTGCCGGTAAGAAGCACCTTTACCTTCCCAATCTAGCCTAACAATGGAAGATGTTTTGCCACCGCCCCAGGAAGCAACTTCATTCATATCATTCCAGAATCCTTCGACGCCATTGGTTACATTATCGCTGAAAAGATCACCCCACCATTTACGGGCGGCAGGCTTG
>Ga0315290_10002075_pt1 | contig 14013 bp, 7 predicted proteins | sample YL17G12_0_MG_FD_203627 | JGI IMG/M metagenome (GOLD analysis project Ga0315290, IMG submission 203627) | Sediment microbial communities from Yellowstone Lake, YNP, Wyoming, USA - YL17G12_0 | ecosystem: Environmental > Aquatic > Freshwater > Lake > Sediment | place: USA: Wyoming | collected... | reverse complement strand
TGCACAACGCCCGGGCGTCGAAGGGCTCCGCCTCGGCGACGCTCCAAACGAGCTTCATCTCGGGATATTGATAGGCCGCCAGCCTCCGTGCCGAGCCAAAATTGTCGACGATGCTCTTGTACTGCGCGTCGGCCACGCCCCAGGGCCAGTGGCCCATCTGCCGCTTCTCCCGGTGCGCGGCCACGCGTGCATCCGGCGGGCCGAACGCCGCGTAGAGCCTGCCGCCCTCCTGGGCAAGCCATTTCCAGTCCGTGTCGCCGGCGGCGGCCGCCTCGGGCGGGACCTGGAACCGGCCCCGCTCCTGCCCGGTCGCCGCGTCGAGCATCCAGAGCGTGGCGCCCTCGGCAAACACCACCTCGCCCGCGGTCGCCAGCTTGGCGACGTCGTGGACGACGTACCTCGGGTCCAACGGGCGGCTCCAGAGTCGCAGGCCGTTGTAGGCGTTGAGCACCGTCAGCGTGGTCAACAGCGGCTCCTCGCGCTCGTGGAACGCGATGTGCCCGGTGAAGAAGAAGATCCGCCCGCCGGCAAAGAGCGTCTGGTTGGGCATGGGCGCGAACACCGGCTGCGTCTGGAACCGCAGCTCGCCCGGCAGTCGGGCCACGCGGTCTTGCGAGACCACGTTGTTGTCCGGCCCGTGGTACGGATGGCGCCACTCGTCCACCCCGCTCTGGGCGGGCTTCACGACGACTTTCCCCGAAGCCACCCACACGCCGCCGGGGTGCAACACGCGGAGGATCTCCTGTTCGGACGGCGGATTGCCAACGCCCGGCGCCACCCAGACGGCGTCGGCCATGTCGCCGGCGAGCCAGAGCGACGCGCCAGGCTCGTCCACGACCGAGACCCGCCCTCCCAAGAGCCCTTTCTCACTCGCCCAACCGCGGACCTTTTCCATCCCAGGCGACGCGGCGCCCCGGCAGAGGATCCTCCACGGGGTCTCGTCGATGAGCCCGGCGATCGTCGTCAAGTCGCTGTCATCCCCTCGGCAAACCACCACGACCAAGGCCGGCGTCTTCCCGAGGTGCTTGGACAAGTCGCGCACGGCATCGTCGGCCATGACCGTACCGCAACACACCATCGCGCCCAGTGCAGCGAACCACGTCTTCATCGTCTTCATTTCGTTTCTCCCGTGAAAGAGCTTGCGCAACGTTCGGCTGCAAAGACCAACGGCCGCTCGCCCGTCGAGGCCCAGCCCAGGCTATTCGTCGTCGGACTGCTCCACGAGACTTCGCTTCAGCCCACGGAGCAGGCGCTGGAGCATGTCGCCGATGGGATTATCGCTGATCAGGTAGGTCCACGTCGAGGAGGGCCCGGTGAGCCCCTCCTTTTCGAGGTCGATGCCCTTTTCGGTAATCTCCGCCGAGCAAAAGGTGTGGACGACGCGCTCGTCGATCGTCCTGCGCAGGTCGGCAAACTGGCGGCCCACTATCTTGTGAAATTCGTCCAGCGGATCGAGGTTCGCCCCGAGCACCACCAGGTGGATGTTCTCGCGGATGCCGGCCACCCGGGCCAGGTGCTCCGCCCAGCACTGGTCGATGTGAAACAAGGTGATCTGCCTCTCGACTTCCTCCAGGACCCGCCGGCCGACCCGAGCGTGCAACCGGTCGTAGCGGTCCTGGGCCCCGGCGGCCGCGATACCCAAGGGGTCTTCGCCTGCCAGGACCGCCTGACGCCGCCGGTGGATCGCTTTGCGCTGCTCTTCCACGAGGCCGGTGTACCTCCTTAGGGTCCGGCGGATCTCAAACGTCTGGCGTTCGATGGTCCGCTGCGATCGGGCGATGGCGCGGGCCGCGGCAGGGTCGTCCAACGGCTCGTCCTGGCGCAGGCCACGACAGCGGGACGGAAGCAGCCGCTGGATGCCGTAGCGCTCGATCAGGTCGTCTTCCAGGCTGATGAAGAACCGCGACTGGCCGGGATCCCCCTGGCGCCCCGAGCGGCCCCGCAGTTGATCGTCGATTCGCCGGCTCTCGTGGCGGTTCGTGCCGACGACGTACAGCCCGTCCAGGGCAACGACCCGCTCGCGGTCGCGGGGCGGGTCTCCACCGAGCTTGATGTCCGTCCCGCGGCCCGCCATGTTGGTCGAGATGGTCACCATGCCCGGCAGGGCGGCCTGGGCGACGATCTGTGCCTCTTGCTCGTCGTTCTTGGCATTGAGCACCTGGCATGCGACGCCCGCGTTGCCAAGCAAGGCGGCCAGGTGCTCCGATTCCGCGACGCTGGCCGTGCCCACCAGCACGGGCCGCCCGGCCCGCTGCACGCGGGCGATCTCGGCAACCAACGCCTGGTGCTTCGCCTCCTTGTGCGTGAAGACCGCGTCCTGGCCATCGATCCGCACACACGGACGGTTGGGAGGTACCACGACCACGGCGAGATCGTAGAACTCCTGGAATTCCTCGGCTGCCGCCCGGGCCGTGGCCGTCATCCCGGCGATCTTCGGATACAATCGCACAAAGTGCTGCAAGGTGATCGAGCCGCGGATGATCCCCTGGGGCTTAAGCGCAACGCCCTCCTTGGCCTCCACCGCCGCTTGCAGCCCGTCGGGCCAGCGCCGGTTCTCCGCCACCCGGCCCGTGAACTCGTCGACCAGCTCGATCCGCCCGTCGCGCACGATGTAATCCACTTCACGCCGCAGCAAGACCTCCGCGTGCAGGGCCAGGCTCAGCTCGGTCAGCAGCTCCAGGCTCACCAGCGCGTGCAGGCTGCCGCAGCGCAGCTCCGCTTCCAGACGGTCGAAGCCCGAGTCCGTGAACCGCGCGTTCCGGGCGTACTCGTCGGTCCTGAAGTCCCGCCCCGCCTCGAGGCCCCGCACCATCGCCGCCGCCCGGTAGGGATCGATGCGCCGGGCCTCCACGCTGCCGGCGATCACCAAGGGCACCCGGGCCTCGTCGATCAGGATCGAATCGGCTTCGTCCACGATCGCGTAGTGAAACGGGCGATGGACAAGGTCCTCCTGGGCCGTGCACAGGTGATCGCGGAGGTAATCGAACCCGGCTTCCTTGGCCGTGACGTAGGTCACGTCGCACGCGTAGGACCTCCTCCGCTCCGCATTCGTCATCCCCTCTTGAACGGCCCCCACGGTGAGGCCGAGGAAGCGGTAGACCGGGCCCATCCATTGGGCGTCGCGGCGGGCCAGGTAGTCGTTGAACGTGAGCACGTGGACGCCCCGGCCCGTCAACGCGTTCAGGTACGCCGGCAGCACGCCGGCCAGCGTCTTCCCTTCCCCGGTCTGCATCTCGGCCACTTTGCCCTGGTGCATGGCCAGGGCGGCCGTCACCTGCACGTCGAAGGGCCGCATGCCCAGCACCCGCCGCGCCGACTCGCGCACCAGGGCAAACGCCTCGACCAAAAGGTCGTCCAGCCGCGCCGCCCCTCGAGCCCGGGCCATGAGACCCGCGGACCTGCCTTTCAGCTCTTCGTCGGTCTCGGCTCCGAGGTCCACCCTGCCGATGCGCGCGACGACCTTCTCGTACCGTCTCAAGTCGAGTTGTACCAACCGGCCGCGAGCGCGATAAAAGAGCTCGGCGAGTTTGGCGAGCGCGTGAAACATGCGTGCTCAGGAAGGCAACCTCTCTCACTCGGACGCCACAATAATGACCCGGGAGCGCTCCGGCAGCTTCACCGAAGGATCCAGGGGACGCACCAACCCGTTCTCTACGATACCCGCCACGGCCACGGGGCGCCGGTGGTGCGCAGGGAGGCGGGCCTCCATCGGCGAGCAGGGCGCGTCGGGCGGCAGTTCGAGGGGCGCCAACTGCGGCTCGGCAGCGATCTGCTCGTCTCGGGCCCGACGCTCCGGGCTCCGCGGGTCAACTCCGGGGCTGGTCATGGCAGGGTCCCTCTCAGTACGCGGGAGGGAAAAGGTGTCAGGAGGAATAAGGAAAAAAATGTCAGGAACCGTTTTGACCGTCTTTCGGACGAAAGTTCGGAATCGGTTCCTGACACCTTTTCCCTCCTCACCTTTTCCCTCCTGACCGATAAACCATCGTCCCAACGAACCAGTGGATGCCTCCCGTGTCAATCACAATCAGTGCAATGGCCGCTGGTAACATCCCCGGCAACGGATGGAGATCAAGCAAGGCGAGGCCAACAAAGACTGAACCAAGCAACGGTATGCCGGATATCCAGCGGTATGACTCTTTGGGTAGACCACGCAGGCGATGGAAGGGATACCGGAGGAACGACAGATAGAAATTGGTGAGGCAGACCAACGCGCCCAAGACGAAGGCAACCCATGCAAGGAAGGTGATCATAGATACCGCTCACGCCGACCTTGAGCCGCGGCTCTTTGCGCCGTCGGCTCTAAGGCATTGTTCGACCGCCGAAGTGCAGTAGAACTCTACGCATTTTCGCGGCCGGGCATGGCGTTGTCAAGCCCGATACGTCATACGCTGAAATGGGTTGCGACGGATCGCCGGGCAGCATCCTTGCGCTCTGGGCACGGGCAGTCCCGAAGGGACGGCAGACAATAGCCAGGGGCGTGAGCCCCTGGAATCGGAGCGTTTTCCTCCCGTCAGCCCCGGAGGGGCGGCACAACGGACGTCGGCTTCTGTCGCCCCTGCCGGGGCTTCCCGGAGGTCCTGCCCGGCGTACCAGGGGCTCACGCCCCTGGCTATTCTCCGCCGCCGCTTCGCGGCTTAAGCACATGGACCCTTCTCCGGCACGCCCGGGGGCGGTAGGATGGTGGCGTCGAAGCGCAGGACCTGCGAGGACGAGCGATGGCCGAAAACGAGAGGATTCCCCAACAGTATGGCACGTGGCCCAGCCCGATCACGCCCCGGAGCCTGGCCGAGGATAGGCGCCTGGAGGCGGCCCGGTGGGATAGCGACGGCCGGACCCTGGTTTGGCTGGAGGGGCGATCGGGCCATGGGGTCCTGTTGGCCCAGTACGATAGGGATAGCGCCCCGCGGGAGCTGTGTCCCGAGGTGAACGTCCGGGCGGAGGTCGGCTACGGCGGCGGGGATTTTGCCGTACACGGGGGCTGGGTGTATTTCGCGGTCCATAAGACGGGCCGGATCTGGCGGGTCCCTCTGGCCGGCGGACCGCCGCACCCGGTCACCCCGCCGTTCGGCAAGGCCGCCTCGCCGGTGGTCTCGCCCGACGGGCGATGGCTCGTCTACGTGCACGACGACGGCGAGGGCGTCGACCGGATCGCGGTGGTCGACACCGCCGGGGGGTGCTGGCCGCAGGTCCTCGTCGCCGGCCACGACTTCTTCATGCAGCCGCAGTTCAGCCCGGACGGCCGCTACCTCGCGTGGATCGCCTGGGACCAGCCCAACATGCCCTGGGACGGCACGCAGCTTTACCTGGCGGAGGTCGAGTGGGCGGGGTCGGGCCTGCCGCGACTCGGACAGGCGCGGGTGCTGGCCGGCGGGCCCGACGTGGCCGTGTTCCAGGTCGAGTTCACCCCCGACGGCCGCCACGTGCTGTTCGTCTCCGATGAGACCGGCTGGGGCCGCATCGCGCTGGTCGACCTGGCGTCCGGCAGCCGGCGCTGGCTTACCGAGGACGGGGCGGAATACGCCGCGCCGGCCTGGGTGCAGGGGATGAGGACCTTTGCCGTGGCTGCCGACGGCCGGCACGTGGCGGCGATCCGCAGCGAGGGGGGATTCCAGCGGATCGAGCGGATCGATCTCGACAGCGGCCGGAGCGAGGCCGTGGCGGAGCTAGCCCCGTACACCGACGCGGCCCAGATCGTGGCCGCCCCGCAGGGGGACCGGATCGCGCTGGTCGCCAGCGCCGTGGCGATGCCGCCGCGGATCGTCGAGCACGATTTTGCCCGGGGGACGACCCGGGTCGTGGCTCGGGCCTCGGCCGAGGCGGTTCCTCCCGAGTCGCTCGCCGGGTGCGAGGCGATCTCCTGGCCGACGGCCGGCGGCGAGACGGCCCATGGGCTGTACTACGCCCCGCCCAACGGCGGCAATGCGGCGGCGGGCAAGCCGCCCTTGGTGGTGATCGTCCACGGCGGGCCCACGGCCCAGGCCCGGGCCGGCTGGAACTCGCAGGCCCAGTTCTTCGCCACCCGGGGCTACGCCGTCCTGATGGTCAACTATCGCGGCAGCACCGGCTACGGGCGGGCGTACATGCTCAAGCTGCGGGGGAACTGGGGCATCTGCGACGTGGAGGACTCGGTCAGCGGCGTGCACCATCTGGCCGACGCCGGCCGGATCGACCCGGAGCGCACGGTCATTCTCGGCGGCAGTGCCGGCGGGTTCACCGTGCTCCAGACGATGATCGACGAGCCCGGGGCCTTCACCGCCGGGGTGTGCCTGTACGGCGTGGCCAACCAGTTCCATCTTGCCGCCGAGACCCACAAGTTCGAGGCCCGGTACCTCGACTCGCTCCTGGGCCCGCTGCCGGAGTTCGCCCACGTGTACCGCGACCGCTCGCCGCTGTTCCACGCCGACCGCATCCGCCGCCCGCTGGCGGTGTTCCAGGGGGAGATCGACCAGGTGGTCCCGCGCCAGCAGTCCGACGCGATCGTCGAGGCCCTGAAGCAGAACCGCACCCCGCACGTCTACCACGTGTACGAAGGCGAAGGCCACGGGTGGCGCAAGCGGGAGACGATCGAGCACTTCTACCGCACCGTGGACGAGTTCCTGCGGCAGCACGTGATCTTTGCGTAGGACGGGTTGGTAACCCGTCCCGTACAAGGACGGATTGGCAATCCGTCCTACGGGGACAGCCTACGGCCCGCTGCGCCGGTAGTGGATCAGCTCCGAGCTGCGCTTCTTCGGCAGCGTCAGGACGAAGTCGGTCATGAGGCCCCTGCCGCTTGCCCGGGCCTTCGTGCCCGCCGTGTCGTAGGAGAGCTCGTAGGTCGCCCCCGGCTCCAGGCCGTGGAGTGCTACCTGGGCCGAGTTGTACGGGCTTTCGGGCCGCCGGAAGGCCAGGACCATGCCCTCGCCCAGGTCCGGCCGGTGGTATTGCACGGCCATCCATTTGTCCCGGTCGCGCGAGTAGGGCAAAAGCGGGTACCACGCGCCGACCAGCAAATGCCGGACCTCGAGGTACCTGCCGAGGAGTTTTTTCGCCCGGGCCGCGTCGAAATCGGGGGCGTCGGCGATCCAGCCCAGGCAAAGCGACGAGGCCATGGTCGAGCGGAACGAGTATTCGTCGAGATTATTGAGGTGCGCGACGATGCAGTTGTTCGGCAGGTACTGGCTGGTGCCCCACAGGGCGGCCTGGTCGACGTCGTCGTCGAACCAGTAGTCGGTCTTCTGGGCGACGTGCAGGCGCTGGATCGTCTCGAGGTCGATCCGGTGGCCGCCGCTGGCGCACTCCTCGCGCAGGCTGTCGGGCCAGGTGCCGGCCAGCCGGTCCCAGTAGGCGTAGAGGCCCGCGATGTACTTCATCTCCGTAATGCCCTGGCGGTTCGGCGCGTCGTTGAAGACCCAGTAGGGGCGGGGGTCCATGTTAAAATCCTGCCGGTAGACGCGGAACCCCGGAAGCTCCATGAACCCCTTGACGATGTTGAAGAAGTAATCCTGGACCTCCGGCAGGCCGAAGTTCAAGAGATACGTGCCCTGCGGCCCCGGCACGCTCTTGAGGCACCAGGCGGGGTGCTCCTTCTGGACCGTGGTGCCGGCGACGACCCGCTCGGGCTCGAACCAGAGGCCGTAGATCATGCCCCGCTGCCTGGCCGCCAGGGCGACCGGGCCCATCCCCTGCGGATACGCGTCCTTGCGCGGGTCCCAGTTACCCGCGCCCGCTGGCCATCCGCCGGTGAACCAGCCCGCGTCGGTCAAGAGCGCCTCCAGCCCGAGCTTCGAGTAGGCCCGAATGAGCGAGATCTGGTTCTCGGCGTTGCACTCGTTCAGCCACACGCCGCCGCGCGTGAAACAGGTGTTGCAGAAGGGGATGGGCAGGGGAACCTTGCCGTCGCGCCGGGCGACGTAGTGCTTATAGAGGAGTTGCCTGAACCGGGCGTTGCTCTCCAGCGTATCGCCCGGCCAGTTCATCACGAGGATGCGCGGCGAGCGGACCTTCTCGCCGGGATGGAGCAGAAAGCGGGTCTTGTCCATGCCGGCGGCCAGGTGGAGGTGCTTGCCGTCCTGGCACTCGAGCCGCGCCTTCCAGTAGCCCGACCACCCCACGGCGACGACGATCGACCCCAGCCCGGTCTGGATTTTGAAGAACGGGAGGTCCTTGCCCGACGAGCGGCCGTGGCCCGCGTCCAGCGTCCGGGGGTTCTTCGCGTCGACGACCAGCACGCTTGGCTCGAACTGCTCCGGGTCGGGTGTGCCGCCGTGCGTCCTGTGCAGCAGGTAGGGTGGGCCGCCGGGCAGCGGCGTTTCCACGCTCAGGTCGAGGGCCTGCACGTTCTCGACGATCGCGGTGTTTGCCTTCCCCGTATTCTCGAAGTACAGGACCCAGTCGGCGGCGCCGTCTTGGGGAAATCGCGTGATCTGCCAAGTGACCGCCAGGCCGCTGGCCGGCTCGATCCAGCGGACGGCCGAGACCTCGCGGCCGTCGGGCTCTCGGGCCGGGCCCGTGCGAGCCGTCTTCCACGTCCCCAGGATCACGTCGCTCGGCTTGCCGTCGTAGAGGAAGGAGAAGGGGTAGCGCGTGGCGCCGACGGAGATCGGCGCCTGGGTGATCTTTTCGAGCGGGATCGAGCGGCCGCCGGCCGTCGTGATCGCCGCGTCGGCCCAATCGGCCCAATCGCACGGGCTGCCGTTGCCGCCGTCGGTCACGAGCAGGTCGAGCACCTGGGCCCCGCCGACGTCCACCTCGATCTTCTCGGCTTCCTTCCCTGCCAGCATGAGCTTCGAGCGGTAGAGCTCCCGGTTGCCCGCCAGGACGACGAAGACCACGGAGCCGATCGGCTGGCCGCCGGGGTTGGTCACCGAGTTGTTCTCGACGCCGGCCAGGGCCGTGAAGGTGCGGATCGGGTCCGGCGAGAAGACCCGGATGCGGCTGTTGGCGTGGGTCCCGAGGCCGTGCCGGTACTGGCGCGTGCCGATCGTCATCGGCCCGCCCATGCAGGTCGTGCCGAGCCCGAGCCGCTCGTAGTCCTGGTAGAGCAGATGGAGCCTGGGCTGATCGGGGAGCGGCGTGCCGGCGTAAGGGACGCTGAGCACTTTGTCCACCCAGGGCGACGGCGCCTCGCCTTCGGCCCGCACGAAGCCGGGAGCGGCGAGCAGCAGCACGAGCAGGCGCTTAATCATCCGCTTCGGGAAGAGCTGCATGGTTCCTGGTCCTTTCCGTGAGGGACGGTAAACACCAACGGGGAGTCTGAGTATGGATTGGCGGGGCGGAGCAGTCAATTGAAGTCCTCAGAATGCCTGGCGACCTTCGATTCGGATGACATTACGGCGAATAACTGGGGGCTGTGATAGTCGGCAATCGTGCATTACAATAGGCACGAGTCCTCGCACGGGGGCGTGCTGGAGGGGGGTGTGTTTTCATGGGAGCATTCCAGTAAAGGCGAAGGAGCGGAAAAATGCCAAAGGCATATCTCGTCGGGAGCGGCATCGCTTCGCTCGCGGCCGCGGCTTACCTGATCAGGGATGGGAAATTCCCCGGAGACGAAATCTGCATCTTCGAACAGGCCGACATCGCGGGCGGCAGCCTGGACGGCGCAGGCTCACGCGACTCGGGCTACGTGATCCGCGGCGGGCGGATGTTCAACTTCACTTACCTCTGCACCTATGACCTCTTGTCGTTCATCCCCTCGCTGACAGATCCCCACAAGACCGTGCGGGAGGAAATCGTCGAATTCAACGAGCGAGTGAAGACCAGCTCGGACTGCCGGCTGGTCAAGGGCGGCTCCAAGATGGATGCCTCGACCATGGGCTTCAGTTGCAAGGACCGAATGGACCTGCTGGGCGTCTCGCTCCGTTCCGAGGGGTCCCTCGGCAAGAAACGAATCGATGAGTGCTTTAAGCCGGCGTTCTTCAAGACGAGCTTCTGGCTGATGTGGGCCACGATGTTCGGCTTCCAACCGTGGCACAGCGCGGTGGAGTTCAAGCGCTATCTCCACCGGTTCATCCACGAGTTCCCGCGTATCAACGCGCTTTCGACCGTGGATCGTACTCCGTACAACCAGTACGACTCGATGATCCTGCCCATCACCGAATGGCTCAAGAGGCAGGGAGTCCGCTTCGAGATGCGAAGCCGGGTCACGAACCTGGGTTTCGAGCCGGGGACGGATGAGATTACCGTCAATCGCGTCCAGTACGTCTGCGACGGACAACCACGCGAGATCGAGCTCGCACGGGGCGACTGCGTGTTCGTCACCAACGGCTCGATGACGGCCGACTCCACGCTGGGCTCGATGACGGCACCTGCCCTCAGGAACACGGGCCATACGGCGGACGGCGCGTGGGCGTTATGGAAAACCCTGGCGAACGGGCGGCCCGAGTTCGGCCGGCCCGCCGTGTTCGACGGGCGCGTCGCGGAGTCCTATTGGCCCTCATTCACGGTGACGCTCCGCGATCCGACGTTTCTTCGCCTGGAGCAGGAATTCACCGGGGATACGCCGGGAACAGGCGGCCTGGTGACCTTCGTGGATTCGAACTGGCTGATGTCGATCGTGGTGGCCTACCAGCCGCACTTCCGAGATCAGGAGGACGGGGTGCAGGTCTTCTGGGGTTACGGCCTTTCTCCCGATCGGCCCGGGAACTACGTGCCGAAGACAATGACCGATTGCACCGGCGCGGAGATACTCACCGAGCTCTGCTCCCATCTGGGCTTTTCGCAGGAGCTGCCGCGGATCCTCGAGACCTCCGTCTGCATCCCGTGCATCATGCCCTTCATTACCAGCCAGTTCCTGACGCGCGAGAAGGGCGATCGGCCGGCGGTGGTGCCCCCAGGGGCCACGAATCTCGCCTTCATCGGGCAGTTCTGCGAGCTACCGGACGACGTGGTGTTTACCGTCGAGTACTCGGTGCGGTCGGCGATGACGGCGGTGTATTCCCTCCTGCATCTCGACAAGCAGCCGCCGCCGATGTACAAGGGAGGGCGCGATCCCCGTGTGTTGTTCAACGCCCTCGTGACGGTGTTCCGGTAGGCGTGTCCGTGTTATTCCAGGTGGCAGACCCGGAATGACCAATCCTGCCAATCGAGCCATGCCAGCAAACTGCTGCATGTTGCCCAGTATGTGCAGTATGCCAATATCGGTATTGTGTCCCCGGAATTACCCCTCGTCCCCGGAATTACCCCGGAATTACTGTTTTGTCCCCAGATTGCCCCCGGGGGCCTGCATTACTGTTTTGTCCCCAGATTGCCCCCGGGGGCCTGCACGGGGGTCAGACCCTGTTTCCGGTTTCTGCTTCCCTTCACAAACCGGAAACAGGGTCTGACCCTCTGGTCTCCCTCTGGTCTCGCGTCAGGTGCCCTTGGTCGAAGTGCACCAATTCCCGCACGCCTCGCGTCCTGACGAGCGATTGCAGTCGGCGCACGACGAGGTGCGTCTCGCGGGCCACGTCGGCGAGGGTGGGGGCGGGGCTGCCGGCGGCCCGGGAGGGCTCGCTGAGCTTGTACACGGCCCTCAAGAGATCTTCCTCGGCGATGTGCCGGCTCAAGCGCCGGCGCCGGAGCCATTCAAAGACAACGCCGTGGCTTGGGGAGAGGAACATGGCCAGCGCAAACAGCACGGTGGCCACGACGACCATCGCCGGTCCGGTGGGCGCGTTGGTCACGAAGGCCAGGGACATCCCCGCCGCGGCGGAGACGGCTCCGAACAGCCCGGACAAAAACAGCATGCCTGCCAAACGGTTCGACAGTTGGTAGGCCGCGGAGGCCGGGGTGATGAGCATGGCCACGACCAGGACCACGCCCGTGGCCTTCAAGCCGGCCACGACGGTGGCGGAGAGCATCCCCATCAGGAGATAGTGCAGCAGTGCCACCGGCAGTCCCATGGCCGCGGCCACCACGGGATCGAAGCTGAGCAGCTTCAGGGGGTGGAAGAGCAGGCCGACGATGACCAGCACCGCCGCCCCGATCGACACCATCATCCAGAAATCGTCCCGGCCCACGGCCAAAGGATCGCCGAAGAGGAAACACTTCAGGTCGAAGTGGGTGCCGCGGGGCAGGCTGCTGACGAGGATGATGCCCACGGCAAACAGGGCGGTGAAGACAATGCCGATGGCGGAGTCTTCCTTGGTGCGGCTGTAGCGGCTGACCAGGTTCACCAGCACGGCGGTCAGCAGGCCGGCCAGCAGGGCTCCCAGCAGGAGCCCCGGCACCCCGGCGCTGCCCGTCAGCAGCAGGGCCACCACGACGCCCGGAAGCACGGCGTGCGACAGGGCGTCGCCGATGAGCGCCATGCGCCGCAGCACCACGAAACACCCTAAGGGGGCGGAAGGAGGTGGATCGAGTTTTGGGAAGAGGGCAATACGATGCCGGCGTAATTGCTGTTGTGTCCCCAGATTACCCCGTGAGAGATGTTCCATAGGACCGGCGCAGCCGGAGCACAAGCTCACCCCAAGCATGCCCACCCGACGCTTCGCGTCGTGAGGGCATGCCACCGGACGCTCTCGTCAGATCTCCCACCCCGGCCGGTATGGCTTGCGGATGAACCGGTCGGCCTCGGGACAGTTGGTCGCCTTGAGGGCCTTCGCGTCCCAGTCGAGCTTGCAGCCGGCGCGGCAGGCCACCGTGCCCAACAGCAGGTTCTCGTTCAAGCGGCCGGAGTAGTCGAAGTTGCACAGCGTGGGCGAGCCGGTCTTGCACGCCTGGATCCACTCCTTGTGATGGCCGATCGACGGCGGGATCGACGGCGTGGGCGGCGGGAAGTCCTTGTACTTCTCGATCGGGCAGAGCACATAGCGGCCGTAGTCGGCCACGAGCTTCCCCTTGTCGCCGACGAACAGCACGCCGATCCCCCATGACTTCAGGTCCACGCCCGGGGGCGACTCGGGCTTCTTCCCGCCGTCGTGCCAGAACACGGTCACCGGCGGCCACTTGCCGTGGGCCGGGTACTCCCAGCGGACCTGAAGCCACTCCGGGTAGACCTCGGGATAGCCCCGCTTGGGCTGCGAATCGGCCTCGACGCTCGTGGGGAACTGCAAATCGAGGGCCCAGGCCGCCAGGTCGAGGATGTGCGTGGCCATGCCGCTCAGCGTGCCGTGGCCGAAATCCCACCACTTGTCCCACCACAGGCAGCCCCCCTTGAAATACTCGGGGTGATAGGGGCGCATGGGCGCCGGGCCGATCCACAGGTCCCAGTGGAGATAGGAGGGGATGGGGAAATCGCCCTTGGGCCGCTCGCGCGAGCCGAGCGGCACCCGATCGCACCAACCGTGGGCCTCGCGCACGGTGCCGATCGCCCCGGACTGGACCAGCTCCACCACCCGGCGGTAATTGTCCCCGGCGTGGATCTGCGTGCCCATCTGGGTGGCCAGCTTGCCGGCGCGGCCGGCCTCCTGCAACAGCCGGGCCTCGTGTACGGTGTGGGCGATCGGCTTCTCGCAGTAGACGTGCTTGCCCAGGCGCAGGGCCGTCAGACTGATCGGGGCGTGGGTGTGCTCGGTGGTGCCGCAGACCACGGCGTCGATGTCCTTCTGGTCGAACATCTTGCGCCAGTCGTGGTAGGTCTTGGCCTTGGGAAAGGTCTTGGCGGCCGCGGCCAGGGGGCGCTCGTCGACGTCGCACAGGGCGACGATGTTCTCGCCGGCGCACTGCATCATGTCGCCGCCGCCTTGTCCGCCCACGCCCACGGCGGCGATGTTGAGCTTCTCGTTGGGCGACTGCCCGGAGCGGACGCTCCCGCACGAAACCCAATAGCCGACGCCGGCCAGGGCAGCACCCTTCAGAAAATCACGGCGATTGTTTCGCTGCCTCATGATCGAACCCTTTTTCTTTGTCTGCTGGATGGCGGTTGGAGAGTGATGGAAACCGGACGGCCACGGCAACTCGGTACCGGGTCGTGGCGTTCAGGCTAGTCCGGCCTACGCGGGGTGTCAAGCCGGGTCAAGCGCAGGGAATCTCTCGCAAAGGCGCCAAGGCGCAAAGGAACTCGGAAAGGAAGAGCGAGGGGTGTTACTTCGACCTTGCCCGCCGCTGCACGAG
>Ga0315290_10002074_pt1 | contig 14018 bp, 13 predicted proteins | sample YL17G12_0_MG_FD_203627 | JGI IMG/M metagenome (GOLD analysis project Ga0315290, IMG submission 203627) | Sediment microbial communities from Yellowstone Lake, YNP, Wyoming, USA - YL17G12_0 | ecosystem: Environmental > Aquatic > Freshwater > Lake > Sediment | place: USA: Wyoming | collected... | reverse complement strand
AACGAATGTCAATTGTGGTACTTCTCACAAAGGGAACGTGAGGAAATCCTGGGCTGAGGTGATGTGCCGCAGCTCGCGGGATCTCCGCAGGCACCCACCTACTTCTGTCTCACCAGCCCCGGGAAAAAACCGGGCAAAAGGACTGCAAATGAACGGAACTATTAATGAGGGACAATGAATTCGCCCAGTAAAAAGACGATAACGAACAATCCGGGCAGCAAGGTCACCCAAACCAGTACCGCCCTCTCCCGCTTCCAGATCACCGCGATCAAAGCCAGTATTCCGGCAGTGAGACCACATAAAAATGTAAATATGCCGTAGAACGGTAACAGGGTTGCCCGCCAGGATGTCTCTTCGGGCAAACGCATAAAAACGAAGCTGTTGATGGTCATCAGGATCAGGAACGCGATCCCCAGCCAGAATGCCCACCAGCCCAGCCGCGTTTCGGGAAGGAATTTTATCCGGATCTTATCGCTGGTCATCTCTCGCCTCCATAATTTATGAATTTAAAAGAAGGTCACGCCTGTCCTTCAACCTGTCCCAGGAATCGTCCTGCCGCTGTGAGAAAAAGCTCCGTTTCATCGATAAAAGGAAAATGCCCGCTATGCTCAAAGGTGATCCATTCCGAAGCATTGATTCCGCGATGCAAACTCTCCATGATGGCAGGAGTGGCTTCATCGTGACGCCCTCCTACCACAAGGGTGGGGATGAAGATCTCGCCCAGCCGGTTGGAGATATCCCAGTCTTTGAGCGTGCCTGTTACGCAGAATTCACTCGGACCCCACATCGTATGGTAGACCTCCGGATTACTGTCCATCTTGGAAAAAGCCTGCTTGAGCCATTCGGGACGCAAGCGGGGATCCATCAGGCAACCGTGCAGGCGATAATAAACTTTGCAGGCTTGCTCGTATTCCTCGGAATCTGTCGTTCCCCCGGCTTCATGTTTTAGCAGGATTTGCTGCACCTCTTCCGGCAGGTCTGCCCGCAGGCGGTCTGCCTCACTTGCCCACTCCCGGCTGCTGGCGAGCGAATCGGAAAGGATCAGGCTCGCCAGGCTGGCTGGTTTTGAGAGGGCATACTCCAAAGCCAGTTGCCCTCCCCACGAATGCCCCATCAGGTGGAAGCGATCCAGCGCCAGGTGCTGACAGATGTTCCGCAATTCCTCAAGGAAGAGGTCGATCGTCCACAAGGAGACCCCGCGGACAGGATCGGAATTCCCCCCGCCTAACTGATCATAGCAGATCACCCGCCTGCCGCCTGAAGCCAGGGCTTCCAGCGGAGCCAGGTAGTCGTGGGTGGCACCGGGGCCTCCATGCAGGCACAACAACGGTAACCTGCCAGGTGCTTCCTGGCTGCCGACCATTCGGTACCAGGTTTTATAACCTCGCCAGGTGCAATAACCTTCCTTCACCGGTATGGCATCATTCATTCATCCAATCTCCCCGTCTGAATGGTGATTCCAGTTTTCAACCAGCAGATACGAGGTTCTCATCCCTTCTTAAACCAGCCCGGCAGATGGAATCCCAGGATGGAAGCCAGCATGGAAACGAAGAAGAAGGGGTTTCCGGGTTCGAGAATTTTATATATAAGCAGCGCAGCGATCAACGGCAGGTACGCCCCAACCACTGTTCCTGCAAGTCGCATAGAAATTGATGGATCTGGTGACAGCCAGTGAAATTTAATAGCCAGCCAGCCTGTAAGGAATACGCCGGTTGAAAAAGTCAGCCCCAGGATCAGAACAAAGAGGATGGGCTGGATCTGAGGAACATCCCCCATGCCAGGGATTGCCAGCGAGGCAATGAAAGTAACCACCTGGGTACCAATGAGCTGGAAAATGGCGACTCCCAGCCAGGTCAATATGTTCTTTAGTTTCGTACCGGTATCCAATGTGACCTCCTGATCAGGTGACGATTTTTATCCATGATTCGAGAATGTTGTCGGGATTGGTCAATGAGAATATGCCAAACAACCGGAGGAGTCTATTAACATGAGTATACAATAATCGAACCGTCTTTTCAATTATGTGAAAATCTCACAAGCCCGGTTTCCATGCATATTATCCGCATCCAGCCTCCAAGCAAATACCCCTCACTCTGGCATTCCGGATAGGTGGGAGCAGGGAATGAAATGCTCCCTATCCGCTCTTGTTAATCATGCGACGAATCCTGCAGGCATTGAGTGGAAATTGCCTGATGTGCTCCAATGCCTGCATCGTGACCGAATGGCTACTTAAGGTTGAATCCCCTCTTCTCCAATTGTTCCAGCAATTCCTCGGGCGACTCATACCATTGACCCCATTTTCGAGAGATGTGCTCGGTCCAGGAATAATTGTCGTAAGTGAAGGTTTCTTTCCTGTCTTTTTCCAGGCGGATCTTGGCTTTCTGTTTTCGGTAATATCCCTGAGCCAGGTAACCCTCATCCATCACTTTCATTGCGTCAGCCACCTGCTCATCGGAAAAATCAGGATAACGGTCTTCAAACAAGGTGAACCACATCGGGTAACGCGGTCGGGGTGGGAATTCCTCCGCCGGGTAACCCATCACCAGTTGCACCAGCGGGAACACGCGCGCCGGCAATTTGAAATCCCTGGCGATCTTATCCGCCTGGTAGGGAGCCGAGCCCAGGAAGCAGGAGAATAGCCCCAGGCTTTCGCCCGCTACGACCATATTCTGGGCCATGTAAGCCGCGTCCTGGATGCCAAAGAATAAAAGCGACAGGTCGTTGGTCACCACTTCCCAGCCGCGCAGTTTCATGAAACGTTCAAGTTTATACAAGTCAACGCAGATGGTGAACCACAGCGGCGCGCCAAAAGGAGCTTTCTTGCGGGTGAGCAGCACGCTGTAAAGTTGCGAGGCAAAGGGGGCTTGCTGCCCTGCCCTCACGACGGTCTCAACGGTCTCGTCTGTTGGTTTTTGGCCGGTGTATTTACGCACCGATCTATGTTTAAGCATGGTCTGGATGACTTGGTTTTCCATGGAAAGACTCCTTTCAACGTTATCTTGTCTTCATCAAGTATAGTCGAAGAATCTCACCGCCGTCATTATGAGTCATCGGAATATTCGAAACGGTCATACCCTCTGCAGAAAAGTGAGAACCTGGAGAGGATCCGAACTTAAATCAGAAACCACTTTTAAGACAGCCATCGGCACCTTTTGGTGCCGATGGCCAGCCTCAATGACCGCTGTCAGATTTATCAATAATAGATTTCCAAGGGTTATTTCTCACCCAAGTGATTGACTTTCCCAGAGCCGGACTGGCTAAAACTGACCTGCGGACTGCCATAATAATTGACCGTGCCGCTGCCGCTGACTTCCACCGACAATGTCCGGGTAGCCCAGACGGTGACAGTGCCCGTGCCGCTGATGCTGACCGTGACATCCTGGGCGCGAAGATCGCCCGTTCCAATTTTCCCGGACCCGCTGATATTGATGGTCTCGGTTTTCGCTTCACCGGTCAAGTCGATATTTCCGGTCCCACTGATGGATATTTCCAGGTCATCAACCGCCAGTTCATCGATGACCATGTCGCCCGAACCGCTGGTCACGATGCTCAGTGTATCTCCCTGAACGGAAGGGGAGGTTGCTTTCCATGCCCCGGAGGTGGTGATCTCGCTCAGATCCTTGACGTGCAGGCTGATATGCATCCTGCTTGGCAGATAGGTACGCAAGCCAAAATCCATGCCCACGCGCAGTAATCCACCACTCACTTCAGAGGTGACATAGGGCATGATATTGTCATCGGTTTCGATGCTCAGAGATTCCGTCCCATCCTGGATGATCTCCAAACTGCCGCCCCCGCTGACCTCCACCCGCTCAAAATCACTGACCTGGCGTGTCTCGGTGATCAGGTGCCGTGATCCAAAGACCGGAACAATGCCGCAGGCGCTGGCAAGTAATGCAAGGATGGCGATCCCAATGCTGGCTTTCATCAATCTTGTGTTCATAATTTTCTCCTTTAGAAGTTGATCGTGGTTTCCTATAGTAATGTACGCTGTATCTTTGTTGAAGTGTCAAAATTCCACCTATCCATTGGCTATTCATTAGATGTTTAGAATGAAAGAATTGGAGGGAATTAATCAGCGGACAGATTCCAAGTAAGAGCGAGCCCTCTCTTATTTTCCTCGGGTAAAACCTTCCCAATCTTTAAGCAAAACATGCGTGCTATAATCGCATCGAACCCCTCACCCGCCCATACTGGTAGGACCATGTCTTTCGCCCACCTCCACGTACACACCGAATACTCGCTGCTCGACGGCTTCAGCAATATCAAGAAACTCGTCAAGCGCGCCAAAGAGATGGATATGCCGGCGCTGGCGATCACCGACCACGGCACGATGTTCGGGGTGATCGAGTTTTATCACGCCGCCAGGGATGCCGGCATCAAGCCCATCATCGGCCTGGAAGCCTACCTCTCAGCCCGCAGCATGCAGGAGCATGATTCGAAGGAAGACCGTAGATCCTCGCACCTGCTGCTGCTGGCGGAAAACCAGACCGGTTATGAGAACCTGCTGAAGATCGCCTCCGCGGCCCAGCTCGAAGGTTTCTACTACTACCCACGCATCGACAAGGATTTCCTGTCCCGCCACGCTCAGGGATTGATCTGCACTTCCGGTTGCATGTCTGCCGAGGTGCCGCGATTGATCAGGCAGGGACAGTTGGAACAGGCACGCAGCAGCCTCGATTGGTACTACGAGGTCTTTGGGCGGGAAAATTTCTACCTCGAACTCCAACAGCACGACATGCCCGAACTGGATAAGGTCAACCGCGCCCTGCGGGAACTTGGCCCTCATTACAATGCCAGCTTCGTTGCCACCAACGATGCCCACTATATCAACCCCGAGGATGCCAAATACCAGGATATCCTGCTTGCCATCCAGACCGGGGCGCTGCTCTCTGATCCGGAACGCATGCGCATGAACGACGGCTCGTACTACCTGCGCTCTCCCGAAGAGATGGCGCACCTGTTCGAAGAAGTACCGGAATCGCTGGCGAACACCCTGCTGATCGCTGAGCGCTGCAACATCAACCTGGATGTAAAGGATTACCGCCTGCCGCGCTTCGAAGTCCCGCAGGGTCAGACTGCTGAATCCTACCTGCGCGCTCTCTGCGAAGATGGGCTGAAGCGGCGCTATGGAGAGAGCGCCACTAGCGAGCAGGCACAGACCCGCCTCGACTACGAGTTGGGCGTGATCGAGAAAATGGGCTTTTCCGCCTACTTCCTGATCGTCTGGGACCTGTGCCGGTACACCCGCGAACAGGGCATCTGGTACAACGCCCGCGGCTCAGCCAATGGTTCGATCGTTGCGTACACGCTGAACATCACCCTGGTGGATCCCATCCAACAGAAACTGCTCTTTGAACGCTTCCTGAACCCGGGTCGCATTTCCATGCCCGACATTGACCTCGATTTTCCTGACGACCGCCGTGCGGAGGTGCTGGAATACACCGTCAAGAAATACGGGCAGGATAAGGTGGCGCAGATCATCACCTTCGGCACGCTGGGGGCACGCGCCGCCCTGCGCGACGTGGGCAGGGTGATGGATATCCCGCTCCCCGAAGTGGACCGTGTGGCGAAAAGCATCCCGAACATCCCTTCCAAAGCCATACCGCTGCGCGATATCATCGCCGATGACTTCAAGGGGCTTGCAGACTTGAAGGATGCTTATGGATCAGCAGATCACCTGCGGGAATTGATTGATACTGCCTCCAGGATGGAAGGCGTTGTCCGCAATGCCGGGACGCATGCCGCCGGGGTGGTCATCTCCGACAGACCGCTTGTTGAGTACCTGCCGCTCCACCGCCCGACCAACAATTCCGAGGAGACGCCCATCAAGACCGTCACCCAGTTCGAAATGGGCATCCTGGAAAAACTCAAACTGCTCAAGGTGGATTTCCTCGGCCTCGCCACGCTGACCATCATGGCGCGAGCCTGCGACTGGATCTCCCAGCGGCACGATAAACACTACACCCTCAACAATATCCCCACCGACGATCCGGAAACCTACCGATTCCTGGGCGAAGGGAACACCCTGGGCGTATTCCAGCTGGAAAGCACGGGGATGACCAAGTGGCTGGTGCAGATGAAACCCAAGTCACTCGATAATATCATCGCCATGGTCGCCCTTTTCCGCCCGGGTCCGATGGATTTCATCCCCGATTACATCAGCCGCATGCACGGCGAGGCTGAGGTGGAATACCGCCATCCTGCGCTGGAACCGATCTTCGGGGACACCTATGGGATCCCCCTCTACCAGGAGCAATTGATGCGTGCCGCAGTCGAACTGGCCGGTTACACGCCGTCCGAATCGGATGAGCTGCGGGCTGCCATATCGAAGAAGAAAACCAAAGAAATCGAAAATCACCGTCACAAATTCGTACAGGGGGCGGTGGCACAAGGCCTGGAACATGCCACGGCTGAAGCCATCTACCATGATTGGAACGAGTTTGCGCGTTATGGTTTCAACAAGTCGCATGCCGCGGATTACGGCTTGCTTGCCGTGCAGACCGGCTTCCTGAAACTGCATTACCCGGTGGAATACATGACCGCCCTGCTTTCGGTGACCAAGCACGAGACCGAAAAGATGGCGCTGTATGTCAATGATGCCCGCAACATGGGGGTTACCGTCCTGCCGCCGGACCTCAACGCCAGCAGCTGGGATTTTTCCATTGAAGAGTCTGCCGTATCCGCTGCCCTTCCACGCAAGGATATGTTGCCTGCAGGGCAGGCAGGAAGTTCCGCCATCCGCTTTGGCCTGGGGGCGATCAAGAATGTCGGCATGGGTGGGGTGGAGCTGGTCACCCGGGCGCGCAGCAAGGGTGGTCCCTTCAAGGATCTCAACGACCTGGCAGCCCGCGTCGACCTGCGCGCAGTGGGCAAACGCGCCCTCGAAAGTCTCATCAAGGTGGGCGCGCTGGATAAGTTCGGTCCGCGCGCCGCCCTGCTGGATGCGCTCGACCGCATCGTCGCGATCAGTTCGTCACATTTCCGGGCTGCAGAAGCCGGCCAGCTGTCGCTCTTCGGGGCAACCTCCGGGGTTACCGAGAATATCTCCCTGCCGCTGGTTCCGGATGCAGACCGCCGCGAGACCCTCAACTGGGAGCGCGAGTTGATCGGCATGTACATCTCCGAGCACCCGCTCAGCCCCTACCTGGATGAGATCCGCGGCCTGGTGACCCATTTCTCCAGCAACCTGGGCGAAGCCGCCCACGAAGAGAAAACCCGCGTCGCCGGGATGGTGAGCGGCATCCGCCCGTACCAGACCAAGACCGGCAAGATGATGGCCTGGGTGACACTTGAAGACCTGACCGGCGTCATTGAACTGGTGTTGTTCCCTCGTACCTGGGAGAAATTCCAGTTTGCCCTGGAGGTTGGCGGGGTGATCGTGGCAGAAGGCAAGGTGGATGCTAATTCCAATCCTGCCAAGGTGCTGGTGGATAACATCCGCACCGAACTCAAATTGAGCGTACCGGCACAGATACCCTTGCAGCCGCAGCCCCATGAGCATGCACCAGACCAAAAACCTGATTCCATAATCAAGAAACAGGTTCCTGTGCCCGATCAAGTCTCTGAAGCCCACCGCGATAATGACAGCGAACCCCCCATACCGGAAGACCCGCCGGAATGGGATACCTATACACCCATCAAATCGGGTCAGGAGGAACGGGACGCCGTTTCGCTTGAGCCGACCGGGATTGTTGTTGAAGAGACCACAAGCCTTGAGGATGCACCAGCATCCGGTTTGGTGGAACAACCTGCACCCGCTCGACCCCCTGCCGCGTTATTGACACCGAAGCTACCAACCGCCACCACTCCACCCGACCTGGAGGAGCAGCACCCCCCCCAGATGGTGACCATCATCCTGCGCCCCAGCGGCGACCCGAACCGGGATATCCGCCGCATCGCACGCCTGCACGGTACATTCATCTCATACCCCGGCAAGGACCGGTTTGCCTTCCAGATCTTCGAACAGGAGCGCGGCCATTTGATCGAGTTTCCCAACGATACCACCCACCTGTGCTCAGAATTGCTGGCACAGATCAAGGCTGCGGTCGGGGAGGAAAACCTGCGCATCGAACCGATCCTGTATCATTGATTCCGCCCTTCAAGAAAACACCTTTCCACGCTACTGTTTCCTGATCTCCCCGCAGCGTTCGCAATCCTCCTGCTGGCATAATAAAGCCAGCGGGTCTTTCTTTATCCTTGCCACCACCACCCTCATCAACATCTTGAGCGGCACTGCCTGGACGAGGGCCTCACCGATCTGCACCTTGCGGCTATACCTGTTCATATCCTCGGCAATCGCTTGAAAGCCGGCTGAACAACCGGGAAAGCAGGGGCACTCCACCACACCTCCGGGAGTCAACGCCCAGCGGATGAACTGCCTGCGCCCGGCCAATTTTTCTGCGTAATGGATGCTGGTGTTGACAGTGTGATCCACCCCCATGAGCAACACCCAGCCGTCCGACTTTTCCAGCAATCCCAGTGGGGCAAGATGATCGTTCATTGTTTGGGAGCCGAGGATGATCTCTGCATTGATCCCGGCAAAGGATTGGATGGGATGGCTGGTCCGTTTTGCAAGCGGGTGCCTGCGGAACAACTCGGGGATGGCACCCATCAATGGATCAACAGGCAATCTCAGGGTGAAGAACTCGGCATTCTGATTCTGCTCTTCATGCGCGCCGTACGAGATGCCATTGTTCGGCGGTCCGCTCATCGGGATGATCATTGTCTTATATGTAAAGGTGGGTACGATCACCTTTTCAAACACACCCGCCAGGGTGCTGACGACCGTCGCCGCCCCACCCTCCACCTGCCCGAACGCCTTCAGAGATGAGTGGACGATCACCGGCGCTTCACCTAGGCGCAGGTCGCGCAATCCCAGCAGCAGGTCGCGCATGCGGATGGTCATTTCAGGCGCATAACTCCAGGATCTGTCTGGCAGCCTCGCCCGCGTTGTCCGGTTGGAAATGGTAGACGCGGATGCCTGACTCTGACAACTCGTAGGCTGCCATGGCCGATAGGGCTGCCAGCCCGGCCTTGCTGCAGAAGTAGGCGGCGCGCAACTCCGGTCCCCGGGCTCGTTCACCCACATGGACGATGACACCGCCCCCGTTCGCTTTCATGATCCGCGCCACCGATTGGGTCAGCAGGAACGGTCCATTCAGGTTGACGTCCATGGTGCGCTGCCAATCCCATTCATCCATTTCGAGGATGCTGGCTTGCGGTTCCACTTCTGCGCAGTTGACCAGGATGTCTATTCGTCCCAGGTCGTCCTGCACGGAATTGAGCAGCGTTTGAATGGGCATCTTCTTGGCGATATCCTCCACGTAAGCCCGCACCTGCCCGCCGGATGCCAGGATGTTTGCCTCTGTCTGGACCAGGTTGACCGGTGAGATATCATTCACGGCCACGCTGGCTCCCTGGGCGGCAAATGCTTCCGCAACCAGCCGGCCTGTGCCTTTGCCGGCACCTGTGATCAGGACCACTATTCCGGAAAAATCAGCCATTGGAACTCCTACCTTCCCGAACCCGGGCAGACCAGCAATTCCCCCTGGCTTAATTTCGCATTCAAGTTCAGGCCCAGGTACGGTGATGGATCCAGCGTGTTCTTGATATCGAGTTCATTCAGGAAACTGCCATTGCCATCGTCGAGCACGATCGAAAAATGAAGGTGCACTCCTGACGGATTGGCGGCGTCACCGGTGTAGTTTCCCTGGTAACCGAGCAGCACCCCCGCAGCGACCGGCTTATCATAGGTACCGGCTGGAAAATCCGGAGTAATGAAGGAGTTGCCCGCCGGATCAGCCAAATGGGTGTAATAAAGCCAGATCTGTCGTCCGGGCTGCAGCGGATCGGAAGCCACACGCACGATGACCGCCGATTTCCAGCCGGGCAATCGCGTCAGCGCGCCGGGATATGCCGAGACCACCGCTGTTTGTCCCACCCGGGTGCCACTGAAGATATCGATCCCCTGGTGGCGTTTGCCGGCTTGGAAGGAATCATCCCACAGGTAGCCGATCAAGCCATCCGTGGGCATAAGGAAGGGAGCATTGGCATTGCAGCGCACCCCGCCCTTTACGCCCCAATCCGGGTGGGCGGAGGCATTGCGGATCCATTCCAGCACACGGGCAGAACGCCCGGTGGAAGGTCGCACCATGCGATACAAGAAAAATCCCAACCCCAGCATCACGCCTGCGCCGATCACCCAAAGGAGGGGGCTGCGTCTCGTCATGCCGGGAATTATAATGCTTCCCCGGGCGATAACCCCTTTTCTTCAACTCCGAATTCTGCTACAATACTAATAACCTAACAATTTTGTTAGGTGCATCCTTTTTATCAGGAGATATGCCATGTGGAAACGTTTGATGATCACCCTCTTAGTACTTGTAGTGCTGTTGTTCAACAGCGCCTCCGCCATGGCGGCTGGAAATAACCAGAAGATCGGCATCAACGTGGTGCTGAACACTTCTATCACGGATCCTCTCCTCGCCGACTTGGGCAAGCACGGCACCGTGCGCGATGTGGTGCTCGATATCAATGCTGTGACGATGCAGGCGAGAGCCAGCGAATTAAGTGCCATCCAGGCATTGCCCTACGTGGCGGCTGCCAACCCGGATTCAACCCGCAACGGCGCCCCGGTGGACACGGTGGCTGTAACCGATTTTTCGGGTGGTTTGAGCACCTGGGATCTGGACGCCATCAATGTGACCGACTATGGCTTCGACAACCGCAAGGTTGTTGAGGACGGCACGGGCGTCTATGTTGCCGTTCTGGATACCGGCCTGCTTGATTCCTGGCGGCAGTACTTCCCCCAGGAACGCATTGCCACCCAGTTTGCCAAGGCCTTCCGCGGGGGCGGCGGTGAGAATGGCAATGTCTCTGAACCGCCCAATATGTGGGAACATGACCAGAACTCGCACGGCACCCATGTCACCAGCACGATCCTGGGCTACCAATTTGGTATTAGAAAGATCAACGGTGTCGCCCCGATGGCAACCATTATTCCTGTGAAAGTTCTCGGTCAGAACGGTTCCGGGTGGTCATCCGTGATCGCCCGGGGTATTAATTATGTGACCGAATTGAAGCTGAGCGGAGTGCTGGGCGAAACCCCGGTTGTTATCAATATGAGCCTGGGTGGTCCTGTCCTCGATGCCATGGAAGCAGCCGCCATTGATTACGCCATCAGCCACGGTGTCATCATCGTCGCCTCGGCGGGGAACAATGGTGCACGCGGTATGGGTTATCCCGGTGCCTACGCACCGGTTATTTCCGTAGCCGCCTCCGGGTGGGTTGGCGAATGGACCGCCCCAAGTTGGTGGAGACTCCTGAACGTACCTGATCCCACCGATATAGATGACTATTACATCACTGATTTCTCCAGCCGCGCCAAGACCGGCCAGGACCTGGATGTTGCCGCCCCTGGTTCCTGGATCATCGGTCCTTATCAGGTTAATAGCGGGCAGTTATCTTACTATTACCTGGGGGGTACTTCGATGGCCAGCCCGCATGTGGCCGGGATTGTCGCGTTGATGGTGCAGAAGTATCCATCTTTAACAGCCGCACAGGCGGAAACCTTTCTCGAGGCTGCTGCCATTCCACTGCCCGCAGGTTCCCGTATGGTGAACGATGGGTATGGAAACATAGTCACCTACAGTTGGGGAGCGGATGCGACCGGCGCCGGCCTGATCACTGCTGATGGAGCGTTGTCAGCCACTCCTTAGTCACACATTGAATTGGAAGCTTCTGCCGCAGGCTTAAGCCTGCGGCTTTTTTTTGAGAAAAATCCTCTAATAATAAATCTATCCCGCTCTTTTCAAATTCTTACACTCCCTGATTATGATAGGGGCATTCAATCGCTTATCCATTCCTAAAGGAGCTCGAAATGACCTACTTTATTTCCCCTACCCCGTACCGCATGGCCCGCCGCTGGGCACACCTTGCCGGCACCGAAGAACCAACCCACGACTTCACCCTGGGTGTGGATGTCAATGAAAAGGATGACGCTTACATCATCAGCGCCCTGGTTCCCGGCCTCAAGGCTGAAGACCTGAACATCCAGATCCTGGAAGATGTGGTCACCGTTTCAGGTGAGTTCAAGGCTGACCAGGAAGAATACCTCATGCGCGAACTGCCGCACGGATCCTTCCGCCGCACCCTGCGGCTGCCCGCCACGCTGGACCCGGACAAGGCCCAGGCGAAGATCACCGATGGCGTGCTGACCCTGCGTCTTCCCAAGGCAGAATCCGCCCGCCCCAAGACGATCAAGGTGGCTGTCAAGTAATCCGCCCGTTTCTTTTGTATCCTCCTCAATCAGGACGCCCCTCGCGGGCGTCCTGATGTTTTCTGCTCCTGCCTCTGCGCAGCAGGCGATTTCAGGTAAAATACCTGCATCTTCTCCGTGGAGCAGCCCGTGCCTCGAAAATTAATTTTCCTTTCCATAATGCTGATCCTGATCACATCCTGCACTCCTTCCGGAGCGGGAACGACCACTCCGGAGATATCTCCATCCGCGCTTGTTTCGACCGCTCCCCCCACCTCTACCTCCACGCCGCTGGTCATTCTGGTGCTGCCCTCCGATACACCACAGGCGGAGGCGGACCGCTATCAGACCCTGGTTTACGACCTGGCACAGGCAAATCAAATGCGCTTCCAGGTGCGCAATGTGATCTCTGCAGAAGATCTGGCTTTCGAAGGCCCGGCTTTGAAGGTTGTCGTAGTTTTACCGCCGGATCCGGGCCTGGCGGGTCTTGCAGCTGCAGCCCCCGGGGTGCAATTCCTGGCGGTTGGCATCTCCGGTTTGCCCGCGGCCGCCAACATCTCCAGCGTTGGAGCGGGTGGGCTTCCGGCGGACAGGCAGGCTTTCGTGGCGGGTTATATCGCCGGGCTGGTTGCCCCGGAATGGAAGGTGGGGGTTCTCTACCAGAAGGATACACCCGAGGGTGAGGCAGCCCGGGATGCTTTCAACAATGGCTTCGTTTTCTATTGCGGTTATTGCCGCAATCCTTACTTTCCACAGCCGGCGGGGATTTATCCCATCCTGGTTGGCATCCCTCCGGATGCCCCCGAAAGCAACTATTTCGGTCATGCCGACCTCTTGATCCAAAATATTGTCAAGGTGGCGTATGTTTTTCCCGCGATCGCCACGCCTGACCTGCTTTCCTACATGGCCCAGAGCGGCATGCTGCTTATCGGGCAGACCCTGCCCGGCGAGGATGTGCGCCCCAACTGGATCGCCAGCATTCAGCCCGACCGGATCTCTGCCCTCCAAGGGCTCTTTCCTGAACTGGTGGCAGGTCGCGGCGGACAGGTGGTTGCCACCCCGCTGGTTCTGGCGGAGGTGAACCCCGACCTGCTCAGCGAGGCAAAATTGCGCCTGGTACAGGAAGTGCTGGAGGGTCTGCAGAATGGGACCATCGGCACTGGAGTAAATCCTTGATATGGATGTTCGCGAGTCGCTCACCCTCGACAGGCCGGAAGACCTCCACCGATGGTTCCTTGAAAATCACAACAATAAAATTGAGATCTGGCTGATCTTCTTCAAGAAGTCCTCCCGGAAACAGACCCTCACCATCGCCCAGGCGGTCGAAGAAAGCCTTTGCTTCGGCTGGATCCAGAGCCGGCTCAAGCCACTCGATCCGCAGAGTTTTGCGGTACGCTTCTCACCGCGCCGCAAGGGCAGCATCTGGTCCTTGCCCAACCTCAAACGGGTCCGAAGGTTGATCACGGAAGGTCGCATGACAGAATCTGGATTGGCCGTGCTGCCGGCGGATTTCAGGAACTGAAACTCCCCACAGCTAAAGCTGGGGGGTTCTTGGAGAAACATGCTCAGGTTCAGCTTCGTTCCAAGAGTTTTCCTCGCACCACGAACGATCGAGCAACAGCCTCACGGCTTCGGTCTCCCGATGTCGCCCTCCCGCCGTAGTGCCCGGCGAGCCACTTCCGATGGCCTGGTCGTGCTCCACTTTCTCCGGGCGAGTCAGTGGTCTGCCTGTCGGACGGTCGGTTTCATCGACTTTACT
>Ga0315290_10002069_pt1 | contig 14026 bp, 20 predicted proteins | sample YL17G12_0_MG_FD_203627 | JGI IMG/M metagenome (GOLD analysis project Ga0315290, IMG submission 203627) | Sediment microbial communities from Yellowstone Lake, YNP, Wyoming, USA - YL17G12_0 | ecosystem: Environmental > Aquatic > Freshwater > Lake > Sediment | place: USA: Wyoming | collected... | reverse complement strand
GGCAACGACCGTATCTCGTCAAGCACCTCTTCTATCTCAAGGTACTCCGCCATGTAACTCCCCTTCTGACCAGGTCAGTCAGCTATGACCTGATAGGAATATATACTTTCTCGGACCAGACATGATTACAGGGACCGTGGGACTTCCGCGATGGCTTGATATGCGCCCTGGGGCATTTGAGCATCGAAAAGGATGAAGATACTCCATCAGGACGCGAACAACAACGAGATCAAGCTCCTAGCGGACACCATCGACGACCTGTGGCATCTCTACAACCTTGTGGATGCGAGAGACCTGGTCTTCGCCACCACTTTTCGCAGGAAAGAGGACAAGAGCGACAAGCTCAGGCCCGAGCGGACCGAGAAGGTGCGCATGCGGCTCGGGCTGCGCGTGGACAAGGTCGAGTTCCACGAATCGGAGGACCGGCTCCGCATACTCGGGACGATCATATCGGGCCCGCAGGACGTCGGAGAGCACCACACGCTCATGATCGGCCCGGGCGACGACCTCACGGTCGTCAAGCCCGAGTGGATGCCGAAGCACTTCGACAGGATCAAGCAGGCCGTCGCGTCGTCCGACAAGCCGTCGCTGTTCCTGGTGGCGATAGAGGACACGGAGGCGGTGATCGCGGTCGTCAGGGACTACGGGGTCAAGGAGGTCGCGACCATCACGCGGAACCCTGGCGGGAAGATGTACGACTCCAAGCCCAATGAGCCGGAGTTCCTGGACGAGGTCGTCTCCAAGCTGACCCTGATGATCCACGGCGAACCCCTTATCGTGCTCGGGCCCGGCTTCACGAAGGAGGCGCTCGTGAGGAGGATCCGGGAGAAGCTGCCCGAAGCCGCCAAGAACCTCTCGCTGCAGTCCACAGGGCAGGCTGGGATGGCCGGGGTCGCCGAGCTGATGAAGAAAGGCATCGGAGGGAAGGTCCTCGAGGAGTCGAGGGTCGCGAAGGAGACCCTGCTGGTCGAACAGCTGTTCGCCGAGATCGCCAAGGACGGGATGTTCGCCTACGGCGACGCTTCCGTGAGGCACGCGTGCGACGCGGGCGCGGTCAAGACACTGCTGATAGTGGACACGCTGGTCAGGAAGCATGGCGCGGACCGGCTGCTGAGCTCGGTCGAGGCGTCCAAGGGCGAGTTCATGATCGTCAGTTCGATGCACGAGGCCGGCAGAAGGCTGGAGTCGCTCGGCGGGGTCGGGGCCATACTCCGGTACAAGCTCGAGTGATGCCCGCGCTCACTTGTCCCGCGCCTTCACGATGTCCACGGTCGCGTTGATGAGAAGGTGTATCGGGAACGGTTTCGCCCAGAAGGACACGGCCCCGGCCTCGAGGGCCTCCTGGCGGATCGATTCGTCTGCGCTCGAGAATATGACGGGGATAGTCGGGTCTATCTTCCTTATCTCCCTCGTCGTCTCGATGCCGTCCTTGCCTGGCATCCGGTGGTCCATTATGATGGCATCTGGTTTGCACTGCATCGTCTTGAGAATCTTCAGCGCTTCGTCCCCGTCTCTGGCCGAGAAGACCGTGTGGCCGTTCGACTCGAACATGTCCTTGTAGAGGTCTCTTATGAACTCCTCGTCGTCGACGACGAAGACCCTGGCCGCTCTGCCGACGCCCCGCCTGGGTTCACTCGTCGCGAAACCTCCGGACATGTTTGCCAACGCTCTCAGGCCAGGGCCACGTGTTCCCATCCTAGCTACCTCTGCCTGGCACTGTCATTCGATCCGGTCCCAGGCGAACCGCGCCCTGGACCAGCTGTGCATCCCAGTTGTCCCAATAGGCCGAACGCTTACCACTCTATTAAGATTTTCGTGCTGGGTCCCCCTCGGGAGGGCAGGCTCCCCCGTCCATCGCCGAGTCCTGTCTCAGGTCCCCTTCCCCCTCTTGCCGTACTTCTTCTCGAGCTCCTTGAGCACGAGGACGAGCTCTCTCATGCTGGGGAACGAGATCGCCTGCTCCGGGCATCCCTTGAGGCAGCTAGTGCATCCGACTACGCATGAGAACGGGTTCTTCACCTCGACCTTATCGCCCTTCGCGTACACGCCCTTGTGGCAGAACTCGACGCACGTGCCGCAGCCGGTGCATAATCCTTGGTCGATCTTCGGATACCACGGGATCTCCTCTCTCGGGAACCCTTCGTACTTCTCAGCCATGTCGTGCGCCTCCAAGTGTTCGTCTGATGATGTCCTCGAGTTCTTCCTTCGACGGCACCCGTCCGGAGACGACCACCCGTCCGTTCAGGCTTAGGGCGGGCGCCTCCTCGATATGTCGTTCGACCATCTTCTCGAGGTCAGTTACATTGACCACATCGGCTCGAATCCCAACGGCCATGAGCGCTTCATTCACGGCCCGGGACATGTTGTCGCACCGGTCGCACCCGGTCCCGTACACGATCACCTCTGGCCGTCCGGACCTCTCAGTGGTCTCCCGTTTGCGAGCGAGCTGGAACTCACGCCAGATGGCCTCCTCGTATTCCGTCTCCGCCTCGGACGGGACGTAATTGCACCTTCTGAGTTCCCTGATGAGGATGGCCCTCAGATCGTCATCAGTCGCATCAGAGCAAGACAGCGCGACCGCGATGATCCCGTCGAGGTCCGATATCCCGACCTCTTGACCGCCGACCAGGATCCGCTTCGTCGTCTTCCTGCCTGGACAGCACGGTGTCATTACCATGGTGTTACTCCCACGGGCATTATTTCAACAAAAATTGAAATAGCGAGGTGCGTATTTATCCGTTGTGCCATCGACGAGAATCGAGGTGCCGTGTCGCGGTCGAAGGCGGAAGCATCTCGAGGTCCCTCCGGACGTCGCCTCGCGCGTATCGAAGATGGGCGGGTACTCCAAACTGTTGGCCAGCATCCCTTCGGACGCCGAGCTGAGGCTACAGGCAAAGGTCAACCATGCCTTGTCAGACTTCACGAGGACCAAGATACTGTGGGCGCTGGCGAGGACCGATCTATGCCCATGCCTCCTGCGCGAACTCACGGGCGTCCCGTCGTCGAAGCTCTCCTACCATCTCCAGGTGCTAGAGCGCACTGGGCTGATCCGCGCAAAGAAGATGCGCACATGGAGGGTATATTCGATGACCGCGCTAGGCCGCAGATCCATCGGATGATGTCCTTCACGCCTTGTGTGGCGCGGCCTGCTTGGAGGGGGAGGGTGATAGGCAGGCGGGAGCAAACCGGTCCTACCTATCTGGGACGGAGTCAATAGTCAAGCGCTGGTTCGAGCTCCGGGTCGCAACCCAGAAAATCATACATCTCTTCCCAGCTGTAGTGATCCACTTCTATCATTCCTGTCACCTTTCGCAAGGAGTTCTACGTGAAATCGAGGTTAATAGCCTGATGCGAGGGGGTCGCCGAAAGTGCTCGGAAAAACAATCTGGCTCATGGGGCGACATGCCGTATGTGGACTGCCTCGCCGCGCTTAACCAGCTTCATCTCGGCGGGGCTCATCCGCGCCACTCCGACCGCCCTCAGGTCCTTACCGTTCGCCACGGCCACATCGTCCCCGATCCTGATTTCGGGACTGGTCGCCTTCACCCCTACGGCGAACAGGTTTCCCTTCGGTTTGAAATCCTCGATCTGGACGGTGTAGGCTCCGCTCTCGGCGAGTGTCCTCCCTCCGTCCAGGGTCAGGGATATCATGCCTCTGTCCCCGGTGAGCATCCCCAGCTGCAGGCCGTCCCGCACGATCTTGAGGTATGGCCATCGTCCGGCGACCCTCGCGCCTTCGCAGATCGCTTCACCAGCGGGCCCGAACTGGAACCTGCACAGCGACCGCATGTCGTCTATGTCGCGGTCCCACGATCCCTGTCCGCCTGGCTCCGGGACGTGCTCCTTGAGCGTCTCCGTCAGGCGGCCGAGGCTGTCCCTGGCCCCGGGGGCGCCCTGCGATGTGTCTATGAAGTCGCCAAGGACGGCGTTGACTGGCTCCCTCTCGTCCCCGAGATGCGATATCACCAGGTCGTACTTCTGGCTGGACACGAGCCATGAGACCATCTCCTCGGCCAGCTTCTTCTCGTCCCTGTCCCAGTGGCCGGTGACGGGGATGTCGTAGTCCTGCGCAGGGTAGAACAGCTCCAGTTCCCGGGGGACCAGCCCCAGCGGCGACGTGACGATGACCTCGTGCACGAGGTCCTTGCGCCCGCTCGCTGAGATCGCCTCCCTGAACCTCAAGTGCGACTGCGAGGTGGAGTACGGCTTCTTGGCGGAGCATGGGATGAGCACCAGGACCTTCGCCGACCTCGGCCTGGCGTACCTCTCCTCGAGCCTCCTCTGCCAGCGTATCACGTCCGGGCGAGCGAGTGACTCCTTGGAGCCCGCGTGGAATGGCGCGCCCTTGATGGGCGCGTGCATCTCCTGGAGGTCGTAGTGGTGCATGTCCAGCAGCCGGAGGTCCTGCACGAGCCACGGGTCCGCGCGGACCCTGGCCTCTACGAGCTCTCTCAGTGTGCCCGTCCGTATCGCGTGCCTCACGTGCCGCGCCTCGCTCTCCGCCACAGAGTAGTTGTGTCTGAGCAGCTCGTCCCTCGTCCGCATGCCAGAGGTGCAGGCGGGGCATGCGCAGGGGAGGTCCTTGACACTGTCGTATCGGAGGATTCCAGTCGTCGTCAGGTAGAGCCCGTTCACGGCGGCCATGATCAATGGCACCGAGTCGAACAGGTCGATGCCGCAGTACGCGAGCAGCGCGAGCCTGTGTGGCAGGCCGATTGTGGAACAGTAGACCGGCTTGACGAGGTCGGCCCCTGATTTGACCCTCACGATCTGCTCCACGAACTTCGCGGAGTCGAGGAGGGCCTGGGAGATGTCTTCCAAGATGACCATGTCGCCCGCCGGCGCAGGCTGGGCGTATCTCGAGCCGCGGGACCCGGGGTCCAGGTGCAGCCCGTCGGACCTCACGCCCTGGAGTATCCCGAACAGGGAGCTGTCGACCGCCAGGTGTCCCTTGGCGTCGCCCTCCCCTGTCCTGACCTTGAGTCCGTGGTCGGGGGCCCGGTACCTCTGGCTGTCGACGTAGGCGACCGCCGGCGTCTCGTGCTTGACGCCATCTATCTCGAGGATGCCTATCCTCGCCAGGCCGTCCCGCTCTGCGATCTCGAAGTGCACGTCAAGTGATTGGACAAGGTTGTATAAAAGGCCGGATGGGAGGATCGTCTCCCGGTAGGGTTTCAGAAGGTCGTCACGACGTCGTGCTCGGCCATGAGCTTCCTGGCCTCGGCGACGGGGACCGGCTTGAGCCCCTCGAACAGCTTCGACTCGGGTATGCCCCTCGCCGCGAGGTCCTCCTTGACGACGTACACGGGCACGTCGAAATCGTACAGCTCCTTCGTGGCGTCCATGTTCGACGGCATGCCGACCGCGTCTCCCCTCTGGGCCCCGACCGCGTTGTACACGCCATCCTCGACCATGAGGACCGAGGTCTTCATCCCGTTCACGCTCATCGCAAGCGCTAGCCTGAGGCCGGCGAAGGCCTCCTCGAGCCCGTACGGCGGTCTTGTGATCAGAACCAGTGTGGAACCTGCCATGTCATCATCACCTCGCGATGGTCACGAGCCTGTCGGACTCGGACACGAACCTGAACAGGTCGTTCGTCAGGCTGCCGACCTTCACTCCCGGGATCTCCTCGCCGCGCTCGAAGCCCCTGGCGGCGAAGCAGGTCTCGCACACGGCCTGGGCTATGCCGTCCTTCGCGGCCTGCTCCAGCTCCTTCCCGACGTTCGGGAAGCGCTTCGGGTTCTGGCCCTTCTTGACGGCCGTGACGCCCTCCCCGTATCCGAACATGTTGACCTTGTATCCCTTGGCCCTGGCTGCCTGCGCGAGCTTGACGGCGATGTTGACGTCCATCGCCATCATCGAGCCGGACCTCCAGATTATAGTCATTGTCTTCGCCATATGAGCACCTCAGGTCGTCACCGTGCGCTCGGTGCGCTCCATTATGCAGTCCACGATGTCGTCGTATCCGACGGCCATGCCGAGCTTCAGGTCCGCCTGGGTGAACCCTCTGGCCTCTATGTCCTCCTTCGAGACAAGGACCTCGTGCACGGCCTTGCCGAGCCTCTCCGATGCGTTTCCGACCAGCGCCTGGTAGACGCCGTCCTCGAAGAGTATCGCGGTCGCGTCCGCCCTGTCGGCGAGCCTCGCGATCATGTGCGTCGGGTCCAGCTCCGTCGGTGATCTGATCACGATGAAAGCGGTCTTCATGGTATCCGCTCACCCGATGAACAGGGTCGTCTTCGAGTCAGCCGCCAGGTTGAGGAACGCCGAGGCCCCGAGGATCTTCGTCCCTTCGACCAGGTCGCTCTCCTTCATGCCCATCAGGGTCATGGATGTGCTGCAGGCGTAGAACTTGACATCGAGTTCACGAGCCTGCTTCATCATCTCCTGGATGCTCGGGATGTTCAGTTTCTTCATCTTCTTCTCCATCATTCCCGTGAAGAACCTCATCATGCCCGGGAGCTTCGGCCTGTTCCCCTTCTTCAGCAGGTTCAGCCCGAAGAACGTGTAGAACACATGCACTTCCATACCCATGCTCGCGGCCGTCGTGCCCATTATCAGCGGCATCATGGCCTTGTCGAAACCGCCCTCGCTCACGACCATACAGAATTTGTCTGCCATATCCATCACCTCGTTGTCTCCATGTCGTCACTTGATGCGTATATAGAATCTGATGAGTTTGCCGTCCTCTTCCATCTGGATGAGCTGGTTGCCGGTCCTGCTGCACCATGCGGGGATGTCGTCCTTTGCCCCGATGTCGTCGGCAAGGAGTTCGAGGACCTGTCCGGAAGTCATCACCTTGACCTTCTTGGCGAGCTGCACTATCGGCATCGGGCACATAAGCCCCTTCGCGTCCAATGTCGCGTCCTTGTCCACAACCATCTCTCCTGCGGTTTTGGCATTACCGTGCAAACTCGATTGCCTTGGCAGTAAATAAAGATTTTCACGTTGTGAACCGCCGACAGTCTGGCTCGCTGTGTGTCGCAACGGTTAAGTATAATAATGGCACTACCGTGCAACATGGTTGAGCCGCAGAAGATCCTCTCGGGACAGGCGACCTGCACGGACATCGTCAAGTGCATCTACGGCCTTTCCGATTTCGAGTTGCTCATCTACAGGCGACTGGTCAAGGAGGGGCCTCTCAAGGCAGATGACCTCGCCCCTTCCATGAAGAAGGACCGGAGCACGGTCTACAGGGCGCTTCAGAAGCTGGTCGCAGCCGGCCTCGCGTTCAGGGAGACGAAGACGATCGAGCGCGGGGGCTATTTCCACGTATATACAGCGGTGCATCCGTCCCAGCTGAAGGTGAAGCTCCACAAGTGCGCGGACGATTGGTTCGAGAACATGCGCAGCGCGATCGAAGACTTCGACCTCGTGTGACGATCGGTCGGCATATTCGCTTTTCGTCGATTCCGAAGGCCGTCATCGGGTCCAATCGACGACCCTGTTGCCATCAAGTGCTGGCGCGAGCTGTCGGAAGCCATGAAAGCGCCAGCGTATCATTTGAAAGTCTTATAAGGTGTCAATCGATTAGGTCCCTGATGTCAGGAAGTTTCCAGGGGATGGATGTAGTCTCCATCCGTGATTTTTCCAGGGAGCAGATCGAGCATGTCCTCAAGATAGCCGAGAGGATGGTCCCGATCGCGAAGGGGGAGGAGAGCAGCAAGATGCTCGAGGGGAAGATCCTCGGGTCCCTGTTCTATGAGCCGTCCACGAGGACGCGCCTGTCGTTCGAGGCAGCCATGGCGCGCCTGGGCGGCAGGACGCTCGGGTTCGACGAGCCCAAAGGGTCGTCGGTCGCCAAGGGCGAGACGCTCGCAGACACCATCAGGATGGTCGACGCCTACTCGGATGCGATCGTCCTGCGGCACCCCCAGGAGGGGGCGGCCAGGCTCGCGGCGCACTTCGCGAACAACCCCGTGCTCAACGCAGGCGACGGGGCGGGGCAGCACCCGACGCAGACCATGCTGGACCTGTTCACGATCAAGAAGGCCAAGAAGAAGATCGAGGGGAACCACGTCGTCGTGCTCGGCGACCTGAAGTACGGCAGGACCGTGCACTCGCTCTCGGAGGCTCTCGCCAAGTTCGGCGCGGAGCTGACCTTCGTGGCGCCGCCCACGCTCCAGATGCCCAAGGAGCATCTCAAGCACATCGAGGCCATGGGGACCAAGCCGAAGATGAGCTCGTCCCTCGAGGGCGCGATCAAGGACGCGGACGTGCTCTATGTCACGAGGATCCAGAAGGAGCGGTTCCCTGACCCCGCGGAGTACCAGAAGGTCGCGGGCATGTTCAGGATCGACCTGGCGATGCTCAAGGACGTGAAGCGGGACATGATCATCATGCACCCTCTCCCGAGGGTGACGGAGATAGCGCCGGAGGTCGACGCGACGGAGCACGCGATGTACTTCGAGCAGGCCTTCAACGGGGTGCCGGTCAGGATGGCGCTCCTGTCGCTCGTGCTGGGGGGATCGAAGTGAAGGAGTTCAAGGTCACACCGATAAGGAACGGGACCGTGATAGACCACATCCAGGTGGGCATGGCGCTCAAGGTCCTCAGGATAGTGGGCGTCAAGGAGGACGTCAACTCGACCGTCAGCGTCCTGATGCATGTGCCGAGCAAGCGCGTCGGCTGGAAGGACATCGTCAAGATCGAGGACCGGGAGCTGGACCCCAAGGAGCTCGACAAGATCGCCCTCATCTCGCCGAACGCCACCATCAACATCATCAGGGACTACAACGTGGCCGAGAAGTTCGTGGTCGAGGTGCCCAACTCCGTCAAAGGCATCATGAGGTGTTCCAACCCTGGCTGCATAACGAACAAGAACGAGCCGGTGGAGACGGAGTTCGTCGTCGAGTCGAAGAAGCCCGCCTCCCTCAGGTGCATATACTGCGACCGCGTCACCACGGACATCGCGGAGAACGTGGTCTAGACCGGGTGGTCCGCTGAAGCTCAACATCGATCCCCTGCGCTGCATCGGATGCGGCCTCTGCGAGGTCGCATGCAGTTTGAACCGGGATTCGGTCATCACCCCCATGAGCTCGAGCATCATACTGCACATCGACGACAAGGCCAACTACTTCGGGCTAGTCCTCAAGACCAGGGGCGACGGGCTCGTGCTGGGCAGGCCGGAGGGCGCGTCCGAGGGCCAGCAGCCGTCAGGGTCCGGCGGTCCGGGCGCGAAGCCGATCCTGCTCAGGGAGCCGTGCGACCTATGTGGCGGCGACCCGAAATGCCCGAAGCTGTGCCCGACCGGGTGCATCACGGCGGTGGACTGACATGCCGATGATGAACGGCCGGATATGCGTGTTCGACCTGTCGTCGGGGGAGTCGTCCGAGGAGCCACTCGAGAACTCCTTCGTAGTCGCCAAGGGCCTCTCGACGGAGGTCGCGAGGCACATCTCGTCGGCCCACGGCGGCGGCTGCCTCGTCCTGGGCTCCGGCATACTCACCGGGAGCCCGATGCCGGCCGCGTGCGCGGGCTTCGTCTGGTGCGAGCGCGGCGTGGCCCCGGTGCTGGGCCATGCGGGCCTGGAGCTGAAGCTCTCAGGTTTCGATTTCGTAGTGATCAAAGGCGTCTCGGATGAGCCTGGATACCTGTGGGTCAGGGACGGCATGACCGAGTTCGTCCCGTCCCCCGGGCTGAAGGGCAGGGACACCTGGGCGAGGACCGACAAGGTCCGGGACGACCAGGGCGACAGGCGGATCCATGTGCTCGCTGCAGGGCCCTGGGGGGACGCCGGCCTGGCGTGCTCCCAGCTCGTGTGCGACCACTGGGGCGGGGAGGACAAGGCCGGGCTCGCGGCGGAACTGGGCCGCAGGAACCTCGTCGCCGTCGCGTTCAAGGGCATGGGCGAGATCGCGGTCTCGGAGCCCGCGGCCCACTTCGAGTCCTGCGTGTCGCTGCACTCCGAGACGAGGGCCAAGCTCGGCGCAAGCTCGGGCATCGCATCGTACTTCGGGGGCGCCGACCGCGAGGACTTCAGGGCGATCACGCACAGACCGCTCGGCTGCTACGGCTGCCCGTACCCGTGCAGGACATTCGTCAAGGTCAGGGAGGACCCGCGGCAGATGGCCCTGGTCGAGAAGGAGCCAGGCTACCTGCACTACGACATCCCCGCGCTCAGGCTGTGCTTCTCGCTCGGGCTGGACGCGAGGGGCGCGACCGACGTGCTCACGGCCTGCGCCCGGGCGGGCGCGGAGCCGATCGCCGTCCTGTCACACTGCTCATCTGCCGCCGGCACGGTCGATCCCAGTGCCGTCTCGAGGTTGCTCGGGGCACCGCGCGAGCTCGGGCCGCCGCCCGCCGACAGGCTCGCCGGGGAGGTCATGCGGTCGTTCGACGACGACGCCATGGACCGCGCGGTGCTCGGCCTCGGCCTGTGCCCGCGGTTCTGGTCGAAGGCGGGGCTGGGCCACGAGTCCCTGAGCGCGTGCATCGTCACGGCGCTCGGGACGGGCGTCCCGATACGATGACCCAGAGAAGCGCAGCAAAGGTTTTTTCCCGACGGCGCGCATCTACCAGGTAGGTGGACCTGTTGAAGATCCTGGTAACCGCAGGCATGCCCGGCTCAGGCAAAGAGGAGTTCCTCAAATGCTGCCAGGCGCGTGGCGCGAAGGTCGTGAGGATGGGGGACATCGTCCGCGCGAAGGCCAAGGAGTTCGGCCTCGACTCCTCGGACACGAGCGTCGGCAACCTGGCGAACGAGGAGCGGAAGAGGTACGGGATGGACATCTGGGCCAAGAGGACCATCCCGTTGGTCGGCGGTGACCTCGTGGTCATCGACGGGACCAGGGGCCTGGACGAGGTCAGGGCGTTCAAGCACGCTTTCGGGGAGGCCCTGAAGGTGGTCGCGATACACGCGTCGCCCAAGGTGCGCTTCGAGCGGCTCAAGGCCAGGGGCAGGTCCGACTCCCCCGCGAAGCTCGAGGATTTCGAGGCCAGGGACAGGCGTGAGCTCGCCTGGGGCCTGGGCGAGGTCATCGCGCTCGCCGACCGCTTTGTCAGGAACGATTCGACGGTCGAGGCGCTGAAGGTCGAGGTCGACGGGCTCATGGACGAGGTCCTCAGGAAGAGGTGAGCGTCTGGAGTTCCTCGCGGTCAAGCCGTGCAGGTTCGACGCGTTCGAAGCGGTCCCCAAGGCCAGGGTCACACTGGACCTGGACGAGTGCGAGCGCGTCCTCCGCGGGGCCGGGTACGAGATACTGTCGAACGCCGGCGTCATGCTGGTCGTCAGGAAGGGCCCCGAGATGACCCTGTACCCCCACGGGCGCGTGCTCATGCATCCGGTCAAGGTCCGCGAGGACGCGGAGGCGCTGGCCAAGGAGCTGTTCCGGGCCCTTGGCAAGTGAACTTCAGGCGAGGGTTTTATCGGGGGAATCCGCGGTTCGGATTATATACACCCTCGTGGCCTTGACGGGTGAGCGCGAGGTGCGCACATGATAGAGATCCAGAACCTGACCAAGTCCTTCGGGCCGATCAAGGCGGTCGACAACCTGAGCCTGAAGGTCCAGAAGGGCACGACCGTCGGCTTCCTGGGCCCTAACGGCGCCGGCAAGACGACGACCATAAAGATACTCACCAGCCTCATCACTGCGACGAGCGGACGGGCGACGCTGAACGGCATCGACGTCCTCACGGACCCGAAGGGCGCCCTTGGGCACGTAGGGGCCGTCGTCGAGACCCCTGAGTTCTATCCGTTCCTGACGCCGGTCGAGACGCTGGCCTACCTGGGGGGGATAAGGGGCATGTCCGCCGACGAGATCAAGGTCAGGACCAACGAGGTGCTCCACCAGGTCAAGATGGACGAGTGGCGCACGACCAGGATCGGCAAGTTCTCCAAGGGGATGAAGCAGCGCGTGGCGATCGCGCAGGCGCTGCTCCACGAGCCCGACATCATCATACTCGACGAGCCCACCTCGGGCCTGGACCCGAGGGGGATGGTCGAGGTCAGGGAGGTCATCAAGGACCTCAAGAGGCAGCACTACACCGTGTTCATGAGCTCCCACCTGCTGGGCGAGGTCCAGGAGACCTGCGACGCGGCAGCGCTCATAGACCACGGCAAGCTGCTGGTGTACGACGACATCGACGCGCTCAGCCGCCAGACGAAGGTCGTCAAGATGGAGGTCAAGACCGTCAACGACGTGACCGATGCCCTGCTCGGGCGCGTGCGCTCGATGGCGAGCGTGCGCGGGGCGGACCGCGTGAACGGGCGCACCTTCGTGGTCACATACGAGGGCGCGCACGACGAGCGGGCGGACCTGCTCGTGTCCATACAGAAGGAGGGCGCCAAGGTCTCGGAGTTCAGCTCCGTCGGCCTGCCGCTCGAGATGCTGTACATGGACCTTGTGAAGGAGTCGAGGTGATCATGATGGCTGAAGAGAACAAGACGGTGCACACAGTCCCTTCCGACGCCGAGCAGATACCCATCGTCTGGAGATACGAGTTTCTCAAGTACCTCCGGTCGTGGCGGCTGCTCGCATCGATCGGCATCGCGGTCCTGGTGCTCACGCTCATCTACGTGATACCGCCCGCGCTCGGGCATCCGTACAGCGGCACGGACTCAGACCAGACGCTGTCGCTCGTCCCCGCAGGGGCGTTCCAGGTCGGCGGCTCCGGCGGACCTGTGCCTGTCGCAGCCGCGTTGCTCGACAGGAGCAACATAGACAGTTCGTCGGTTGCGATATTCCTCAACGGCACGGCATATCCGAGCTCCAACGGGGCCAACTGGTTCGTCTCCAACGTGGAGTACGGCGGCCAGAATGTCTGGGCCGTGTTCTTCGTGGAGGACGTCAGCGGCGACACCGTCACCGCGACATATGATTGGCAGACATCGCCTGAGAGCTTCGCGGGCAACTTCCTCGGGTTCGCGAGCCTGCTCGTGGTCATATGCGCGACGTTCTTCGGGGCGGACTCGCTGGTCGGCGAGTTCCAGAACCGCACAGGATATCTCATATTCCCCAACCCTCTCAAGAGATGGGTCCTCTACGCAGGCAAGTTCGCAGCGAGCATGACCGCGGGCGGCATCGTCGTCGTCCTGTTCTACGCAGGGATAGGCGTGCTCTCGCTGGTCTCGGCCGGAGGCGTGGACGACGACTTCCTGCTGTCCCTGGGGTTCGCGGCCCTGTACCTGATGGCGGCCATGGCCGTGGCCTATCTCATCAGCACGGTCCTGAAGGGCACGACGGGCGCGACGGTCCTGACGTTCTTCCTGTTCGTCATGATCATGCCCATAGTCGACGGGATATCCAGCATCGCTGGGACCAAGATCCAGGGGTCGTTGACGTTCGCAGCGGGCGTCATCGGCTACATACTGAACGACCCGTATCCGACGGACGCCTCGCAGACGTTCCCAGGTGGCATGTCCATCCAAAGCTACTACCCTGACCCGGCGACGGCGGCGGTCGTGATGATCGCCTACGCGGCGATCGCGATCGGCCTGAGCATGTACCTGTTCAAGAGGAAGCAGCTGGCGGGCTAGGCGGCGGGGCGTAGGGCGGCTGGCTAGGCGGGTGCGGCGGGTAGGCGGCGTGCCTGCCGCGCCTCCTCGCGTCGACCACGTCGGCCGCCCTCAGGAGGTCCTTCTGGGTGACGATCCCGACGATGCTCCCCTTGTCGAGGACCACGAGCCTCCCTATCCTGCGCGCGGTCATGATCTTCAGCGCCTCCGCCGCGCCCGTGTCCGGGCCGACGGTGACGACATCCCTTGTCATGATGTGGCCGACGCGTGCATACTGGGCCTGGTCCCTGGGCACCCTGTGCGCGTCGGAGAGCGTCACGATCCCGACGAGCCTCCCGTCCGTCACGGGGAAGCCCATGTGCCTGGTCGCGAACATGAGGTCGAGCAGCTGCTGGACGGTCGTGTCCGGATGGACCACCTCCACGGGATGGGCCATTATGTTCGCCACCTTGAGGCCATCGAGCGAGTCGGTGATCGCCGTTGCCTGCTCCTCCTCCGTCGCTCCGATGTACACGAAGAACGCGATGAGTATGAGCCATATGTTGCCAGTGATCAGTCCGAAGACGCCC
>Ga0315290_10002066_pt1 | contig 14030 bp, 12 predicted proteins | sample YL17G12_0_MG_FD_203627 | JGI IMG/M metagenome (GOLD analysis project Ga0315290, IMG submission 203627) | Sediment microbial communities from Yellowstone Lake, YNP, Wyoming, USA - YL17G12_0 | ecosystem: Environmental > Aquatic > Freshwater > Lake > Sediment | place: USA: Wyoming | collected... | reverse complement strand
GGTGGCTGGCCGGCCATGGTCGCAGGGACGCCCTTCGCTCCGGTTGGACGCCCGCGTGCGGTCCACGCCCGCGTTCAGGCCTTCTCCGCCGCTGCCGCCCGCCGATCGAGCCACTTCAAGACCCAGTAGCTCGCCGCGCCGATTGACGCCATCGCGGCGAGAAACACCGGGTACGCGACGCGCCAGTTCTGCGGGCCGGTCATCATGCTCCACTCGGACATGCCACCCACGCCGGCCAGGAACGACAGCGGCATGAAGATTGTCGTGATGAACGTGAGGCGCCGCACCACGTGGTTCGTGCGGTTGCCGACCAGGGCGAGCCGGTTGTTGGCGAGCGCCAGTTGCACCTCCAGCAGCGTCGCGATCATGTCGCGACACTCCTCAACCTCCTCCACGAACTTCACGACGTGATCGTAGACGTCGCGGAAGTGGTAGATGCTTGCCTCGCTCACGTTGGCCGACCCTCCCCTGCAGATCTTCATGAGCACTTCGCGTTCGTGAAAGAGGCTCTTGCGGACGCCCAACAGGTTGCGCCGCAAATCCAACAGATCGCTCGGGTCAACGGCCTTCCGCTCCCGCGTGAGCGTCAGTTCCTCGGTTCGGTCAAGCTCATCCTGCAGGGCCTCGATGGCCGGCAGCGTGCCGTCGACGATCACGTCGAGGCAGAGGTGAAGGAGGAAATCCGGGCCCCGCCCGATGGCTCCCCGCTCAACCGCGAGCCGCTTCTCCAGATGCGCGCGCCGGATCGCCGTCCGCGCGTGCGCCGCCACCGAGATGAGGAACGACGGGCCGACAAAGTAGTTCACCTCTTCGATCCGCAGGGCCTGCTCCTCGAACTCGAAGTGGTTGAACAAGAGGAAGGTGTGACCCGGGTACTCCTCCATCTTCGGGACCTGGTCTTCGTCGAGGCAATCCTCGATGGCGAGCGGGTGCAGCCCGAGCGGTTCGACGAGCGCCATGAGGTCGTCTCGCGACGGATTAACGTAGTCCAGCCAGACATAGCCGCGGCCGCTGGCCTGGGCGGCCAGAGCGTCGGCGAGGCTTGCGAGCGGCGTCATGGCGCCGGTCGGCGCCACGTGGACGAAGCGGCTTTCTGGAATCATCAGCACTCCTGGTTTGCCACAGACGGGCACTGGGGCTGGCGTCGGGTGCCCATTGTATCCGAGCCGTCGTCCGGCCTGGCGCCCCCGGGGTTGCTGCACCCGGCCGTGCTACTATGGATCGTTTAGCGTTCCCCCGACGGGCCGCGCAGTGGGCCGTGCTCCCGTACTGTTCGGGATGAAGCGGCGTCGCCCTGAGCCTGCCGAGGAATCCCCGGGAACACGACCGCGGACATGGCAGACACTTCGACCTCCGACGCGACCAGTATCGTCATTCGGGGGGCTCGCACGCACAACCTGAAGAACGTTGACCTGACACTGCCGTCGGGCAAGCTGGTGATCCTGACTGGCGTCAGCGGCTCCGGCAAGTCGTCGCTCGCCTTCGACACGATCTACGCAGAAGGACAGCGCCGGTACGTCGAGTCGCTGTCGGCATACGCGCGCCAGTTTCTCGAACGGATGGAGAAGCCTGACGTCGACTCCATTGACGGCGTCTCACCGTCGATCGCCATCCGTCAGAAGAACTCGATCCGCAATCCTCGCTCGACGGTCAGCACGACGACCGAGATTCACGACTACCTGCGGCTCTTGTTTGCGCGGGTCGGCCGCACGTATTGCCGGCAGTGCGGGCAGGAGGTGACGCGCGAGACGGCCGAAGTCGTGGCGCGGCGCCTGGCGCGGCTTCCGGAAGGCACGCGCCTGGTGCTGGGGTTCGATCTGCCTGTGTTGGCGATGGGCGCCGGGGGCGACGACCAGATCAATGGCAGCGAGGTGGTTGACGAGATTGGGGAGTCGCCCGCAGACGCATCGGCGCGTGTCGAGACGCCGCGAGGATCAGGGCGCGAGTCTCGGATACGTTCTCTCGGAGGCACTCGCGCGAATGGTGGGGGCAACGGCCAGGATGCGATCGCCGCGACCATGGACGGGTTGCGCAAGAAGGGCTTCGGGCGCCTGCTGATCGACGATCGGGCCGTGCCGTTCGACGACATCGACCCGGCGTCGCTGGCCGGCCGCACGGAGCTGCGGGTGGTCGTCGATCGCATCACGATCGAACCTGGGATCGAGCCTCGCCTGACCGATTCGATCGAGACGGCGTATGCCGAAGGCGGACGCGCGGCCCTCGCCGTCGAGGCCAGTGATCAGCCGAACGCGCGGGTCCACGTGTTCAGCGAGCGATTCGAGTGCCGGCCGTGCGGCATCCCGTATGAAACTCCCCAGCCCAGCCTCTTCTCGTTCAACAATCCGTTTGGCGCGTGCGCGACGTGTCATGGCTTTGGCAACATCATCGAGGTCGACATGGACCTGGTGGTGCCGGATCGCACACTGTCCATCAACCGTGACGCGATCGAACCGTGGAGCAAGCCGCACTACCGTTCCTACCTGGCAGACCTGAAACGGGCGGCCCGAAAGGGCAGCGTGCGCCTCGACACCCGGTGGCAGGATCTGACGGATGAGGAACGACGGATCGTCGTCGAAGGCGACGGCGACGAGTACACGGGCATTCGAGGTTTCTTCGCGTGGCTGGAGCGCAAGAAATACAAGGTCCACGTCCGCGTGTTCCTCAGCCGGTATCGGGGCTATCAGGTCTGTCACGACTGCGCCGGCACGCGCCTGCGCCGCGAAGCCAGAGATGTCCGGGTCGGGGGCGAGACCATCGACGCCGTCTGCGCGCTGACGGTCGACGAGGCGCAGCAGTTCTTCAGCCGGCTGGCGCTTGGCGACAAGGACGCGGCGATTGCCGACAAGCTGCTCGGTGAGATCCGGCAACGGCTCGGATTCCTGAGCGATGTCGGCCTCGACTACCTCACGATGGATCGGCTCTCGTCGACGCTGTCAGGCGGCGAGGCGCAGCGCATCAACCTGGCGACATCGCTGGGATCGGCGCTGGTGGGCACGCTGTACGTGCTCGACGAGCCGTCGATTGGCCTGCACCCCCGCGACAATCAACGTCTGATCGACATCCTTCGCGTGCTGCGCGACCAGGGCAACACCGTGCTCGTGGTCGAGCACGACGCCGACATGATCCGTGTCGCTGACCACGTCGTCGACATGGGCCTGGGGGCCGGCGAGCAGGGCGGGCGCATCATCTACAGCGGCGCGCTCGACGGGTTGATGCGGGAGACGCGATCGCTGACCGCGAAGTACCTGCGGGGCGAATTGTCCATCCAGGTGCCCCCGCACCGCCGGCGCGGCACCGGGCAGCGCCTGCGGGTGACGGGGGCCGCTGAGCACAACCTGCGGGGCATTGACGTCGACATTCCGCTCAATACGCTGACCGTGGTGACCGGTGTCAGCGGATCAGGCAAATCGACCCTGGTGCACGACATCATCTATCCCGCCATCAAGCGGTTGAAGGGCGGCACCGAACGCAAGGTCGGCGCGCACCGGAAGCTCGAAGGCGCCGAGTTCATCACCGACGTCGTGCTGGTCGACCAGACGCCGATCGGGCGGACCCCGAGGTCGAACCCGGTGACGTACTTGAAGGCGTTCGATTCGATCCGCGAGCTGTTCGCATCGACCAGGGACGCCCGGGCCAACGGCTTGACCGCGAGCCATTTCTCCTTCAACGTGCCAGGCGGACGGTGCGAGGTGTGCGAGGGCGAGGGCCAGGTGCGGGTCGAGATGCAGTTTCTGGCCGATGTCTTCGTGCCGTGCGACGTCTGCGACGGCAAACGGTTCAAGCCCCAGGTGCTCGATGTCCGGTACCGGAACAAGAACGTGGACGAGGTTCTCGATCTGACCATCCGCGAGGCGCTGGCGTTTTTCAACGCCTCACCGAAAGTGCTGCGCCGCCTGCAGGTGCTCGACGAGATCGGCCTTGGCTACGTGCGGCTCGGACAGCCGGCGACGACGCTCTCGGGCGGTGAGGCACAACGGGTCAAGATTGCGGCGCATCTGTCCGTGTCGGGCGGCGAGCGGCTGCTATACATTCTCGACGAGCCCACCACGGGGTTACACTTTGACGACATCGCGAAGTTGCTCGCGGCGTTCCGGCGGCTTCTGGAGGCCGGGCATTCGCTGCTCGTGATCGAACACAATCTCGATGTCATCAAGACCGCGGATCATGTGATTGACCTCGGTCCTGAAGGCGGCGACGGGGGAGGCCAGATTGTGTTGACAGGCACCCCCGAGCAGATCGCGGCGCACGAAGGGTCGCATACGGGGCGTTTTCTGCGGCCCGTGCTGACCGGTCAATCGCCTGGGTGGAAAACAGGGAGCGTGGCATGAGATCAGCCGTGCAAGTCCGGGCTGCAGTCGTGGCGCTGCTGGTGATAATCGCCGGCGTCGTCGTCCAGCCGGTTCGCGGTCAGGATGTCGCCTACGAGGATGTGGTCGCGTGGCTGAAGTCCAAGGACGCGAAGGTCCGGATCGACGCGCTGGGCCTGCTGGCACGTGCCGGCTACATCGATGCGGTCGTGCCGGTTGTCCCGTTGATCGATGATCCAGTGGCGGATGTCCAGGCCCAGGCGATCGCGACCGCAGTGTCGTTGTTCCTGGCCGACGAAGGCTACACACGGGCGTTTGCGAGCCCGATTGCCAAGTCGAAGGACGCCAGCCTTCCATTGCTGGCATTCGCCCAGGGGCCCGGCGCGACCGTGGCCAACCTGCCTCAGGCCTCTCTGATGATGGCCCTGGCCGGCGCGATGGCCTCCTCGACGCCGCGGGTCCGGTTCGACGCGATGTACGCGGTCGGCGTGCTGGGACCGTCACTCGTCAAGCGCGGTCAGTTCCCGGACGCCAAGGGTGCCGTGTCACGCCTGCTGGCCGCCATGACGGATCCTGACCCCGCGATGAGAGCGGCGCCGATGCACGTGCTCGGCAGACTGTACGAGTGGGCGCTTCGCGACGAAAAGGCCAACCAGGAATGGCTCGCCCGGCGCGCCGAGGTGGGCGACCAACTCATCGTGGCCATGAACGATCCGGACCAACTGGTTCGCCTCGCGGCCATCAACGCGCTTGGTGCGCTGCGACACGACCGGGCCGTGCAGTCGCTTGTCGACTTCTTCGGATACTACAAGCGGGACAAGCTGGGCCTGGCCTCGCTCAACGCCCTGGCCCACATCGCGCATCCGTCAACCGTCGGTCAGTTCGCGAGCGCGTTCGATGTGAATGACGAGGAACTTCGCCGGATCGCGCTCGAAGGCACAGCCAGGATTGGCGACCGAGCAGCCCTCGACGCGCTGCTGACCCGCGCGGGCGCCGTCCGGTCGCCCGTGGTTCGCCTCGCGGCGGCGTTTGCCCGGGCGCGCGTCGGCGACTTCGGCGATCTCGGCGTGATCACCGACGGCTTCCGCAGCCCCGATCTCCGGCGAAACGCGTTCGGTTACCTGGTGGAACTTGGCGCAGCCAGCGTGCCCTCGCTTGGAGGAGCCGCATCCTCCCGTGATGCCAGGGTGCGTGCGGGCGTTGCCGAGGTGCTGGGCATCATCGGCGGCGCCCCGTCGACGCCGGTGCTCGATCGACTGGCCCGCGATCGCGACAAGACCGTGGCGGCTGCCGCACGACGATCGCAGAAACGGCTGACCGTGTATCAGCCCGGGGCTCCCAGGACGCCGTGACCAGTCGCGGCCACGGGAGTCGCGTGCTGCCGCGGTCTTTCTACCGACGGCCGACCCTCGACGTCGCCCGAGACCTGCTCGGCAAGATGCTGGTCCACCGATCGGGTGATGGCCTGACCACCGGGTTCATCGTCGAATCCGAGGCCTACATCGGGGAATCCGATCCCGCCTGCCACGCCGCACCAGGCCCGACGGCGCGCAACGAGCCGCTCTATGGGGAGCCGGGCCATGCCTACATCTACCTGAATTACGGCATGCACTATCTCGTGAACGCCGTCACCGAAGAGGCCGGGGTTCCGGCTGCCGTGTTGATTCGCGCGCTCGAGCCGGTGTCGGGGATCGAACTGATGCAGGCTCGGCGCCAACGCCGGCGGGCCGGCGGGCCGGGTGTTTCCAGACACGAGTTGTGCCGGGGCCCCGGGAACCTGACGTGCGCCATGGGCATCACGCTCGACGACAACCGGGCCGACCTGACCCGATCGGCCGGTGCGGGGTTGTGGATCGAGGATCGTGGGAAGACGATTGACGACATCGGGCGGAGCTCGCGGATTGGGATTCGCGTCGGCACCGACAGGCCGTGGCGGTGTTTCGTCATCGGCCATCCCAGCGTGTCCGGCCGCCGGACAAGCCGACCTCGGAACCCGTAGTAGGGGGAAGACCGTCCGCAAAGCGGCCCCTCGAACCAAGCCGACAGCGTCAGTCTGCAAGACGTGCCGTGAGGGCCAGGACGGGTGGCGCGAATAGCGTGAACGTCAGGTCGGCGACGAGTCCCGGCAAGGCACGTCTTGCCGGCTTGTGTGAGCGGGGACGCGGCGCGGACGGGCTTCCCCCCGTTCACCGTCTCCGTGCCGGGCGGTTCCCCGTCGACATCGCCTCGACGGGCACGCGGAATTCCACCTTCTTGCCCTCGCGAACCGCGCCGATCGTGATCGTGCTCCCGATCGGGGCGTCGGCAACGACTCTCACCAGGTATGAATTGTCGGTAACGTCCTTGCCGTTCACCGACACGATGACATCTCCGGGCCTGATGCCGGCATCATAGGCTGGCGAGTTACGGGTCATCCGATTGACGAAGACACCCTTGTCGATCAACACGCCCAGGCGCTCGGCGACTTGAGGGGTGAGCGGCATGACCTCCAATGTCCCGATTGACCCCCGGCGCACCGATCCGTACTTGATCAGATCGTTCATGACGCGACGGGCCAGGTTCGACGGGACCGCGAAGCCGACCCCCTGGTAGCCGCCACTCTGGCTGTAGATGGCCGTATTGATGCCGACCAGTTCCCCCCGCGCGTTGATCAGCGCCCCGCCTGAATTGCCGGGGTTGATGGCCGCGTCCGTCTGGATGAAGTCTTCGTATGCGGCGACGCCGACGTTGGTCCGGCCGATCGCGCTGACGATGCCGAGCGTCACCGTCTGGCTCAGTTGAAAGGGATTGCCAATCGCGAGGACCCACTCCGCCACTTTCAGCTTCGACGAATCGCCCCAGGGCACCACTGGCAGCCGGGTCGCATCGATCTTCAACAGCGCGATATCGGTGAGCGGATCGGTGCCAATCACCCGCGCGCGCAGTTCGCGCTTGTCGGCCAGCGCCACCGTAATCTCGGCCGTGTTGTCACCAACAACATGGCTGTTCGTGAGCACGTACCCATCCGACGAGACGACCACCCCGGACCCGAGACTGGTTTCCCGCCTGTCGCGTCCGCCGAACATCTCGGCATCGTCGCCAAAGAAATAGCTGAAGAAGGGGTCGTTGGCGAACGGCGAATTCGACGTCCGGGCGACCTGCTGTGACGAGATATTCGTGACAGCGCCGACTGTGCCGGCGGCAACGCCCGTGAAGTCTGGCAGTCCAGCGGTCGTGCGCTCTGCGGGCGTCGGCGGTGCCGCCCTCGTGCCTGGCTGATCACCGGCCGCCGGCGCGGCCGTGCTCGTTTGGGCGATGTGCAGGCGGCCCGTAACCACCAACCCGGCGGCGAAACCAACACTGATAGCGACGATGACGAACAGCAGTCGTTTCATGGCAGTCAAGTGATCTTGATGCGACGAGTCTCCGGCAGAACCTTGGGCACGAATATCGTAAGGACGCCATCGCGGAATTCCGCAGACACGTCCCCGGCCCGGACAGGCTGCGGGAGCGAGAAGGAACGCACGAATGCCCCATGTCCGCGTTCGACCCGAAGGAACCGGGCATCCCCCGGCGTCTGGCACGGCCGCTCGCCACGGATGACGAGCGTTTGGTCCTGGACATCGATGCGGATGTCGTCGCGGTTCAGGCTGGGCAGTTCAACGCTGACGACGAAGCGGTCGGCCGTCTCGTACACGTCAACGGCGGGCGTCCAGCCTGGCGCCTCGTCGGAGCCCAGACGGTTCAGGCGTTCGTGCAGCGCGAGCAGATCGTGGAGCGGATCCAGGCGCGAAAATGCCACGAATCGCATCCTAGCATGTTTGGCCGGGCCCAACCAGATGTGCTAGGATCGACGGTCTGTACGAAGGTGAAACTCGCCGGCAAGGGCGCCATCAGGCCCGTTCAGGGCGGCAGGACAGCGCGACATCATGAGTGCGATTCAGGCCACGCGTCTCAGAAAAGGCATGCTCATCCATCTGGATGGCGAACTGCTCAGGATCCTCGAGTTGCAGCACGTCACGCCCGGCAACCTCCGCGGTTTCGTTCGCGTCAAGATGCGAAACCTGCGCAACGGGGCCCAGGTGGAACAGCGGCTGCGGTCGGAAGATACGATTCAGCGGGCGACGCTGGACGAACTCGAAATGCAGTACATGTACAGCGACGCGGGTGGTCACCACTTCATGGACACGACCACGTACGACCAGATCACGCTCGCCGACGAAGTGCTGGGCGAGATGATTGACTACATCGTGCCGGAATCGACCATCAAGGTCGAGTTCTACGGGGCCGAACCGGTGGGGATCGAGCTGCCGCAGACGGTGGACTTGACGGTCAAGGACACCGCGCCGGCCATCAAGGGATCGACCGCGAATGCGCAGTTGAAGCCGGCGACGCTCGAGACGGGCCTGGTCGTGTCGGTGCCGCCGTTTGTGAATACTGGCGACCGGATTCGGGTCAACACCGAGACGGGCGAGTATCAGGCGCGGGTGTGACGGAGCGGGCGTCGGCGCCATGCGCTCCGGACGGATCACGTAACATGACCATGGATATCGAACGCACACGCCACACAGGCTGGATCGAAGTCGTCTGCGGCAGCATGTTCAGCGGCAAGAGCGAGGAGCTCATCCGCCGCCTCCGTCGCGCGCAGATCGCCCGCCAGAAGGTCCAGATCTTCAAGCCGAAATTCGACAGCCGGTTCGGCGAGGACGAGATCGTCTCGCATAGCGAGATGCGCATCCAGTCGAGCAACGTCTTGAGCGCCCGCGAACTGCTGCAGATGGTCGACGACGACACCGAGGTCGTGGGGATCGACGAAGGGCAGTTCTTCGATGCCGAGCTGCCGATGGTATGCGACGCGCTCGCCAGTCGCGGCAAGCGGGTGATTGTCGCGGGGCTCGACCAGGATTATCTGGGCAAGCCGTTCGAGCCGATGCCGCAGTTGCTGGCGATCGCGGAGTACATCACGAAGACGCTCGCCATCTGCATGGTCTGCGGAAACCCGGCCAATCACACGCAGCGGCTGGTCGCCAGCAGCGACCGCCTGCTGCTGGGCTCGCAAGGCACCTACGAGGCGCGTTGCCGCCGGTGCTTCGACCCGTCCCTGGCCGGCGGCGAGACATCCAAGACGGTCTAGCCGTCACAGACGGGGACGTTCGTGCTCAATCCCCTTGGCGCGCTGCTGCTGGTGCTTGGCGTTGGATTCCTGGCCGCCAACCTGATCCTGCTCAACGACTACCTGGGGTTCCGGCGCCGGCGACCCTACGCGTTGCTGACCTGGGTGGTGCCCCGTCCCAGGACCTTCGTGTGGTCAAGGTGGATCGCCGTCGGTCTCGGGCTCGTGATCCTCTACAAACTGCTCGCGCTGCACTGGCCGATCGGCTACGTATTCGGCGAAGTGATGATGTTCGCCTACTACGGCATCGTCTACCCCCTGAGCTTCCGGGTCGAGCGCGGGTTCTACCGGGACGGTCTCTGGCTCGAGCGGAGATTCGTGAGGTACCGCGACGTGACGGCGCTGACATGGCGGGAAGATCGGAGCCCCGCGCTGGTGGTTGTCGCCGGACATCAGCAGCGGGCCGGCCGGCTCAGCGTCCCGCCGGAGCACTATGGTGAAGCGCGCCGGCTGCTGCGCGACCACATCAGGGCGCACCGCCTCCACATTCAGCGACCGCCGCTTGATCTGGGCGGACATGACGAACGGGAAGATGTGTAGGGGGAATCCTACTGCAGCCTGAGGATCCACTCGAAGAGGCCGATGCCATCGAGCGCCATCGGATCGCCGAGCAGCCGCGCCGGCGTGCACCATACGAAGGCGAGAATCATGATGACCATGATGTCGTACTGCCAGCTGGCGCGTTCGTACGTCCAGAACAGCCCACGCCAGAGGATCATCGCCGGCAGCCTCATCACGCGCTGGGCCGCGCCCATCTGTGTTGACGGGATGGGCGCTGGCGCCGTGCCCGCCTTCACCGCCGCGAGGCTGCGGCCCGCCTTCAACTCGCGCCACGTGAAGAAGATTCGAGCCATCACCGTGACGATCGACAGGACCAGAATCACCCACAGGACCGCGGCCATCCGGTTGGTGAAGGCGCCAATCATGAACAGCACGATCCGCTCGGGCCGCTCCATGAAGCCGACCTTGCACTTCTCAACCAGCGACTCGGCTCGCGCGCGGGTGTAACTGGTCAGCACCGTGAACATCATCGCGAGCGACGTGAGCAGCACGTAGTCGCGATGGCCGGTCCCGCGCTCGTTATAGAGCGCGATCAGGCCGATAAACAGCAGGATGTCCGAGAAGCGGTCCATCACCGAGTCGAAGAACCCCCCGAACTCGCTGGCCACACCGGCCTCGTGGGCGACCTTGCCGTCGATGTAATCGAACATGTTGGCCGCAATCATCCACCAGCCGGCGGCGAAGAAATGGCCGACGGCCAGCTCCCATGCGGCGAAGGCGTTGATGAGGACGCCGGTGACCGTCAGGACGTTCGGGTGGATGCGCAGCTTGACGCACGCCCAGATAATCGCCCGGAGCGGAAAGTCAAAGATGACGCCGATTAAGCCTGTAAAGGTCATGGCTTCCGTATAATCAAGAGAGCGCCGATCGTCGGGATGAGTCGCGACATCTTAATCCATGCCGATTGAAGACCTCAAGCATCAGATTGCCCGCTTGCCCGAGCAACCCGGTGTGTACGTGTTCCTCGGTCGCGACCATCAGACGCTCTATGTCGGCAAGGCGGCGCACCTGCGCGACCGTGTCAGCAGCTATCTTGGAGCCAGGGGCACGTCGCCGAGGCACGATCGGCTGCTCGATGACGTCACACACCTCGAAGTGGTCGTGACCGATTCGGTGGTCGAGGCGCTGGCACTCGAGAACAACCTGATCAAGGGGCGGCTGCCGCGCTTCAACATCCTGCTCCGCGACGACAAGACCTACCCCTACCTGAAACTGACCGCCACCGAATCGTTTCCGCGCGTGCTGGTGGCGCGGCGCGTCGAGCGCGATGGCGACGTGTACGCCGGGCCGTTCATGCCGGCGAGCCTGGCTCGCAAGACCATGAGCCTGACGCACCGCGTGTTCGGCATCCGGTCCTGCCATGAGCACATCACCGGTCGGCGGGGCCGCGCCTGTCTCGAGTTCGACATCGGACGCTGCCTCGCCCCGTGCGTCGAGACGTTGTGTACCGTAGAACAGTACGCGGCGGCCGTGGCCAGAACCCGCCTCCTGTTCGAGGGACGCACCGACGAATTGATCGGCCGACTGTCAACCGACATGCACGAAGCCGCCAACGGCGAGTCGTTCGAGCAGGCCGCGCGCCTCCGGGACGCGATTCGCACGCTCGAGACGCTGCGCGACCGGCAGCAGAAGATGGCGACGCCGAGGCTCGGCGACCGCGACGCGTTCGGCCTCAAGTCCGGGCCTTCCGGCTCCATCATCCAGGTGTTCCAGGTGCGGAGCGGCCGGGTGATCGAACGGGTCGAACTGGTCGCCGAAGGCGACGCCGCCGGCGGCGAACCCGAGCAGAGCGTCCTCGGCGCCGCACTCGGCCAGTTCTACCAGGACCACGACATTCCGCCCGAGATCCATGTCATCGTGCGGCCCGACGATGTCGAGGCGCTTGAGGCGTGGCTGAGCGCCACGGCCGGCCGCCGCGTCACGATTGCCGTGCCGCGAAGCCTGCACCGCCGTGGCCTGCTCGATCTCGCCACACGCAACGCGTCGATGGCATATCAGTCCAGATTCAGCGGCGGCGCGGTCGCCAACTACGAGGCGTTGGAGAGTCTGCGCGCCATCCTGGGGCTGCCGGCGTTTCCCCGCCGGATCGAGTGCGTGGACATCTCGACGCTGCAGGGTGCCGAGACGGTCGCCTCACTGGTGGTCTGCGAAGACGGCCGGATGCGGCGGAGCGAGTACCGGAAGTTCCGCGTCAGGTCGGCGGCATCGGCCACGCCGGCCAAGCCGGACGACGTCGCGGCCATGCGCGAGGTCGTATCGCGGCGGTACCGGGGCCTGCTCGCGCGCGGAGGTCCGTTTCCAGATCTTGTCCTGATCGACGGCGGCCGCGGGCAGGTGGAATCGGCCTACCAGGCCTTCGAGTCGCTCGGTCTGGCGAATCTTGTCGCGGTCGGCCTCGCCAAGAAGGAGGAGGTGATCGTCATGCGTGACCGGCCTGAGCCCATCGTGCTCGATGTCGACCATCCCGCCCTCCTGCTGCTCCGACGGATTCGCGACGAGGCCCATCGTGTGGCCGTGTCGTTTCACCGGAACGCCAGGCGCGCACGCGACCTGCGGTCCGACCTCGATCGTATCGCCGGCATCGGGCCCCGGCGCCGGAACGCCCTGCTTCGGACGTTTGGCAGTACCGCTGGCGTGCGCCGCGCAAGCCGCGAAGCCCTGTGCGCGGTGGTTGGCGGCCGGGCCGCCGACGCCGTGCTGGCCCACTTCGCAAGCGGCTGACACCGTGTTTCGTGTTAGCCTGAATCTCCTTGTCGCAGACCCTGAGCTCACTCGGGTTGCCCACGGCGGTGGTCGGTCGGGCACAACTGAGTCGAAGGGTAATAGGTGAACCCCGTGTCTTCTGCCAAAGCTCGCGTCGTCTCCGGGATGCGGCCAACCGGCCGCCTGCACCTGGGCCACCTGGTTGGCGCCCTGCGCAACTGGGTGCCGCTGCAGGAGCAGTACGACAGCTTCTATTTCGTGGCCGACTGGCACGCCCTGACCAGCGAGTACGCCGCCACCGACGACCTGGCCAGCTACGCGTATTCGAACGTGGCGGACTGGATCGCGGCGGGCCTTGACCCGGAACGCTGCACGATGTTCGTGCAGTCGCTCGTGCCGGAACATGCCGAACTGCACCTGCTGCTCTCGATGATCATCCCGGTGCCGTGGCTCGAGCGCGTGCCATCCTACAAGGAACAGCGGGACCAACTGTCCGAGAAGGATCTCTCGACGTACGGGTTCCTGGGCTACCCGCTGCTGCAGACGGCGGACATCATCATGTACAACGCGCACTTCGTTCCGGTGGGCGAGGATCAGGTGCCGCATCTCGAACTCTCGCGTGAGGTCGTGCGGCGCTTCCACGCGTTCTACGGCGAGGTGTTCGTCGAGCCCCAGCCGCTGTTGACGCGCTTTCCGAAGCTTCCCGGACTCGACAACCGGAAAATGAGCAAGAGCTACGGCAACGCGATCGATCTCGCGGATGATGCCGATGCCGTCCGCCGCAAGGTGATGCAGATGTACACGGATCCCGCGCGGATCCGCGCCGATATTCCGGGCAACGTCGAGGGCAACCCCGTCTTCACGTACCACGACGCGTTCAACGACGACAGAGACGAGGTCGACGACCTCAAGGCCCGTTACCGGGCCGGCCGGGTGGGCGATGTCGAGGTCAAGAAGAAGCTGATCGTGGCGCTCGAGAACACGCTCGAGCCGATGCGGCAGCGCCGCGCCGAGGTGCTGGCCGCCCCGTCCCGCGTCCGCGAGATCGTCGAAGAAGGGTCGCGGCGCGCCCGGGCGATTGCCGCCGAGACGATGGCGCGGGTCCGCGAGGCCATGAAGATCGCATACCGGCGATGACGCACACGCCGCCTTCCCCCGGGATCGAGTTTGAGCCGTCGCCCGACGCCTACAGCGTCAGCCTCGAGCATTTCTCCGGCCCGCTCGACCTCCTGATTCACCTCATCAAGAAGAACGAGGTGAACATCTACGACATTCCCATCGCCTTCATCACGGCGCAGTACCTGGAC
>Ga0315290_10002064_pt1 | contig 14033 bp, 8 predicted proteins | sample YL17G12_0_MG_FD_203627 | JGI IMG/M metagenome (GOLD analysis project Ga0315290, IMG submission 203627) | Sediment microbial communities from Yellowstone Lake, YNP, Wyoming, USA - YL17G12_0 | ecosystem: Environmental > Aquatic > Freshwater > Lake > Sediment | place: USA: Wyoming | collected... | reverse complement strand
GGGCCTCCTCGGGATCCACCAACTCGCTGGCGACGTTGGCGGCCGCGGCGTGCCCGGCCGCCAACGTCGTCCCGTACCATCGTTTCGGCGCCTCGACGCGCAACGACACTCCATCGAGAGTCGCCGGATCGTCGAATTGCAGCCAGACCTTGATTCCGCGGATCGGCTTGCCGTCGCGCCTGATTTCCGCGCTCTCGCGGAAATAGAATCGCTCCGCGACTTCGCCGCGGCCCCACCAAGCGCCGGCAAAAGTCCGCCCGCCAGGTCCAGCCGTCGCCGCCAGCTTTGCGGCGAGGGCATCCTGCAAGCCAGTCGTTTTATATGTTTTCATAGGAATTTTCCTCTAAGCCTCAATCTGCGGCTGATACTGCTCGGGCTCGCGCGCGAACGTCCAGGCGACCGCGGCATGGATCCGCGCGGCGTCCGTCTCCAGCCGGCGCCAGTGACCGCAGCCGACCCGGCCGTGGATCGGCGGCACGCTGATCGCGTGGCGATACCCGGTCGTCGCGTCGCGGACCACCACCTGCACGACGCGGGGATCGACCCGGCGATCCCCGATCAGCAGCCCGTGGGACGACGAGGCGAGGAGGTAGGGCCGCTCGATCCGATGGGCGTCGTCGGTCGGCTGGCTGGCGAGGTGCGCCGCGTGGTCCATCGCCGCTGTGCCATGGGCGAGCGCGACCGCGACCTGCGCGGAGGTCACCGTCCAGCCGTCGAGCCGCGGGGTGGCCGGATCGCAGGCGATATGGACGAGTCGCCTGGCCTCGGCCCAGGCGATTGCGGGGGGCCGGTGATAGCCGTCGTGCGACGGGGTCAACTCAACTGCACGCCGCAGCCGGGCCTCCTCGACGTACCACGCGGCGTGCTCGGCCGGTCCGATCGCCTCCATCGCCGCCCTGGCCGCACGCGGCCCGCCGATCCCCGCCAGCTCCTCGGCGGTGATGTCCGCCTGGCACTGCTCGCGGACCCATTCCTCGCCGACCTCGACGCGGATCGTCGAGCCATGGTACACCGGCTTGCCCCAGGCGCGCCGGTAGGCGTTGGGGTGATACACCGAGCGCCCGCCCGGTGTGGTGTAGTGGAATCCGTCGCCCTCCATCGCCGGCGACGCATCGCCGGGGACAATCTCGACCCGGCACGACGCATGGGCCCCACACGCGGCCCGCGCGACCCGGGCGGCCGTCGCGCTGACCCAGGTGCTCCTCCGCTGGTCCGGTCCCTCGACTCCCGCCTCGCGCTCGATTACGCTGGACATGGCTGGCTCCTCTCACTCAGGGGTTGGCCTGGGGCTGGGTCCGTCTCACCGGACCCGGCCCCACTGTCTCTCCGGCGATCCGGCCGGCTCGGCGTGGGGCCCACTCGCAGCCTCACTATCCAGATTATACGTCGGTCCGCAACGAGGTCAATAGCCTGGTTAGTAACTTCGATGATTTTCCGACAAAACAACTCTCAGGGGGGGGTTTTCGGGCCGCGGGTCCCTGCGCGCGGGGCGTGGGTCCGCCGGTGCGAATCCCCCGGCCGGGGCCCGTTTTGACAACTCCGGTTGGCATAAGTCGCCACGTCGCCCAGGATCGCTCCGGACGCCCAAGGTCCCATCTATCGACCCAGGCCCTCGCAACGCAAGCGGCGTGAAGCTGGAGGGCCGGTTCGCGGCGTGAACGGACGACTGCCGGAGCTCGATTTCGGGCATACCAACTCCACCTGGGGGGCCGATGCCATCTACCTACGGAACCGAAGGTTACTGGTTCGAGCCCAGTGGGGTGTGCTGGTCTATCGCATACGATCTCGCCCGGGCCGTAGGGTGGGCCGTAGTCCCACCGCAGGACCCCGTGGGCCCGATTCCGCGCACATTCGCCTTCGTCCCACCCTACGGCCCATGCTTGACAGGTGACCCACTGGCGGCCTTGCGACCAGCCACGCTCCCCACCGTGGTATTACACGATATGGCCATCGTAGGGGGTGCGCAAGCGGCGGCTGAAATGCTAAGGTACAAGTCATTAGCCAGCCGAGGAGATCGCGATCTATCTCAGCCGTTTCGGCGTAAAGAACTACAAGTGCCTGGGCGACATCGACATCCCGCTGACGCCGATCCACGTGCTGATCGGCCCTAACGACGCCGGCAAGACCAGCCTGCTGGAGGCAATCGTTGCGTTCTACGCGAGCGCAGACAAGGTGTTGCCGCAGACTTTTCCACCCCCTTGGGGTGGCCGGGAGCTGGTGTCTCATTGGCAATCGGCGCCGACCGTTCAGTTTTCCGGCGAGTCGAGAATCGAAGAAACTACGACTCCGAAGGCGCTGTTGATGCGTCTGGCTCCTGGGAGGCGGGACACGGCATTTTCTTCGAATCTGTCGGCGGGGCAACCATTCGAGCACAACAAGCATCGGACTGAGCGAGGAGGAGCTGTTCGGTGAGCCCTGAAGGCAACGTGGTGCTGGAGGTCTTCGGCGAGGGCAAGACCGATGTGGGGAGCGGAGCCGGCCCTGAGCCTCCTTCAAGAGATGTTGTGCCCGTCCTCGTGCACACGCTCTGCGAGAGGCCCGCGCAAATGCGGGTCGTGCGCAAATCCTACCAGTTTCTCTCGGGAACGGGCCTGTGGCAGAAGGTCTGGTTCGCCAAGCGGCAGGCCTTCTACAACCGAACGGCCGGGGTGGTGTTCGTCATGGACTCGGAAGGCGGCTTCCAGGCCCTTGCCGAGACGCGAGGGGAGCTGGAAAAGGGGCGCGATCACGACTTCCCGGAGTTTCCTATGGCGGTCGGTGTCGCGCAGCCGTGCATCGAGGCGTGGCTCCTGGCCGACGCCTCGGCGATCCGGCGGGCACTCGGCCTGGCCAGAGACCCTGACGTGCCCCCAGAGCCGGAGAAATGCCCGGCGCCATGTCAGGATGAAGAAGGGAATCCAAAGAGGTGTAAGCGTCCGGTGGAACACGTCGGCGGAAATCGCCGGGCGCGGGGGGCGAAAAGGGGGAGGTCAGGCTGGGCGCCAGCGGTGGGGCAGCAGGGCCAGCAGGTCTTCCTCGCTGGCTCCAGGAAGCATCGCGGGCAGGCGGGTGAGCACGTCCCGGAGGTAGACCCAGGGATCATGGCCGTGACGCTTGCAGGAGGCCAAGAGGCTGAAATGGATCGCCGCCGCTCGGCCGCCGCGGTCGCTGCCGCAAAAGAGCCAGTTCTTCCGGCCCAGAGCGATGCCCCGCACCGCATTCTCGCCTTCGTTGTTGTCGATGTCCAAGTGGCCGTCGTTCGCGTACACGGACAGGGCAGCCCAGTTCGAGAGCGTGTAGTCCATCGCCCCGCGAACCGCGCTCTTGGGCAAGACCTTGGGCGCTTCCGTCTCCAGCCATGTATGGAAGCTGTCCAAGAGCGGCCGTGATCGCTCCTGCCGCTCGGCCGCGATCCGCTCCGCGCGCTGGTCCAGCGTGAGTTGCTTCCACGCACCCTCGCAACGCTGACGCAGATCCTTCTCCACCGCGTAGAGCTTGGCGATCCACGCCAACGCCGTCTCCATGCGGGCCGGGTCCAGCCGCCGGCTCTCGTGGAACTTCCGCCGCGCGGTATACTTCTGTTTTCGCCAGGCATCGCGGACCTTAACCGGGGTGTCGTCGGTGTGCAGGACGGTGCAGGGGCAGATGGTCTGCTCCTTTGCTCGTGATCACTTGAGCCATGAGCCCCGGGCCGGCCAAAGCGCCAGGAATTGCCTCGGGCGGCTTGCGGGCCACCGCCACGTTCTGCTCCGAGAGCCTCAGGCCGCTCTCCGGCAGCGGCACCTTGCGGGCGTATTTCTTGCGAACGTGGACCACGACGATCAGCGTCGAGGGCCGCCAGTCGAGTTGCTCACTCCGCTCCGGCGGCAGCTCGACCAGGTTCTCCGCGCCGCCCAGGGCCGCCATCTCGGCCTCCGAAAGATCGTGAATGACTTCCGCTGCTGGGCTCGCGGGCCTGGTCCACGACGACTTGGACCGGCAGAAACCGCGCAGCTCCCACGCGAACCGGGCCTATGGGGCTGGTCCTCACCTCGGCTGCCTGGCTCTGCGGCGCGCTGGCCTGCGCCTGGCGATCCCCGCCTCGCCTCACGCGGCCTCGCGCCAGGGTTTGCCTCCACCAATAGAAAGCCGATTCCTTGACCCCTGCGCTGCGGCAAAACTCCCGCACCGTCTGACCGCTCCGTTGCCACCGCTTGACCAGCTCCCGCCACCGCTGTCGCTTGGCGGGATCGCCGCTTCGTCTACGCTTCGCCATGTTTGGGGCTCCTCAGGTTGTCGCGGCCGAGCCTACCTCAGCCGCCGCCCCTCAGCCTACCACCCCACCCAAGGCGCGTTCCGCCAGACGCTTACTGAATTCCGAAAAGCAGTTGTCTCAAACCGGTTGACACGCACCGTGCTCGTCGCTGCAGGCCATCGGCAACACGGCTTCTCGTATCCGAAGCATTCTTGTCCTCCTTGGGGTTCCTTTGTCCCTCTGGGAGAGATCGCCGCGGCCAAGGCCGACGTGGCCCGGCTCAAGGGCGCGAAGGAAGCCTTCGAGCAGGGCAACCCGCCGAAGGACGCCGACGAGGAGGAGGAACTGGCCGCATGGGACTACGCGAAGGACCTCGGGCGGCAGATCAGGGAGCTGAAGGCCGAGAACCAAGACGCGATTCGGGATCTGGCTCGGCTGGAGCGAGTGGCCGCCAAGGCCAAGGCGATCGCTGCCGAGCGGAAAGCCGCAGCCGGCGCCCGGGCGTCACTCCGGCCGGTCTTGGACCAGATCGCCGCCCTGGAGGCCGAGCTTGCCCCCTACGAGCAGATCAAGACCGACCTTGCGGCTGCCCGTGCCCGTTACCGCGAGCTGACGGGCGCCTTCGTAAACGAGCTTAAGAGGCGATGTGCAGCGCTCAGCGCCGATGAGAATCGGAGTGCTCTTGGCGTTTCACCAACTGAGGTATTCCCTCGATGGTCGCTTCTGGTAGTGGGTCGAAGCGGAATCCTTCGTCATACACTGCCGGTCGCCATCGCTGGCACGTATTTCACGATCCACTGGCGGCGGCGCTGCGAAGGATCAACCTGCGCCACGGCCGGCCGTGGCTCGACGAGGCAGCCGGCGAGCTGGCGGCCCTGGGGCCGGAGCAGACGGAGCGCGGGGGTACGCCGCTCTTCTTCCGCAAGACGGAGCAGCGGCCGGAGTCGCTGCGGGCCGGCCAGGGCACCAACCTGCACAGCCAGCAGATCCTCGTGGCCGGGATGTTCCGCCCGGCGCACCTGTTGGACCTGGTCCGCAAGATGCGGACGCTCAAGCGGCTCAAGCGGTTCAAAGACGACTGAGATGCCCTGGAACGCGAGCTGCGGAGATTCGTCGAGGAACTGACGGGCGCGATTCAGCATCCCGACTTTGTCAGCGGCGAGAGCATCTTCTGCCTTGGGCGCAACTACCGGCTGAAGCTGGTCGGCGTCCAGGGCCAACCTCTACGCTTCGACGGCCAATGGTTTCATCTGCGTCGTGCCGAGCGGCCCGACGCCGAGGTGCGCCAGTTCCTCGCCCGCGAGGACGTGGGCGGAGCCGACCTCGTGGCGCCCGAGGTGTTCCAGCCTCTGGTCGAGCGTCTTCAGTCCCAGGGCAGGACCCCCGAAGCGGCCGCCGCAGCCCTGGCCCGGGCGAGTCAGAGGACCGGCCGCCAGATACGGCTTCTGGTCGCTCAGGCCCTCAGGGATGAAGGTCCGTTGCTGGCGGTCTTGCAGCCCGATCCCGCCCGCCCGCTCTTGTATGCGGAGGCCGCCCCGTTCCGCCAGCGGGCGGGCAAGCTCTTTGACGAGATCCGAATGGTGTTCGACAAGGCGACCCAAAGGGAGGCCGGCAAGGCTCGGGCCTTGGTCCGGCAACTCGCCGAGGCGGCATGGGGCGAGCTGCCGGAGTTCGTGCGCCAGACGCTCGATCCGCGGGCCGGGTACGACGTGCTCATAAGCGGCGATTGGTACAGGAACGCCTTCCCCTGGGAGGCGCTTTGCCACGGCCCGGGCGAGGACGATTGGCTCGGCCTGGGCCGGGCGCTGGTCCGCTGGGGGCCGCTCACGGCGGTGGTCCACTACACGGGCCACGGAACGGTTTTGGGGAACGAGGAAGCCCTGGTGCTTTGGGATGACGATCCGAAGTCAAAATCCTTCGCACCCTTTGGCCGCAAAGAGATCGTTGACCTGAAGTACCGGATCGGCCGGACCGGTCCGCTCTTGGAGGGCGGGCCGCTGGTGTTCTTGAACTCCTGCATGACCGGCCAGACCCGGGATTTTGGTGGGCAGCGCGAGGACGTGGCCTGGACGCTGATGGAGGAAGGGGCCGAGGCGGTGGTGGCCTGTGCGCTGCCGGTGTTCGAGACGATGGGCGTTTCCCTGGGTGGGCAGATGTACAACGGCGGGCTGTCGAAACATCCGGCGATGGCCGGCCATTTTGCCATGGTCCGGGCGGTGATTGAGGCCGGGTTCCGCAGTGCCGACTCGCCGCTCTGGCCGGCCTGGACCCTGATGCGCTATCACGGGAACCCCTATGCCCGGCTGCCCCACGTTGCCGAGCCCGGGCCGGCCGGCAGCCCGGTTGGGGGCACCGCCGGCGGATTCCTCGGTGCCCTGGCCCAGTGACTGGGCCTGCGGAGTGCCGAGGAAGCGGAGGAAGTGCTCGATCACGTGCACGGGCGCTTGGCCCGGGGGGAGTAGGACGGGTTGGCAACCCGTCCTACCCAAGCCGGCTGCTCTTTCCCCAACTGCCGGCCGAGGCCAACGACAGGGCCCTGTCGGTCCTGTTGCTCGGAACGGTTATCGCCAATCAGAACGGCGTTGGGAAGGACATCAGGGGGTTGATCAAAGCCCGTCCCAGATCGACCGCATCTCCCAGACGTCGACCGAGCGCAATTTCACGTTGCCGCCCTCAGCGAAGACGTCCACGCCCAAGCTCAACGGGTCGGGAAATATCCGCTCGGTCACCGCCCGCCCGTTGACAAAAAGCTCCATCACCGATCGGTCCAGCAGGACATGCATACGAACGGGCTCGCCGGCAGCCAGGCCGGCAGGACCGCGGTGGCCGCCGCCTTGGATCAGCCCGGCGGTTCCCATGTCGCCGGAGGCCACGTCAAAATAGGCCACGGTCTTTTGCTTCCCGTCGGCCGAAATGCGAAGATTCAGCCCGAACTGCTTGGCAGTGCAGCCCGCCCGATCGAACGTGGCGATGATCTCCAGGGCGTCCCCGCGGACGTCCTTCAAGATAGCGGGCGACGGCTTGTCGATGGTCACGTCGGCGTATCGCCAATGGCGGCCGCGGCACATAGCGATCTCGGGAATCGGCCGCTGGATGAGTTGGTTGTTTTCCAGCGCAAGCACGCGCGGCACCGAGTGCATTCCCTCCCAGTACGGCACGCCCGCGGTGGTCGTACCGTGTAACACCCAGCCGTGCATCAGCCTGCGCGGCGTCCCGCCCGGGCCTTTGTCGTCCACCATGTTCAGGTTGGGGCTGTAGTAGGTGGGCGAGTAGTCGAGCACGGCCGCCTCCTCACGGTCCGGGGAAAAAGCGAACCTCTGCTTGTCGTACGTGCCGACCCAGTAGCGCACGGGTGCCACGCCGATGACCAGCACGTGCTTGTTGCCGAGCGGAACCAGGTACGGCAATTCCCAGAATCCGCCGTAGCGATTCGTGGCGTAGATGCGGTTGCGGTAGGTCCATTGGACCAGGTCGGGCGAGGACCATAGCACCGCCGCCCCGCCGCCCTGGAAGCAGCCGCCGCTCAGGAGATACCAGGTGTTGCCGTCTTTCCAGACCTGCGCGTCCCAGTTGACCGGCGTGCCCGGGTAGGGCGGCTTGTCGATCGCGCAGCGCTTCTTCCAAGTCAGCAGGCCGTCGGTGCTGGTGGCAAGGACCGCGTAGCAGTGCCCGTGGCCGGAGACGTTGCCCGTGTACACGGCGATCGCGGTCGTGCCGTCCAGGACCGCCGTATTGCCCGAGAACACGCCGCCACGGTCCCAAGGCGTGTCGGGATACATGGCAATGGGCAGATCGGTCCAGTGGACGAGGTCTTTGCTCCTGGCATGGCCCCAACAGATGGCGTCAAAAGGTGATTGGCCGCCGCGGGCTCCCGGGTTGAATTGGTAGAATAGATGGTACTCGCCTTTCCAGTAGATCGGGCCGTTCGGGTCGTTCATCCAGCCGCGCGGGGCCTGGAAGTGGTAAATGGGCCGATGCGGGTCCTTGGCCAGGATCTCGCGACGCACGGCGAGTTGGGCGGCGGCATACTTGGCAAGCACCTCGGGAGTGTAGGGTGGCTCGGGATAGAAGTCCTCGCGAAAGGCCACTCCGCGCATCTGCGCCTTGCGGTGCTCCACGGCCTCTCGCCCACCTGAAAGATGGACGACCTCGTCGTCGCTCAGAGTCCGCCGCCAAAGGGCCGCATGGTCCATCTCGCCTTGGAACGGGCTGAAGACCTGCCCTTGGACCGAGTGTCCGCCGACGATGCACGGCTCCTTGTTTTGCCGCAGTTCGCCGGTCGCCCGGCGACGATCCACGAGCACGCCGTCGACAAACATCTCCAGGTGCTTGCCGTCATGGCGTACGACGATGTCGTGCCAGCCCGCCGGGTCGATCAGGGCGGTGATGGGAAGTTTCACCTGGTACATGCCGCTGGAAGCCGTCGTACCCAGCTCGAACCCGATCGCCATTCCGCCCAGGTCGGTGCTGAAGAGGTTGTAAGAGAGCGTATTGTGGCCGCCGCCGTACTTGGAGAGGATGCTGCGGCCCCACTTGCCCGAGGGATCACGGAGTCGAACGGCCAGGGTCATGGCCTGCCCGCGGAGGTTGAGCTCGCCGTTGGCGCCCTGCCCCGCGTCGCAGTGCCCGCCGCTGAGCACGGCCACCGCGGCATCGCCGCCTCGGCGCAGCGACTCCTCCCGCTCGGCGCCCGTCAACTCGACCCCAAGCTTGACTTCTCCGTGAACCAGTAGAGCACTGTTCTTGTCAGCAGAGTCCTTCACAGTGGCCATGTGCCAGACGGCCACGGCGTCGCCCAGTGGTGACCTCACCCCGCCCACCGCCGTGGAGCCGAAAAGATCGGCCGCTTCGTTCATCTTCTTCTGGCCTGCGGCGATGAAGTCGGCGACGTCGAAGCCAAGCGACTGACCATCCGCAATCTTCTTCTCCATGTTGCGGATGCCTATCCGAACCTGATCGGGATAGGGCACGTCCCAGCCGTATTCGATCGGCTTCTTGACGGGCCGTTCCGAAGTGGATGTCTGGGCACGCAGCGCAGCCAGAGGGGCCAGCAGCAGGGCGATGTGGAGTGTGAAGATGTGTTTCATGGGTTGGTTGCTTTCCGTCACCAAACTTTTGTCGAGAGCAAACCGGTTCCGGGACTCTCGAATGGACCCTCGGCGATTTCAATCTTCGCGGAAACCGGATGTGCCGCCGGGGGCTGTTGGATTTCACCTGCGTGAACGGCAGTTACACCGGCGCAGGCGATGCTCAAGGTGAGTGCGTGTAGAATGATGCTGTTTGGCTTGCGTGTTCTCATGGTTACCCTTTTCTGCGAGGTGAATTATCGGGTGAATTGCAGGGTAACCGGCCCGAGCAGGCCGGAATCCAAGAGCTTCGCGTTTCGGTCCAGGCTTACGTTGGAGCGGGTAAACCGCTTCCCGGCAGGGAGGGCGGCATCGCCAATCAACCGGTTGGGCCAGAGGTTGATCACGTCCACCTCGAGTTCGTTGCCCGCCGGTTTCACCGCGCCCGCAATATCCACGCTGAACGGTTCGGTCCAGACCACCCCGAGGTTCCGACCGTTCAGCCGCACCTCGGCCACGTTCTTGACCACGCCGAGGTTCAGCCGGATGCGCTCCCCGTTTTTCAGGAAACTGTCCGGCAAATCAAAGGTCTTCCGATAGGTCGCCTTGCCGGAGTAATACTTGATACCGGGTTCCGGCCGCTTCGTCCAACTGACGAGCTGGTCAAACTGAGCTGAGTCTGGACCACCCCATTTCGGATCGAAGGCAACCTCCCAGCCGCCGCCAAGCTCGCGCGGCTCGGCCCACGCCGGATAGTTGCGCGGTTCCGTGCCCGCCGCTTTCGTGGCAATCGCCTCACGGAATGCGACGAAGCACGAGCCATAGGATGCGAATTCCAGCGGCACAATCGTCCGACTGGCCACTTGGCGGAATGCCTTGGCCGGACGCATGTCGCCTGTCACTGCGTCCCACAGTTCCGGCTGTTTGCCGCTCACGCGGAATGTGGCATCAAGCTGTTCCTTGCTTCCATTGCGGTTGCAGACAAAGTAGATTTCCGTCTCGCGGGCGCGGCGATGGATGAAGTCAAGAGAGGTTTTCGCATTCCCGCCTTGGTACTCGAAGTCGGGCAGAACACCGTCTGCGACCAGGATTTCACGCAGAGGCTTGCCCCAGAAGATCCGGCCCTTGCCATAGCGGTGTTCCCGGATCTTCTGACCATCGCAGTCACCCCAGATCTCATCGGCGAGTTTCTTGACGTCGGCATCGCATTGGGGATAGTCCTTCAGGCCGGGATCTCGCAGCGGTTTCGGCCCGACGATTGTCGCTCCTGATTCCACAAGCGACTTGATCTTGCGCAACACCTCCGCCGGCATTGTCCGCCGGTCCGGCAGGACCATGAGGCGATAGCTCATCCCGTCCGGCAGGACAATCCGGCCGTCCCGCACGTCCATGCGGGTCAGCAGCACCTCGGCATTGCAGACGTCGTAATCGTAGCCGGGCCCCAAGGCAGGGTCGACGTGTTTTGCCTCCACAAAACCGGGCGCCTGATCACCGTAGTAGTAACAAACGTCAGCCGCAAACAGTCCCTGCTGAAGGAGATACTGACAGCGGGAGATATAGGAAAAGAACGCCCCCGCCTGCGGCCACCATGTGACATTGCGGTTGAAATGGGTGCCGGCGAAGTATTCAAAGCCGGGCTGGCCATCCTCCGGGCGGCTGGATGTCCAGGTGTGCAGAAAAAACCGGTTAGTGCCTTCACAGAAGGCATTGTCCGCGGTCGGTTTCAAATCGGCCGGGCCGTCTTCATAATGCGGCCCCATCTTCGTAAACGCCTCCGCCGCCGCGAATGTCTTGCCATAGATGTGAGCCGCGCAGGCCGTCTGCTTCCCGGCGATGTTCTGGCCGTTCTCCTTCCAATGGCCGCTCTGCCAGAACTCGCCCATCGGGATATCCAGGCGTCCAAGGTTTTTCAAGGCGTCCATGGGCGGCACCTTGGGATAACACGGGCCACCGGCCTCGCAATGGACCTGGACGCCCTGCGCGTGCGCCAACTGCGCGAGCCGACCATAGTGGTTCTCTGCCAAGCAGTCTCCGATCGTCTTACGAAAGTCATACAAGAAGCGGTCGGACGCTTCCACACTGGTCAGGATGTGTCCCGCCAGGACGGGCAGATAGGGACGCGCGTCATAGCCGCGGTACTTCTTGAAGTCCTCCAGGAATGAATCGGTCCAGTTGGGCAAACCCGCCTCCCAACTGTCGTCGTGAAAGTACTTCAAGGTGTTGCCCGCCCAAGATCCGGCATCCTGCAACAGGATCCCGGCGGTGTTCTTGAAATGAAAGTCGGTCGCCGCCTTGCTGAGAAAGTCCACGGACGGCCCCGCCGCACCCGGGCTTGCAACCCAGATCTGATCGCCGTTACAGGCATAGCCGGTGCGCACAAGGGTCCAGTCTCCCGCTGGCACGTCCCACTCCAGCCGGCCATCCGGCTGCACCTTCGCCGTGAGGTCAATGACCGTCTTGGGATCGATCACCAGCCTGCCGGAAGCCGGTTCCGGGTCAGTCAACGGGGCTCGGGTCAGGCCGCTGACGGGGCCTTGCTCGCCGAATCCGGCGAACGAGTCGCGTCCGCTCTTGAGCGCCAGCAGGGGATTCACCGGGTTGCCGACCGGCGGCATCTTCTCCAAGGCCACTTCGCGCACCTGGACGTTTTCCGCCACGTAGGAAGAGGTGAGCAGAAGCCGGAACACGCGTGCCGTGGTTTCCGGAAACTCCAGCGAGTCCGAACCCTGCTTGCTCAGTTCAAAGGACTTGACGGTACGGAACTCGTCCCGGCCGTCGGACACCTGCAGGTCGAAACTCCGTGGTCCGTATTCATCCCGGGGAATCAACCGCAGCGACTTGGCTGTCCATGGCGAGTCGAACTCGAAACGGATCCATTCGGGTTTCTCGCGGCTAGGCGCGTCACCCGGCTTATAGCCGCCGGAAACCCAGAAAGTTCCCGCGACACCATCGGCGGCCTTTTCGACAGGATGCGCGGGCTGCTCGCTGCTGGCGGCGATCTGCACGCGCACCTGGCCCTTCACGGGCCGCCGCCGCACGGCCTGCACCGCGATCTCCTGGTAGTTTTCCTGCTTTGGGTTCAGTGGGGTTTGGAGTCGCAGTCCGCCTTCAATGGCGAGATTCCGGTAGCTCGCAGTGTCACCAATGGGTTTGGGCAGTTTGCCCGAGAATTTCCCCGGCCCTGTGACATTCACCTCCGACTGCTGGAAATGCTTAGAGGCATGGGCGGGAGTGATCCACGGCCCGCCCGCATCCCAGCCACTGCACATATTGACACTGACCTCCAGCCCCAAGCGATCGGCCTCGCGCAGCGCGTGTTTGAAGTTCTCCCGCCAGCCCGGGCTCATGAACGTGGCGGGCCCCGTCGGCATCTGCCCGGCCCAGCCGCTGGCGTCGAAAATCATCACGCCGCCGATGCCTTTGGCAGCCATTTCCTCAAGATCCTTGGTGATCCCCTCCTTGCTCACCAGCGACATCAGCCACCACCAGTAAACGCGCGGCTTCGCGGCATTGGGCGGTTGCGCAAAGCCCTTCGCCAAGTCCGAAGACGCCGACGCTTTGCCGTCGGGATGGAGCGTAAAGGGCTCGACACACTCCGCCGCATGCAACCCGGCCAGCGGAGCCAGCAGCAGTGCGGCAGTGAAGGCCATGAGGGTGAGTCTTCTTGTTCCGTTCATTGGGGGATTCTCTTTCGCAACACGTGGGTAACCGTGAGGCTCCTGGCATCCGGCCGACTCATCAGCCCCATTGTAATGGCGCCGAACGCCGTGTCAAAAACCGTTCCTTTCTCGACGCTCGCCCGAAGGAGTCGCCGGGCCGGCGGCCCTGCTGTGGACCGACGCCGGCGCCCGTCGCGTATGAATTCTGCAGCGACTGGCGGAAGGGGTCCAGTTGAAGGCGCCCGGCGTGGCGACGCAGTTCAAGTGCTCTGTGAAGACCGCTCAACGAGAAAGACCCCCGGAGTGGGCCAGCACCATGGGGAGCGGCATGAGGGCGAGAAACGAAAGAGCCCCCGCGGCCGCTGTGGCCTCGGGGGCTCTTTGGATTAGATCCGGCAACACCTACTCTCGCACTTTGGGTACTACCATCGGCTTGAAGAGCTTAACTACCGTGTTCGGGATGGGAACGGGTGTGGCCTCTCCAATATGGTCACCGGAAAGAAGCGGCCGGTCCGGTAAGGGACCGACCGCTTGGGCTGTTGGATAAGTGGGATCGTGCGCTTGGAGGTCGCGACCTTGGGGGTCGCGGCTTCATGGCGGGAGCATTAGGTCCATGTGGCCAAGCTTTCGCCCGTTAGTAACCGGTTAGCTAAGCGCATTGCTGCGCGTACACATCCGGCCTATCGACCTGGTAGTCTTCCAGGGGGCTTTCGCGGTAGTACCGCTTACGAAACCTGATCTTGGAGAGGGCTTCACGCTTATATGCTTTCAGCGTTTATCCTTTCCGTACATAGCTACCCAGCCGTGCCGCTAGCGCGACAACTGGAACACCAGAGGTACGTCCTTCTAAATCCTCTCGTACTAAAGAAGAACCTCCTCAAGTTTCGTGCGCCCACAGCAGATAGGGACCGACCTGTCTCACGACGGTCTGAACCCAGCTCACGTACCACTTTCATCGGCGAACAGCCGAACCCTTGGGAGCTTCTCCACCCCCAGGATGTGATGAGCCGACATCGAGGTGCCAAACCGCTCCGCCGCTATGGACGCTCGGGAGCGATAAGCCTGTTATCCCCGGAGTACCTTTTGTCTGATGAG
>Ga0315290_10002062_pt1 | contig 14055 bp, 10 predicted proteins | sample YL17G12_0_MG_FD_203627 | JGI IMG/M metagenome (GOLD analysis project Ga0315290, IMG submission 203627) | Sediment microbial communities from Yellowstone Lake, YNP, Wyoming, USA - YL17G12_0 | ecosystem: Environmental > Aquatic > Freshwater > Lake > Sediment | place: USA: Wyoming | collected... | reverse complement strand
CCAGCGAGTCGCTGGGGCTGCTGGCCGAGGGCGACGACCTCGTCGGCTGCGAGGTCGTCTTCGTCGGCGAGGGCCGGGTCGACGTCCAGATCCCGAAGGGCGTGCTTTCGGGTCCGCTCGAGGCCTACGCGTTTGCGCTCTACGAGGGTGACGCCCTGATGTCGAACCAGGTCGCGGTCGAGGCCACGCCGTGAAGCGTCCCCGCCTCCACGCGCTCGGCCTCGCAGTGCTCGGCGCGCTCAGCGTGGCCGCCGCATCGGACTACGGCGTCCTCACCGGCCGCGACCCGATCGATCCCGCCACCGGACGCGCCGCGGAGATCGTCCCCGGGGCCCCGTTCGTCGCCAAGGGCCCGAACGGCTGGAAGGATCCGGTGATCGACCCGAGCCTCGTCGGCGACCTCGACCTCGTCGTGCGCACGGGGCTCGCGGCGCCGCCCGCGTTCGCGATCCCCAAGCCCTCGCCGCTGCGCCACGCCGTGCCGCACGCCGTGGCCGAGCCGCTCGGCGCGGGCACGAAGGTCTCGTTCGTCGTGATTGGGAGCTCCGCGCACCCCTTCTGGCCCCTCGGCGTCTTTTTCCTGCCGTACGGGGTGCGGACCGCCGACGAGCTCGACGGACGACACGTCGCGGTGATGGCCTTCGCCGACCTCGACGGCGACGGATATATCGGGGTGACGCATCTCGACGGCAACCTCGCCGACGAGGCGATCGAGGAGGCCGAGCGTGAGCCCGTCGGGCAGCACGTCTTCATCGGCCAGACGGCGATCGCCGAGGGTGCGCTCGCGATCGCGGTGGGCGGCCCGACCGGCGCAAGGCCGCGCATCGCCCTCGCGGCCGCCGCGTACCTGGGCCCGTTCCTCCCGGAGTTCCACGGCGGCGCGATCCCGGTCGGCCCGGCCGTCTTCACCCACCTCCCCTTCCACCCGGAGACCGACCCGGATCGGATCATCGGAGGCGGCCTCGTCGAGCCGCCCGATCCCACGAATCCGCTGATGCTGCTCGGCGTGCACGTGCGCGAGGGGCTCAAGCCGGATCCCGGCGATCCGCGCTACGGCGAGGCCTTCACGCTGCGCCTCGACGGCAGCGACCCGTCGATCGACGTCGCGGACGTGAGCTCCGGAGCCTTCGCCGGCTTCGGCCTCGCGCGCACCCCGGACCCGAGCTGGCGCTACGACACCGAGGATCTGAAGCTCCGCCCCGCCGTGGGCCCGTCGGGCGAGCGCACGGTGTACGAGCTCGCGCGCCACGCAGCGCTGCACGCCGAGAGCCTCGGCAGCGGGGAGGCGGCGCGCATCGTGCCCGTCGACCGGCTCGGGAACGTGGCCGACCTGCCGGCGCCCACCGCGGCGACGCTGCGCGCGACGGGCTGGCTCCAGATCCTCGCGCCCGACGCGGACGGCGACCCGAGCCGCGAGTCGATCGTCGTCGACGACGCGCGCGGCGTCGCGATCCTCCTGCGCGTGGACCCGGCCGCGAGTGCGAATCCGACCCGCCAGCACCTGCTCGTCGAGAGCGCGGGCCGGCTCAACGCGATCGAGATCCTCTACCCCGGCACCCCGGACCCCTACCGCAGCAACGTCGTCGCTAGGAAGCGATCGGAAGCTCGATCCGGAACACCGTGAGGCCCGGGCGGGAGCTCTCGAGCGCGACCTGCCCGTTCTGGCGCTCGATCAGCTTCTTCACCGTCGGGAGCCCCATGCCGGTCCCGTCGGGTCGCGTGGTGAAGAAGGGGTCGAAGACGCGCTCCTGAACGGCCTCGGGAATCCCGCGGCCACTGTCCTCGATCCGGATCGCGAGGCAGTCGCCCGCAACCGTGAGCGAGAGCACGAGCGTCCCGCCGGCGTCGAGCGCACGCAGCGCGTTGCCGGCGAGCTCCTGGATCGCCTCCTCGAGCAGGTTCGGGTCGACGCGCGTCTTCACGGGCTCGGGGGGCAGGTCGAGGCGGAGCTCGATGCCGCGGGAGCGCGCCGCGGTGGCGAGCCCGCGCGAGACGAGGCGCAGGAGCTCGGCCACGTCGAGGTCCTCGAAGCGCGGCTCGAAGGGCCGAGAGAAGTCGAGCAGCGTGCGCACGCGGGCATCGAGGCGATCCACCTCGAAGATCACGTCGGCGAGCGCCTCGCCCGCCGACTCCTCGGTCACGATCTCGTGCGCCACCTGCGCCGCGGCCCGGATCCCGGCGAGCGGGTTGCGCAGCCCGTGCGCTACCGCCGCCGAGAGCTCCCCGATCGCGGCGAAGCGCTCCTTGCGCACGAGGTCGTCCTGGGCGGCGCGCAGCGCGGCGAGGTTGCGCGCGTTCTGGAGCGCGAGCGCGGCCTGGCTCGCGACCCCGCGCACGAGCTCGCGCTCGGCCGCCGAGAAGGGCGCTCCGGATCGCTTCGGCCCGCAGCAGAGGATCCCGAGCAGCGTGCCGCGGAACTCGACCCGCTGCGTCAGCGCCGCGTCCGCGCGCGCCTCCGACGGCGGGACCAGCGCGGCCCACTCGAGGGCGAGCGCCTCGCGCAGCACCTCCTGCACGCGGCCGTGGATCGCGTCCTCGTCGAGCAGCAGCGCGAACTCCGTGCTGGTGCGCTCGAGCACGCGTGCCACGTCGACGCGCGTCCGGAAGAAGACGCGGTCGATCGCGCGCTGCACGCGACCGCGCAGCGGGTCGAGGGCCAGTGCGAGCGCGAGCAGGAGCCCGAGCGACGCGAGCGGCCCGCCCACGCTTTCGGAGAGCGCGAGCCGGTCGAAGCCGAGCAGCAGCACGAGGTAGCCGCCCACGATCGCCGCCGTGGCAATCGCATAGCCGGTGGTGAGCCGGATGAAGCGCTCGGCCGCCAGGAGGTCGCGGTAGACCACGGCGTAGAGGATCGAGACGGGGAGGAACGGGACGAAGGCGACCACCCACGTCACGGAGAAGGTCCAGCCGAGCAGGAACATCGCCGAGAGCAGCACAGCCGCGGGAGCGGCGGATGCGATCGCCCCGGCGAAGACGACCGCGGCGCGCATGCGCGCCTCGGCGGATCGCGAGGCGACGAGCTGCCAGCCGAAGCTCGCGAGCACGCCGAGCAGCGCCGCCGCGAGCAGCAGGTAGATCGCCTCGGTGACGCGATAGTGCAGCTGCGGATTCGCGCGGAAGAGCCAGGACTGCACGACGCCGAGCGCGATCAGCGGCAACACCACCGCGAGGGCCAGCCGGCGCCGCCAGGCCGGCGAGTCCGACGCCGAGCCCGCGGTCGGGAACGCGAGCGCGAACCAGGTCAGGGTGCCCGGCAGCGCGGCCTCCGCGATCGGGTAGAGCCACGTGAGGCGGTAGCTGCAGAGGAAGTCCACCGCGAGGGCCAGCACGAGGCCGAGGTTGCCCGCCGAGAGCGCGACGGCGCGCGCGGCGTCGTGGTCCGGGCGCAGCACGATCGCGACGATCGCCACCAGGAAGAGCATCGCCGCAGCGCCGAGGTAGATCGCGAAGGTCGAGAGGTAATCGACCCAGCCGAAGCGCATCGTGGGCACGCTCACCGCGCGCCGGGCGCCGCCCGCGAGGACCTCGTACGCGAGGGGCGTGCCGGGGAGCGTGGCCGCCGCGCGCGCGAGCAGTGCGGCACCGCCCGCGAAGGGCGCTGCTTCCACCGCGACGATCCGCCCGTTGCCCGGCAGGCCCGCGCGCGCGCCCGTCCAGTCCTGGCGATGGAACGATGCGAGGATGCCGTCGTCCCAGACGAGGAAGCCCGGGAAGGTTCGGCCCACGAGCCGGGCGCTGTCCCAGCCCATCGCCCCGAGCAGGACGAACGCGAAGAACGCGATCAGGGCCGCCCAAGGCAGCCCGGAGCTACGCGCGCGGGCTCCTCGGGGTACCGACATCGCCCTAGACTACGCTCATGACGGCCGCAGGCAAAGGACGCGCAGCGTGACACCGCCGCGGATGCGCAGCGCGTGCGCGCTCGCGGCGCTCTCGGGCGCGCTCTACACGACCGCCGAGCCGGGGGTCGGTCTGTGGCCGCTAGCCTTCGTCTGCCTCGCTCCGCTCGCGCTCGCACTCTGCGGCCGGGACGCGCGGCAGCGCGCGGGCCTCGGCTGGCTGATGGGAACGACCGCCGCGCTCGGGACCATCGGCCCCACCGTCTACGCGAGCGCGACGCTCTTCTTCGGCCTCGGACCGCCCGCCGCACTCCTGCTCGTGCTCGCCGTGGGCCAGCTCTTCGCCGCGCTGCCGATCGCGCTCTTCGCCTGGCTCGCCGGCGACCCGCTGGGCGCCGGCCCGCTCCGCTCCGCGCTGCGGCTCGCGTGCGCCTGGACGGCCCAGGAGCTCCTGCGCACGCTCTGCGGCCTGCCCTGGGCCTTTCTCGCGCACGCACTCGCCCCGGTGCCAGCCCTGCTGCAGGCGGCGGGCCTCGGCGGTGCATTCCTGGTCTCGTTCTGGCTGGCCGCGTGGAACGCGGCGCTCGGCATCGCGCTCGCGACCCGCTCGCCGCGCCCCGCGCTCGCCACCGCCGGCGCGGTGGCCGCGCTGGTGGGAGCGCACGCGGTCGCCTCCGCGACCGCTCCTCCGGCGAGCGGCCCGACGCTGCGCGCGCGGCTCGTCCAGCCGCAGGTACCCGAGGCCTGGCGCGGCAGCCCGGCGGGCGTCCACCAATCGCTCGATCGGCTGGCCGAGCTCACGCGCGGCGACCCCGTCGACCTCGCGGTCTGGCCCGAGAATGCGGTGAGCGTGCTCCTGCCCGTGAACGATCTCCCGCTCGAGCGGGGGCTGCGCGGGGTCGGCGACAGCGCGGCCTGGATCGTGCTCGGCGCCCCCCGCGTCGCGCCGGACCGGCGCTTCCGCAACAGCGCCTTCCTGGTCTCGCCCCGCGGCGGGATCGCGGCGGTCCACGACAAGGTCCACCTGGTCCCGTTCGCGGAAGCGCTGCCCCTGTCCGCCCGCTGGCTCGGCCTGCACGACCCGGGCTACGTGCCAGGCGATCGCCCCAGCGTGCTCTCCGCCGGAGCGGCGCGGCTCGGACCGCTCGTCTGCTACGAGGTGATCTTCCCGGAGCTCGCGCGCGATCTCGTCCGCCAGGGCGCGAACGTCCTCGTGAACGTCTCGAACGACTACTGGCTCGGGGGCCCCGGCGGCGGCGAGCAGCACCTCGCCGCGGCGGTGCTGCGCGCAGTCGAGGTGGCGCGCCCGTTGCTGCGCGCCACGAACACCGGCATCACGGCCGCGATCGACGCGCGCGGCCGCATCCTGGCGCGGCTGCCCCGCGGAGTGCCGGAGGCCGCCACGGTGACGGTGCAGCTGAGCGAGGGTCTCACGCTCTACGCGCGCACCGGCGACGCCTTCGCGTGGCTCGCAGCGGCAGCGGCGGTGCTCGCCTCGGCGCTCGAGCAGGTGCGTCGCGCGCCGAGATAGCCCACGCGCGAGCGGCGGATCGTCACCTCGGCTCCGGGCGGGAAGACCAGGTCGCGGTCCTCGAAGGAGAACTCGAGCGCCGCGAGGAGCTTCCGCTTGGTGTCGTGCCGGCAGTTCATGCCCCTCTCGACGCTGTGGAGGGTGCGCAGCGCAACCCGGGCCTTGCTCGCGAGCTCGGTCTGGGTCATCAGCAGGTGCTCCCGGGCCTCGCGCACCCGGTTGCGCAGCGTGCCGCCCGTCTGCTGCGTCCACCCCGTCTCCGTTTCGATCCGCATCGCTCCCGTTTCTCCTGTTTTTCCCATCGACCTGCAGCCCATACGCAAGCAAGTGGCATGCCGTGATCTCATAGCCCCCAGGAGAAGTGAGTGTGAAAGCTCTCAACTCATTGAAATCCAAGCATTTTCACAACGGATAACCGCGCGATGAAACCGGGACCTGGGCCCCGCTCTACCGCAGAGTTGCGCAGAATCTGCGCAGGCCGCGCAGACTATTCTGGATATTGCCCACAGGGGATTTCAATATGAGTTGTTTTTCACGTTGTTATTTACACCCGTATCGAGATATAACCATGCGGCCCCGAATGCAGCTCTGGGAAAGTGGATTCGGAGGGAGCACGGTGAACGCTCACAGGCGAAACGCGCGGCACCCGAATGCGCCGAACGGGTTGGAGGCGATTCTCGGGACCCACGCGAGCATCGAGCGCGTGCGGCAGCTCATCGCGCAGGTCGCCCCTACCGCCGTCACGGTGCTCCTCTCGGGCGAGACGGGTACCGGCAAGGAGCTCGCCGCCAGCGCGCTCCACGTGCTCTCCCCGAGGGCCCGCTGGCCTTTCGTGAAGCTCCACTGCGCCGCTCTCGTCGAGTCGATCCTCGAGTCCGAGCTCTTCGGGCACGAGAAGGGCGCCTTCACCGGCGCCATCGCCCGTCGGGAGGGCCGCTTCCAGCATGCCGACGGCGGCACGCTCTTCCTCGACGAGATCGCCGAGATTCCGCCGACGACCCAGATCAAGCTGCTGCGCTTCCTCCAGGAGCGCGAGTTCGAGCGCGTCGGCAGCAACGAGACGATTCGCGTCGACGTGCGCCTGGTCGCCGCGACGAACCGCGACCTACGCGAGGCGGTCGCCGCGGGCCGCTTCCGCGAGGATCTCTTCTACCGCCTCAACATCGTGCACATCGAGATCCCGCCGCTGCGCGAGCGGCGCACCGACATCCGCCTGCTCGCGCAGGCGCTGCTGCGGCGCCTGGCCGATCAGCACGGCCGCCCTGTCGACGGCTTCGCGCCGGAGGCGCTCGAGATGCTGCTCACGCACTCGTGGCCCGGAAACGTGCGCGAGCTCGAGAACGCGATCGAGCGCGCCGTGGTGATGGCCTCCGATCGCTGGATCCAGCCCGAGCATCTGGAGCCCTCGCTTGGCCGGCAAACGCCGGCCGCCATCGACAGCTTGATCCCCGGCGCGAGAATGGCCGAGATCGAACGGATCGCGATCCTGCGCACCCTCGAGGCCGTTGGCGGCTCCACCTCGAGGGCTTCGCGGATGCTCGGGATCTCGACGCGCAAGATCCAGTACCGCCTGCGCGAGTACCGAGAGGGAAACCTGCTCGGAGAGGCGACGATTCCGCGCCGGTGATTCCGCGAGTAGCAAGAGTTCGCCCCGGGCGCGGGCCCCGGGGCGAACCATCAACCTCGGATCCGATCCTAGTGGGCGAAGGGGTTCGCACCGAGGTAGGGCCCCTCGGGCGCGCCGCCGGCCGCTCCGGTCGCCGCGACCGTCCCGAAATTCGGGACTTCGAGCGACGGGTGGTCGAAGGGCGCTGCGCTGATCTGCGCCCGCTCGTCCGTGAGGGAGATCATGAAGTCGACGAGCGCGACCTTCTCCGCCTCGCTCAGCCCGAGCGGGCGGACCTGGCCATCCGTCGCGTCGCTCCGGAAGTCGCCGCCGCGGTCGTAGAAGTCGACGACCTGCATCAGCGTGAGCATCTCGCCGTTGTGGAAGTACGGCCCGCTCAGCAAGTTGTTCCGCACCGTCGGGGTCTTGAACTCGCCGATCGCCTCCGGCTGCACGCCGGAATCCTCCGCCGCCGGACGCACGGCGCTGTTGGTGAAGGCGTTGCCGCCCCCGCCCGAGTTGCGCGATGCCGCGGTGAAGTCGTCGTCGGGATTGACGTCGCGGTGACACGACTCGCAGCGCCCGGAACCCGTGAAGACCTCGAAGCCGGCCTGCTGGCGGGCGCTGAGCTCTCCACGGTCGTAGGGCGTATCGTGCGGCACCAGGGTCTCGATGTAGGCCTGGATCGCGAGGCCCCAGAACAGCGAGAAGTTCGCCTCCATCTGCGAGAACGCATAGCTGGTGGCGCCATTCTCCGCCGGCAGCGTGACCCGGGTGGTCGCCGACCAGTAGCGGTCCTGGAAGGCGTCGCGGACCATCGCCGCGTAGCTCTTCGCGAGCCCCTTGCCGTCCAACGTGTCGCGCAGCGAGGCGAGCACGCTGTCCTGCGGGTCCACCGCCTGGCTGGCGAGCGGCTGGCCCAGGCTCAGCATCTTCCGCCCGAGCTCCGGGAAGGTCCGCCCGGCACACGACATCTCGACGCCGTTGTTCGGCGGGCCGACGGCCTGCGACGCCTGGCTCGCCGGCTCGATCGCGACGCGCACCTTGGCGAGCGGCCCCCGGCGCTTGCCCGGCAGCCAGATCCCCGCGTTCGCGTCTGCGGTGCCTCCCGGCGACGAGCCGTTGAAGACGTTGTTCGCGCGACCATCCCAGAAGTTGTGGATGTTGACCGCCGCCTGGAATTGCGACGGTGTGTTGCGGCCGGTGACCTGCCGGTTCAGGCCGAAGACGGGCGAGCCCGTCACCTGGCAGTCGTCGGCGGCGCTTCCCGGGACGATGCGGCGGAACTGCGCCGCTACCACACCCTGCGATCCGAGCCGGTCGTCGCTGTGCACCGGAAAGTTCGCCGCGGTGACGGTGCCGCCGGGCGGGGTCAGGGCGAAGACGCCGTCGGGCCCCGGGTTCGTGGTGTTCGTGACGCGCCGATCGCGACCCTCCGAGAAGTGGCAGGTCGCGCAGGCGGTGACGCCGTCGCCCCCACTCTGGCTGTCCCAGAAGAGCGCCTTGCCGAGCGCGATGGCCTGCTGCTGATTCTTGATGAAGTCCGCAGGACTGGCGGCGCTCGCAGCGCCGGCGGCGCCGACGAGCACGCCCACGGTGATCGCAGCGCTCGGCCCCCACGAGAGAAGCGAGGCCGCCCATGCCAAATCGATACCCTTAAACAACGATCGGAGCCTCGCCACGGAAAACTCTCCTTTTCCCTCCCCCCATCGCGCAAGAGATCCCGCCTCCGGGACCTGCAGGCGCTGCGCAACCGATAAGCAAGAGTCGAGCCACGACACTATCTAGAGTCGGATCAGGGACTTGGCCGCTGGAGGCTTCTGGAAATTGCGCATACGTTGCATGCGGCGGCGCCAAATCTGCGCCGCCGCGCCGGAAACTCCGCCCCGTCGACAGAATCGGATCAATCGGCGACTTCGTGATACGATGACAGCCTCGCTGCCACTCTTCTTCCGTCCCCCACCACCCCCGCCGACGCAGAAGGAGGAGCCGGTGAGTCGCTTCTTCGATGCCGTGCGCCGCGCCGACGAGATCCGCCAGCGCTGCCTCGACCGGATCGCGACGCCCCTCGAGCCCGCCGCCGACGAGGGCTGCGCCCCTCGCCGGGCGCGGGTGGTCGCCGTGGTGAGCAACAAGGGCGGCGTCGGCAAGACCACCGTCGCGACCAATCTCGCGGTCTACCTGCGTGCCCTGCGCGAGGACCTGCCGGTCCTGCTGATCGGTCTCGACGACCAGGCAACGATCGACCGTATGTTCGCGATCGAGAAGGCCAGGATCGGGCCGACGATCGCCGACGCACTGCGCGCGGGCTCGCTCGGCGGCGCGATCCGGCTCGGGAACTACGGCGTACACTACGTTGCGTCGAGCCCCCGGATCGGCGAGCTCAAGCGCGAGATCTCCGATCCGCACCGCCTGGAATCGCTGCTCGCGGCCCTCGACTGGCCCGGCGTCGTCCTCCTCGACACGAAGAGCGACCTCGAGATCCTGACCCAGAACGCGCTGCAGGCCTGCGATCTCGCGCTCGTGCTGGCGCGCGACCTCGGATCGCTCGACGAGGCCGAGAAGGTCTTCGAGCTGCTGCGGCTGTGGGGGCGCCCGCGCGACGCCGCGCGGATCCTGCTCTCGCTGGTCGATCTGCGCGTGAAGTACGCGCGCGAGCAGACGCGCGACATCCTCTCGCTGCTACTCGAGGAGATCCGGCGCCGGGATCACCCGCTGCTCCGCAGCTTCCTCTCCAGCAGCCCGAAGGTGGAGTCGCTGCACTCGAACCCCGACCGCGTCACGCACAGCATCCTGCACGGCGCGCCAAACTCGCTGGTGCATCGGCAGATGCAGCACCTCGCCGACGAGCTGCTCGCGATCCTGCGTCCGCGCACCGATTCCGAGGGCGAGGTCGCGGCCGTGGCCCAGTCCGAGTCGGAGTCGGAGTCGGAGTCGGAGCGGGATGCGGCCGAGCGGCCACTGCGCCCGCTCGGGGTGGACGTCGCCGCCTGGCTCGGCATCGAGCGCGAAAGCCCCGGCTCCGACGCCCCGCTCCGGATGCCGAGCGCCGGATAGCTGGTTTGACTCCGCTCGGCTGCGCCTCGCTGCGCGCTTTGCTTGCAGGCGACTCACGAGTCGGCCGACGTGCCGCAAGCGCAAGCGGAGCGCGCAGCGAGCGCAAGCGGAGCGCGCAGCGAGCCGAAGGCGAGCGGAGTCACCCCGGGCAGGCGAGCGGAGTCACCGGACTAGACCTTGCGGCTGGCGGCCTCGCGCAGCACGGCGCTCTGCGCCTCTTCGTTGCGCATGGCCTGCTCCAGGGTCGAGCCGGCGCCGAAGTGCAGCGCCTGCTTCGCGGCGGCGATCACCGCAGGCGGGCACTCGGCCATCATGCGCGCCAGCGCCCGGGCCTCGCCGAGCAGCGACTCGGCCGGAACCACGCGGTTCACCAGGCCGATCTCGGCCGCCTCGCGGGCGGGTACCACGCGGGCGGAGAGCACGAGGTCGAGCGCGTGGCCCATTCCGACGAGCCGCGGCAGCAGGTGGGTCGAGCCCAGGCCCGGGAGGATACCGAGCCGCGCGAAGGTGAGTCCGAGCTTGGCCGTGTCGGCGGCGATCCGGACGTCGCAGGGCAGGATCATCGTGACGCCGACGCCGATCGCCGGCCCGTTCACGGCCGCGATCACGGGCTTGGGCCAGGAGACGAGCTCCAGCGGGAGGCTCTTGAGGAAGCGCTCCTCGCCGAGCCGCGGCGCTCCGCCCGCCGCCGCGTTGCGCCCCTCTCGGTGCGCCTTCAGGTGCTCGAGGTCGACGCCGGCGCAGAAGCCGCGGCCCGCCCCGGTCAGGATCACCGCCCGCACCGACGAGTCCTCGCGCGCCTCGTCGAAGGCCGCGCAGGCCTCCTCGCCCATCGGCGTGGTGTAGGCGTTCAGCTTCTCGGGACGGTGGAGCGTGATCGTCGCGATCCCGTCCTCGACCGCGTAGCGGATCGATTCGTACATCGGCGTCTTCTAGGCGGTGTAGGGCGCCCAGCGCGGCTTGCGCTTCTCGACGAAGGCCCGCGTGCCCTCGGCGAGGTCGGGGTGGCCGGTGTGGCTCTCGATGATCTTCCCGGTGCGCTCGAGCGCCTCCTCGAGACCCACATCGAGGCTCTGCCAGATCGCGCGCTTGGTCGCCGCGAGCGCCGCCGGCGAGTGCTGCGCGATCATCGCCGCGAGCTCCCGGGCTCGCGGAAGGAGCCGGTCCGCGGGCAGCACCTCGCCGACGAGGCCGAGCGCATGGGCCGTCTTCGCGTCCATGCGCTCCGAGCCGCCGAGCAGCGCGAGGCGCAGCACCGCCTCGAGCGGGATGCGGCGCGCGAGGCCCACCGGCTCGAAGCCCGCGACGAGCCCCACCTTCACGTGGGTGTCGAAGAAGGTCGCGTGCTCGGCGCAGAGCACCAGGTCGCTGTCGGCGACGAAGTGGAAGCCGCCGCCCACGACCATGCCGTTCAGCGCCGTGATCACCGGCTTCCAGCAGCGGTTCTGGATGGCGGTCAGGTAGCGGAAGAAGGGCTTGCCCTCCTCGCCGCCTTGCCGCACCTGCTCGGGAGCGCTGCCGCTCGCCACATCGCCGAGGTCCATCCCGGTGCAGAAGGCGCGCGGCCCCGCACCCGTCACGATCGCGCACACGACGGCCGGGTCGGCTTTGATGCGTGCCCACGCATCGCGCAGCTCCCAGCCCATCGCGACGTTGAACGCGTTGTGGCGCTCCGGCCGGTTCAGCGTGATCGTGGCGACGCCGTCGCTCACCTCGTAGAGGATCGTCTCGAATGCCATGGCGGCCTCCGCAGCGTGGTGCCTAGATGCCCAGGATCGCGATGCCGCAGGACGTCGGGTGCCCGCCGATGTTGTGCGAGAGCGCGAGCTGCGGCCCCTCGACCTGGCGCGGCCCCGCCCTGCCCTGGAGCTGGAGCACGTTCTCGTAGATCATGCGCACGCCCGTGGCGCCGGTCGGGTGCCCGAAGCTCTTGAGCCCGCCGTCGGTGTTGACCGGCAGCTCGCCGCCGAGGGCGAAGGTCCCGGCCGAGATGTGCTCCTTCGCCTGACCCTTCTCGCAGAATCCGAGGTCCTCGTACGAGAGCAGCTCGGTGAGCGAGAAGCAGTCGTGCAGCTGCGCGACGTCGATCTGCCGGAAAGGATCGCTGATCCCCGCCTGGCGGTAGGCCTCCTTCGCCGCGTGGATCGTCGGCTTCCAGGCCAGGAAGTCGTTCGAGGGGTCCTTCTGCGGGTTCGGCCCCGCGAAGACGGTGACCGCCTTCACGAGCACCGGATCGTCGCGAAAGCCCTTGGCGAGATCCGCCCGCGTCACGATCGCCGCGGCGGCGCCGTCGGTCTGCGCCGCGCAGTCGTAGAGGCCGAAGGGCCACGAGATGATGCGCGCGGTGAGCACGTCCTCGACGGTGATCTCGCGCTTCAGGAACGACTTCGGCGCGAGCGTGCCGTTGTGGTGGTTCTTCACCGAGATGCGGGCCAGATCCTCGCGCCCGGCGCCGTAGCGCTCGAAGTAGCGCGCGGCCACGAGCGAGAACCAGCCGGCCGGCGTCTGGGGGAGATCGCGCACCTGGCTCATCACCACGCTCGGGCCCGAGACGCCGCGGTCCTTCGGCTTGTCGTAGCCGACCACGAGCACCGTGTCGTACATGCCACAGGCCACCGACATCACCGCGCAGCGGAAGGCGTCGGTCCCGGTCGCGCAGTAGTTGCTCACCATCGTGACGGGCTTCCAGAGCTTGAGCGCATCGCTGCACTCGTGCGGGCCCTTGTTCGAGTAGATCGACCCGGTGAAGACGGCGTCGATGCGCGCCTGCGGGTCGTCGATGCCGGCGTCCGCGTAGGCCTCGTAGGCGGCGTCGACGATCATGTCGGAGGGCGACTGGTCCCAGTTCTCGCCGAACTTGCAGCAGCCGACGCCGACGATCGCCACCTGGTCGCGAATGCCTTGCTTCATCGTTCGGTCTCCAGGGGCGTGGCCTTCCAGTAGTAGTTGGGACGACCGCCCGACGCGTGGACCCTGCGGAACACGAACTCGACCGGCATCTCGAGCTTCACGTCCTCGGGGGCCACGTTCACGAGCTGGAGGTGGATGCGCGCGCCCTCCACCTCGGTGATCGTGACGACCGTCGGAGGATCAGGTGTCGGGAAGAAGAAGTCGAAGGTGTAGGTCACGACCCGGCCGCTGCGGTCGGAGAGCCGCACGCGCTCGAAGTCGTCCTTCGCGAAGCAGGTCTCGCAGACGCGCTGTATCGGGAACTGCACGGCGCCGCAGCGGCGGCAGCGCTGGCCGCAGAAACCGAGATCCTCGTCGCGCTCGCGAAAGTGGATCGTCGCCGAGAGGCCGGCATCGCGCGAGGGCTCCCACTCGCGCGCCTGCAGCCCGCGCGCCTTGAGGTAGCGGTCGTAGCTCTTCACCGCGCGGCGTCGGGCCAGGTGCCAGGCGACGCCGCGGCGCGGCTCGAGCTTCTCGATCCGCGCCGTCGTCTGGAGCGCGAGCCCCTCCGCGCCGTCGCCATATCCGGCCACCAGGATGCGCTCGCCGGGCTTCGCGCCCTCGAGCGCGGCGGCGAGCAGCAGCGGCGCGTAGGCCGCGCCCGCGTTGCCGAGCCGGCCGAAGAGGGGGTCCTGCACGCGCTCGGGTGGGATGCGCAGCTTGCGGCAGGCGTCGCCGTGGCTGCGCGCGTCGGGCGCGAAGAGCGCGACGCGCGCGCAGTCGGCGGGCCCGATGCCGAGCCGCTCGAAGAGCCCGCTGACAGCCTCGGCGATCCGCGGCGCGTAGCCCTCCTGGATCACGAAGCGGTCCTCCCAGCTGTGCACGAAGGCATCGCCCTCGCCGCGCCAGAAGTCGACGATCTCATCGGCGACGGCGAAGCCGCCTTCGAGGGTCGCGATCGCATCCGCCTCGGCGACCAGGAACGCAACCGCGCCGTCGCCGAGGTTGGTTTCGAGCCCGGAGCCGGGCGCCGAGAGGCGGCAGTCGCTCGCCACCACGAGCACGCGGCGCGCGGAGCCGGCGGCGACCGCGTCGAAGGCGCCGCGCAGCGCCTGGAGGCCGGCGCGCAGCGACCC